>Ga0307376_10005967_pt1 | contig 10859 bp, 12 predicted proteins | sample TR2MG_FD_202536 | JGI IMG/M metagenome (GOLD analysis project Ga0307376, IMG submission 202536) | Soil microbial communities from Risofladan, Vaasa, Finland - TR-2 | ecosystem: Environmental > Terrestrial > Soil > Coastal area > Acid sulfate soil | place: Finland: Risofladan, Vaasa | collected...
TCATTACCAGTCTCAAAATCAATCATATACATTTGCAGGTTTGTCCTTGAGCCTGATGACCTGTAAGGATTGCCGTAGGAATAAGGCGAACTATAAGGAGAATAGTAGGGAGAGTAGTAAGGAGAATAATATGAAGAGCGGTAAGGAGAATAATAGGGATCATAATAACCATAAGGGTTATATCCGGGATCATTGGTTGTAACGTCAGCCACAAAATGGATAATGCTCCCGAAGAAGGTTATCCTGTTATAATTTTGCTGTATTTTTCTGTAAAGAACACCGTTCCTGGAGAATCCCCATATAGTAGCCTTGTCAATCTCCTGCCTTACTCCCATGTTATCATAGAAATAGATCTTGTCACCTGATAGTACCTGGGAAAAGAAATCCTTGTCATTATAATCCACTGATGTGAGGAGTTTGGCCTTTGGAATAGGGCTGTTTGTGCGGACCATCTCAAAGTTAAGGTAAATACCGTCCCTGAATTTGAAGTCGGGAGTATACTGCACCAGCGTGTCAGGCTTCTGACCGGAGGCAAAACCGAGGGTAACAAAAACCATAAGAAGGGTCAGTGCGGTCTTTTTCATATCTCTCCTTTTCAAAAACATTATCAAATATTATACCGTAAGGCAAAAATAAGCTTTTCAACCGAAGGTCTTGCACAAGGTCACTTTCTTTATTGAATTTTATGTATATTTGAAAGAGAGAGATTCTACTGTATCTGCAAAATGGCCAGGAAAGATAAACCCGATACAACACCGCAATCTGAACTGATGACCAGGAGGATAAGAAAAAAGATCCTCCTGCCTGTGGGATTGTCATCACTGTTCACCATTATTTCAGTAGCGGCGGCTATTGCTGGCATGATACTACTGCCGGTGATAACCGGCATCATTACAATAATTACGCTGTTTGTTTCCATAATCGAACTCAGGAAGCTCATTGCAGACACCCGTGCAATCATGAGGGAGCTCTCATTCATTGCGGAGCGGCATGAGGAGGTAATCAACAGTTTTTCTCACAAGATCAGAGAGCCACTTAATAACCTTGTTCTCCTCAGCGGTATGTTACGCGATTCCAGTGCTCCCGGCAAACAGCAGGAACTTGTTGAGACATTCGTCGCTTCAACTGACGCGATGGTTGAAGTGGTGAATGATCTTACCATGGAGACGGCAGGGAATGCCACCTTTGAATCACGCAGTGACATCAGGTTTAAACTGGGCCCGACGATCCGTGACACAATTGAGCTTCTGAAACTGAATCGTCGTCATGAACATAGTATGATCTTTTATGATGACAAGGGAGAAGGTGAGACAGAATTAAGGGGCAATCCAATCATACTAAAACAGATACTGATAGACCTTCTGAGTACGGCCATTTCGGCGGCAACAGGTAATTTGACCGTGAAGATAGAAGCCCGCGAAACACCCCAGCGCGACGGAGCCCATCTTATTGAATTCACCCTTTCAACCAATCATCCCGTTGTTTTTGTCGGTGAAGAAAGACAACCACATACGCTTGCCATTAAACTGATAACCACTTCAGGCGGAAGCTGGCAGGAGCACTCAACAGGGTCAGGATCATACTTTGTCTTCACCATCAGGTTACAAAAATACAAGAGGGTTGAGAGAGCTGAGGCAGCAAGCACTCTCATTAAGGGAATTACAAAAGAGTCCGGGAAGAAGAAAATGAAAGACGTGAGCATCCTGCTTGTTGAGGATAATCCTATCAATCAGCGTATTACGCAGTTAATGCTGGAGCCCCTGGTGCGAAGGATAGAGATAGCACGCAACGGAAAAGAAGCTCTTGACATGTTCGGCACCTCGAGATATGACCTGATACTCATGGATATCCGGATGCCGGTCATGAACGGGCTTGTCTCTGCGGAAAAGATAAGAGCCCTGGAGACCAGCACACAATCGCATACTCCCATAATTGCCATCACGGCCAATGCAATGCTGGGAGACAGGGAGCAATGTCTTGCGGTGGGAATGGATGATTATATAAGCAAACCCATTGATCCGGAACAGCTGATTGAAAAGATTAGCGCCCTGATTTAATCTCAGAAAGGCATGAACCCCATTATCATCATATCGTCAATCTGTTCACAGCCCTGCATCCATGATGTTATTGTCTCATCAAGGATCCTCTCCTGATCTGGTAGTGGATATTTACTGATGGTCAACAGTATATGTCTCAGTCTCCGATACATGAATTTCTTATTTTCAGGCCCTCCGAACTGATCGGCATAACCGTCAGAGAAAAGATAAAGAATGTCTCCCACCTCGAGAGTATAGGTGCTTTTATGAAATGAAACCCCGTTTACATAAGTCTGTCCGACGTTTATCTTATCACCCTTTATCTCAATAAGCTTGTCGTGGCGTACGATATATACCGGAAGAAAAGCACCCGAGAACTGCATTTCCCGTGTCTCACGGTTAATGACGCAAATGCTCATTTCAATGCCGTCTTTAATGAGGGCTCTGCCATCTTCCTCCTTATAAAAAGATGACTCCAGCTCCTGGTTCAGTGTCATCAGAATGCTGTCACTTGTTTCAACCCTCTTTTCATTGATGATCTTCTGTAACAGTTCAAGGCCAATCATTGACATCAGAGCCCCTGGTACTCCGTGCCCGGTGCAGTCTGCAGCGGCAATGTAAAGTTTACCGCTGCGCTGGCTCACCCAGTAGAAGTCGCCGCTTACAATATGTTTTGGTTTATAAAAGATAAAATAGTTTGGAGAAATGCGTCTGATATAATGCTCGGCGGGCAGCAGTGCTGCCTGGATCCTTCTTGCATAGTTCAGGCTGTCCGTAATATCCTTATTCTTTATCTGAAGCTCCTCGCTCTGATGATTGATCTCAGAGTATGCCGACTTCATTTCAGCGAGATGTCTTCTTGTACGCAGCAGCACCCAGAACTGCAGTATGGCCAGGTACACAAGTGCAACAACAAAAAATGCAGCTATCAGATAATTTATGACAATGCTGTTCACGTCTTAATCTTTTTAGGCTTTTCTACCGCGGCGTCTCCCGGCTGTAAAAGCGGAAAAAGTTTCAATGAAGGTGATTTAATGAAAACACCGGTCCTGTAATCACTCCAGCGGCGGTCAACCTTCTCTATTGTCTCAGCATCCGAACATACAACATTAGGCCACTCTCTCGGGAAGGGAGGCAGTGACCCTGATTTTGAAGTGGCATCAATGAAAAGTCCTCCTCCTGCAGGCTTAAAAATATCACGTGAGGGATCGCTGTTCCCGGTGACAAGCCAGACAATCATGCTAAGATCATCAGTATCAGTGCCGTCATCAACGGCGACGGTTATGGTGCCGTCTTCCTGCATTGGTCCGGGGAGTGATGATATGAGGTCTCTCATATCAAAACCGGCTGCCGGTTTTCTGACAGTAATAATAACCAGCGGGAGTGATAAATCAGACATTGTCTTTATCCCTGTCACAACTTCGTTTCTTATACCTTCAACTGCCATGAGCCGCAGAGGAACAGTGCTTAAGTCCGGATTCCTTTCTTCTTTCAGCTTCAGGGTGGCATCTATTCCCATCTTTCCTCCCATGCTGAATGTGTCTGATGAGTGGTCAAGAACATCCAGAGGGCCTCGCGTCACCATCAGATCAGTTCCAAACCTTACATTCTCAAAGAGGGCGTCAACTACTTTCCTGTAATCATGCAATGGTACTTCACTGTTTAACACGATGATATATTTGCTGAACATCATCTGTCCGGCGCCAAAGAGAGCATTAATGACCTTCATTCCCTGGCCGGGATAATATTTATCAATGCTCACCAGTACAAGATTGTGAGCAACCCCTGCCACTGGCATGTGAAGATTGCTGATCTCAGGTGTTATGGCCAGTTTCAGAGGAGCGAGAAAGATCTTTTCTGTAGCCTTTCCTATCCAGGCGTCTTCCATAGGTGGCACACCCACTATGGTAGAAGGATAAACAGCATTCTTCCGGTGCGTAATGCATGTGACATGAAAGCCCGGATAATAATCGGCAAGCGAATAGAAACCGGTATGGTCGCCAAAAGGACCTTCAAGAAGCAGTTCTTCAGATGGGTCTACATATCCCTCTATGACTATGTCAGAATCAGCCGGTATCCAGAGGTCATTGGTAATGCATTTAACCATCTCCACCCTCCTGCCGCGAAGGAATCCGGCAAGCAGGTACTCATCCATATTTTCCGGCATCGGCGCCGTGGCAGAGTAAGTATACACCGGATCACCTCCCAGTGTCACCGTCACCGGCATCCTCTTACCGGCCTCCTTCCAGGACTGGTAGTGCCGTGCCCCGGTCTTATGTCTGTGCCAGTGCATCCCTGTCAGGTCAGGGCCCATGACCTGCATCCGGTACATGCCCAGATTGGTCTTTCCTGTCAGCGGGTGTCTGGTATGAACCAGCGGCAGTGTGATGAACCTGCCGCCGTCATGAGGCCAGCATTTCATGACAGGAAGTATTGACAGGTCAGGATTGCCTGTGATAACCTCCTGGCATATACCCCTTCCCGCTCTTTTCCGGGGAGCGAGTTTAAGCAGCTTAAGCATTCGAGGCAGCTGGCTTATCTTGCTCCACAGTCCTTTTTCTCCGCCGATGGCATCAAAAAGAGAGATTATCTCATCACCGGCATTTTCAGGAGAGACACGCCCGAGAGCCGCAGCGATGCGGCTGTCAGAAGCAAGAGAGTTAATAAGAAGCGGGAATTTTGTCCCTGTGTCTTCAAACAGAAGCGCTTTCCCCCCGGATTTCACCATCCGGTCAGCTATCTCGGTTATCTCAAGAATGGGGTCAACAGGGCAACTGACACGACACAGGTCACCGGATGAATCAAGATAACTGACATAATCTGCAAGGCCGGAAAAGGTCATCGAATAGTAGATTTATACAAAGATAATCATTTCTGTTATGGCATTAAGCAGACTGACGGGGGAGGAAAAAAAGAGGCTCCGTCATTATGGAGCCTCCAGATGTATGCGGTTACGGATTGCGTTTTATTCGCAACCGTAAACGGCCCTGTTTCCAAGTTCCTCCTCAATGCGGAGCAATTGGTTATACTTTGCAATACGGTCTGTACGGCTCAGTGATCCTGTCTTGATCTGGCCTGAGTTGGTTGCCACAGCCACATCGGCGATGGTTGTGTCTTCCGTCTCTCCCGAGCGGTGAGAGGTGACAGTAGTATAACCGGCCCTGTGCGCCATTTCAATACAGTTAAGAGTTTCAGTGAGCGTACCTATCTGATTCAGCTTGATGAGTATGGAATTTGCGCAGCCCATGGCAATGCCCTTTTCAAGATATGTAACGTTGGTCACAAAAACATCATCGCCGACTATCTGGATCTTGCTTCCGAGCTTTTCAGTCATCAGTTTCCATCCGTCCCAGTCGTTTTCAGCCATCCCGTCCTCAATAGAATCGATGGGATATTTTTCGACCAGCGTAGCAAGGTAATCGACCTGCTGTGCTGAGGTCAACTTCTTGGCTTTATCACCTTCGAACTTTGTATAATCGTATTTGCCGTCAACATAGAATTCACTTGCTGCAGGATCGAGGGCAATGGTGACATCCTTGCCTGGTTCATAGCCGGCTGCCTTGACTGCTTGAAGGATGCTCTCAAGGGCATCCTCAGTGCCTTTTAGTGCGGGGGCAAAACCGCCCTCATCACCAACGGCAGTGCTTAATCCGCGTTCTTTAAGCACCTTTTTTAATGAATGGAAGACTTCGGCACCCATACGAAGGCCTTCTGCGAAGGAGGGGGCACCTTTGGGGCGTATCATGAACTCCTGGAAAGCAATGGGAGCATCTGAATGAGAGCCGCCGTTGATGATGTTCATCATCGGGATTGGTATCACCCTTGCATTCGGGCCGCCTATATACCGGTAGAGGGGAAGGCCATGATAAGCAGCGGCTGCCTTTGCGCAGGCCAGTGAAACTCCCAGAATTGCATTCGCACCAAGGTTGCTCTTGGTTGGGGTTCCGTCAAGTTCAATCATTTTCATGTCTATCCCTATCTGGTCAGTCACATCCATTCCCATGATATCCTCTGAAATGATGCTGTTAACATTATAGACTGCCTTGAGAACACCCTTTCCAAGATAGCGGGTTTTGTCACCGTCTCTCAGTTCAAGTGCTTCATTTTCTCCTGTGGATGCGCCTGACGGCACGGCAGCTCTGCCAGTGGCACCGCTGGCGGTTTCCACTTCAACTTCAATCGTGGGGTTACCTCTCGAGTCAAGGATTTCCCTTGCATGTACATTAATTATCTGACTCATTGTCTTTTAGATTTAATCTAACCAATATGCAATATACAAAAAAAGGGATAAAGCCACCCGGACCATATCCCTTTATTATTTCATAGTTATATACTATTCTTCTTTTGAATCAGCAGAAGCTTCTTTCTCCGGGGCGGCAGGTGCTGCGGCGGCAGATACTGCTTCTTCTGTTTTCTTTTTCGTGCTGTGGCGGCGGCGTGTTGCTTTTGCTTTGGTTGCTTCAGCAGCAAGCATGTTCTCATTGAAATCAACGAGCTCAATGAGACACATTTCAGCTGCGTCACCCAGACGGTTACCCAGTTTCAGAATGCGGGTATATCCGCCGGGACGGTTAGTGATTTTGGGAGCCACTTCTCTGAATAATTCAGAAACGGCGTCCTTATTTGCAAGATAACTGAAAACAACTCTGCGTGAATGGGTTGAGTCTTCCTTTGATTTGGTTATTAAAGGCTCAACATAAGAGCGCAATGCGCGTGCTTTGGCGTTGGTGGTGGTTATGCGCTTGTGAAGTATGAGCGATGATGCCATGTTGGCCATCATTGCCTTTCTGTCCGCGCTTTTCCTTCCAAGGTGATTTATAACTCTTAAATGTCGCATTTCTATCTATCCTTACCTGTTATTAATCTTTATCCAGTTTATATTTTGCCACATCCATTCCGAAAGAGAGGCTCATGGTCTCAAGCAGCTCATCAAGTTCCGTGAGTGACTTTTTGCCGAAGTTACGGAACTTAAGGAGGTCATTCTTATTGAATTTGACAAGGTCTCCCAGGGATTCAACCTCGGCTGCCTTGAGGCAGTTAAGGGCTCTTACTGAAAGGTCAAGGTCAACAAGTTTGGTTTTGAGAAGCTGGCGCATGTGAAGTATCTCTTCATCGAACTCTTCATTTGCCATTTTATCCTCGTAATCGATAGTGATCTTATCCTCAGAGAAAAGCATGAAATGATATATGAGTATCTTGGCTGCTTCTTTGAGGGCATCTTTCGGATGTATTGAACCGTCAGTGCTTATCTCGATAATAAGTTTCTCATAGTCAGTTTTCTGCTCAACCCTGTAATTTTCTATGGCATACTTCACATTTCTGATGGGCGTGAAGATTGAATCCACGGCTATCACACCGAATTCTGCTTCATCAGGCTGATTCTCTTCAGCAGGAACATAGCCCCTGCCCTTGTTAATATTGATCTCGATCTGAAGTTTCACATCGGATTCCATGTGGCAGATCACATGGTCAGGATTCAGAACCTCGAAACTGCTAAGCGCATTATTGAGGTCGCCGGCTTTCAATACTTCCTGTCCCGATACTTTTATCATGATCTTTTCACTGTCTACATCCTCAACCATTCGTTTGAAGCGTATCTGTTTCAGATTCAGGAGGATCTCGGTAACGTCTTCAATGACTCCGGTGACTGTGGAGAATTCATGGTCAACGCCTTCTATCTTCACTGTGGTGATAGCGAAACCCTCGAGAGAGGAGAGCAGTATACGCCTGAGTGCATTGCCTACGGTAATACCGTAACCGGGTTCAAGCGGGCGGAACTCAAATTTTCCGTACTGTTCGTCCGCTTCCAGTAATATTACTTTGTCAGGTTTCTGGAATGCTAGTATGGCCATATGGATTTTATTACTTTGATTACTTTGAATATAACTCTACGATAAGCTGTTCCTTGATCTCTTCAGGTATTTCTGAACGTTCGGGAACACTCATATATTTACCGGCCATCTGGGTATCATCCCACTCCAGCCAAGCCAGTTTTGACCGGCGGTTTGCGCCAAGGCAATCAATAATGATCTCGAGAGACTTGGACTTCTCACGTACTCCGATGATATCGCCGGTGCTAACGCCGAATGACGGAATGTTAACCACATTACCGTTGACAGTGATATGACGGTGAGACACCAGCTGACGTGCTGCTGCCCTGGAAGGGGCTACACCAAGACGGTAGACAACATTGTCAAGACGTGACTCGAGCATCTGCAGAAGTACAAGGCCGGTGACACCGGGTGCAGCCTGTGCTTTCTCAAAGAAGTTACGGAACTGACGTTCCAGTAATCCGTAGGTATATTTAACTTTTTGCTTTTCGCGAAGCTGAATACCGTATTCAGAAGTCTTTTTTCTCTTTTTGCTGAGGCCGTGCTGTCCGGGCGGAAAATTCTTCCTGTCGAGGTATTTGTCAGGGCCGTAAATAGGCTCTCCGAATTTCCTTGCAATCTTGGTTCTTGGTCCAGTATATCTTGCCATTGAATTGTTTGTTTATCGTTTTTTGAAATTTGCTATGAGGCTTTTATACCCTTCTTCTTGACGGCGGACGGCATCCGTTGTGAGGCATTGGAGTGACATCAATGATCTCAGTGACTTCCACACCGCTGTTTGAAATGGCGCGTATGGCTGACTCACGGCCTGAACCCGGGCCCCTTACATATACCTTCACCTTCCGTAATCCCAGTTCAAAAGCAACCTTAGCACAATCTTCAGCAGCTATCTGAGCTGCATAAGGAGTGTTCTTCTTGGAACCCCTAAAGCCCATCTTGCCGGCAGAAGCCCATGAGATTACCTGCCCCGCGCTGTTTGTAAGGCTAATAATAATATTATTGAATGAAGAATGAACGTGAGCCTGTCCCACTGATTCAACTTTAACGACCTTCTTTTTTAATGTCCCAGTCTTCTTTGCCATATTTTAATTATTTAGTAGCTTTTTTCTTGTTAGCAACGGTCTTCTTGCGGCCTTTACGGGTACGGGCATTGTTCTTAGTGCTCTGTCCCCTTACCGGAAGTCCTATCCTGTGACGGATACCACGGTAACAACCGATATCCATCAGTCGCTTTATGTTAAGCTGTGTCTCTGAACGGAGTTCACCTTCAAGCTTGTAGTTTTCAGACAGGATCAGACGAATAGTATTAATATTATCGTCATTCCACTCTTCTACCTTCACGTGTCTGTCAACACCTGCTTTGTCAAGCACTTTCTGTGCTGTGCTCCGTCCAACGCCATAGATATAAGTGAGAGCTATCTCTCCCTGCTTATTTCTTGGTAAGTCTACACCATTTATACGTGCCATATACCTCTTTTAATTTGAAGTGCAAAGTTAATTAAATTTATCCCTGCCTCTGTTTGAACTTGGGATTTTTCTTGTTTATAACATACAGACGTCCGTTTCTCCTGACAATCTTGCAGTCTGCGGAACGTTTTTTTATTGATGCTCTAACTTTCATTACCGTCGTATTTTCTATTTAAACCTAAATGTTATTCTTCCTTTAGTAAGGTCATAGGGTGACATTTCTACTTTCACCTTATCACCGGGCAGTATCTTTATGTAATGCATCCTCATCTTGCCGGAGATATGGGCCGTAATTATATGCCCGTTCTCAAGCTTAACCCTGAACATTGCGTTCGAGAGTGCTTCAATGATTGTTCCATCAATCTCTATCGATGGTTGTTTAGCCATTTACTTACCTCTTTTTAAAACTTCTTCTATAAACTCAAATGTTGTCAGCAGAAAGGCTTTATCCTCCCTGACAGCAACAGCGTATTCAAAGTGTGCTGATGGTTGTCCGTCACCTGTCCGTACAGTCCACCCATCATTAAGTGTCCTGGTGTTCTTAGTCCCCACATTGATCATCGGCTCAATGCAGATGACCATATTTCTCTGAAGCCTGGGACCGGAACCCCGTTTACCGAAGTTAGGTACTTCAGGGCCTTCATGCAGGTGTTTTCCGATGCCGTGTCCTACCAGGGTACGGACTACGGAATAGCCACCGCTTTCTGCCGTTGACTGTACCGCCCATGAGATGTCACCTATACGGTTTCCTGTTACAGCTTCCCTGGCTCCTGCCTCGAGCGATGCCCGGGTGAAGTCAAGAAGACGCTGTATCTCAGGCTTTATCTCCCCCACGGCGAAGGTGAACGCACTGTCACCATAGAAACCGTTGAGGATCACCCCGCAGTCGACCGATATGATATCGCCTTCTTTAAGGGTGTAGCCTGATGGTATTCCGTGTACCACCTCATCATTGACAGAGGTGCAGAGGGTGTTGGGGAAGCCTGCATAGCCCTTGAAACCGGGCATTGCGCCGTTGTCACGGATAAATGTCTCCGCAACTTCGTCAAGCATCAGGGTTGTTACCCCGGGCCTGATATGACTGGCTACCTCAGCAAGAGTTTTCGAGACCAGCAAATTGCTCTCTCTCAATAACTCTACTTCTGCATCCGTCTTAAGATAAATCATCAAAGAACGTAAAACAATTAAATTGCCGATACGGCGCCGGTCCTGCCCTTGACACGACCGGATTTCATAAGCCCGTCATAGTGACGCATCAGAAGATGACTCTCTATCTGCTGGAGTGTATCAAGTACAACACCAACGAGAATCAGGAGCGATGTGCCGCCAAAGAACTGGGCAAAGTTACCGCTGACTCCGGCATTCACGGCAAAAGCAGGCATAATTGCAACTATTGCCAGAAAGATAGAGCCTGGAAGAGTAATGCGCGACATGATGGTGTCAATGAATTCCACAGTCTTGCGTCCGGGTTTGATGCCGGGCACAAAACCGCCGTTCTTCTTCATATCCTCTGCCATCTGTACCG
>Ga0307376_10005968_pt1 | contig 10858 bp, 10 predicted proteins | sample TR2MG_FD_202536 | JGI IMG/M metagenome (GOLD analysis project Ga0307376, IMG submission 202536) | Soil microbial communities from Risofladan, Vaasa, Finland - TR-2 | ecosystem: Environmental > Terrestrial > Soil > Coastal area > Acid sulfate soil | place: Finland: Risofladan, Vaasa | collected...
TACAGCATATTATTATAGATAACCATACCTCTCCACCAACCTTTACCAGCTTCAATTTTTATAGTTTCAACCGGTTCCATAGGAATGGCTCCATTTCTTAAATTTTTAAATATTAAAATAGTTGCATATCTAGTTCTTGTTGTATAAAAATCATCTCCATAAAACATTCCATCGTGGCAATCATAATGTTTTCTCGTTACTCTTTTACCAGAGTTAAGCTCAATTATTTCTCCTGTGTTGATCCTCTGCTCTTTTGCAAAACAAGTGACAAAGATTCGTTTCTTATCAAACTCTATACAATTTGGATGGCATGAATGAGGTTTAACCTTTAACATTGTATTATAGTTTTCATTTAGAACTATTGCTCTATCTTTAAACAATTTTGGATTTTTCTTAAATACAAACTCAATTTTCTCAAATTCTGGATTCATTGGATTGTTAAAAGTTTCTATCGCATCCAATCCGGTATTTACAACATACATTTTATCATTATGAATTTGAATATGATGAAGATCATTAAATGTATTCTTTTTGAAAGTCTTTTCATACTTCCATTCCCTTATATTGAAATAATGAAGATCTGACCAGTCAGTAGCAATCAGATAATCTCCATACACCTTTCCGCCTCTCCATCCTACCCTTTTCCATTTCTTATCATGCACATACTGCTTCAATATCTTATTTGAATCAACATCATACAGGACAACGCCGCCTAAATTTTGAACTATAGACTCAACTGGTAATATTAACTTCAAGTCGTTATCCTCCTAAATATATTCATCATACGTAGTTCCTAAATCAGTTAATTTTAACTCTAAAGGATTACAAGGACTTCTATGCATAAATGCAGTAAGTCTTGGGTGTATTCGTTCCCCTGTCCAAAACTCAGCAACGAAGCCAATATCAACTGTTCTCCCACCGTTATTTTTTATTATGCCTGAATATAGTCTTCCTAATTCGCCCGCTGCTATCATCCAAAAATCATATTCTCTTGCTGTATTATTAATTATATCCACAGTTTTTTGAAATGAATTTTTATATTGATTTTCATAGTGACCGACTATCTTAATAATATCTACATTAAATTTATTTAATACTCTACCGACCTCTGGTTTTGCAGTAATGATGCATACTCGTCTTCTCTTCATAAGATCAAGTAAATTCTTTCTGCCTGGTCTTCTGAGAATCATCAAATAATTAGACTCTGGATTACAGTAATTATCGTTATCAAATTCAGCACTATGATATAATGTTTTCCAGTCAAGCATTTTAATTTTTGTTTGTTCATTGATCTTCTTTCCAAGTCTCTTTACTCGTGGCCAAAATGTATCATTGAAATATACTTCAGGTGTATCAATAAAATCTGCATGGCGGGCATAATATCCCCACAATTCAAATATCTCAGCAATCTCATCAGTCGGAAGACCTTCTTTTTTAACGATAACCATCATCTGATCGTGATTTGCATTAAGTGCCGCATCAATAAATTTAATACCACCATCTCCAAATCTAATATGAGAAAACGGCAGTCGATACTTAATACAGTTTTCAAGTTTCGCTAAGATGTCTTCAACTTTATATATCATGTTATAATTCCCATAAAATATTCTATTAACTTCTGCATATTAGTTTTTCTATCTCCCAAAGCTTCCATTGTATATCTTGCTTTTATTCCTAATTCAACTCTCAATTTTTCATCTTTTATCAACTTTTCAACATTTATTAAAAACGACTTAATACTATTTTTTGATACTAATCCATTGTAATTATGAACTAAATAATCTTCTGTTCCGGACATATCTGCATTAGTACCAACTACAGGACATTGAGTCATCATTGCTTCTGCTGGCGGCATATGTAATCCTTCTTGCATAGCAGGTGATAACCATATATCAACATTATTATAAAAGTAATATTTCATTTGTGGTGTAGGACGCTGAAAATAATTATCAACTTTTCCTCCCGGTATTACATCATTTCCAAACATCCACAGCTCTAAATCATCATACTTCTTTTTAAGAGTTTTATAAGTATCAAAGATCCAATCTGTTCTTTTAATGCTTCGATGTTTTCCTGCAGCATAGAGTCCACCCAAAACAATAATATTTCTTCCTTTTCTAGAAAATTTTGGATTTGGAGTTAATTCATCTAAATCATATCCAGGTCTTATAATTTCTGATTTGATCCCATAACGCAGAAGTTTTCTGCTCAAACAAATGCTATTAACTAACTTAATAGTTGGAGCATTCAAAACCTTTGCAACTATATCTTTTTCAGGCATCTGCCAGGTTTCCCATCCACGTATCCAATGAGCTTTATGACCACATCGACCTGGTGCTCTCATTGTGGGGCCAACAGATTTATATCCTGTTGCAATTATAAAATCAGCGCTAGGAAGGTTAGTATTATTTCGAGCAATTATATGGTCAGCTTTCAATGGAGTCCACTTATGTTGATTACGCATACTATCAACAAAATAAACTTCATGGTTCATATCAACTAACGTATTTCCAGACTTGACTAAAGTTGACGACCCCCCATTATTCCCAAGCCCGACGTTCCGTAGATCGAAAATTATCTTCATAACAATTCACTCCTTCTTCAACATCACTACACTTTATAATAGACGTATTTAATGGATTCAATAAATGTATTGCATCATCCGTCAATTTTTCATCTATCGAAATCAAAGGAGTATTCAATAGAATTGATAAATGAGATATATAACTTTCTAAATTACCAACCGTAAATTCAACCCTTTTCAATAATGATATTAGACATCCTAAAAACGTTGATCTTATATTATCAACTTGTTCAACAACGTTTGTAATAAAATCTTCATAATATATTGTTAAATAGTTATTCGTTCTATATTCATACCCTTTATCAACGAAAACCATATTAACATAATTTCCTATAATTGAATCTACTATTTCATCATTTGTCTTACGAACATTAAAGTCATAATTCATTTCAATACGTGAAAATTGCCATTTTATTTTTTTCTGCCAAGACCTTATTTTTGGATAAAAATGATTAAGTATTTTATAATCTTTGTTATACTTCTCAAAAAAGTGTTTAGCAACTGTTTCATAGGAATCAATATTATACTTCAACAGACCAAACTCAGACTGTTCATATTTTTTATCATCATTTATACGCAACGGAACTAAGATATTTGCATATTTGCCGTATAAATCGAATCTCTCTTGTCTAGTTAAAACAATTATTTTAACATCGGGATTCTCTTTTTTTAAATGAATAACATAGGGAGCAAATCTAAAAAACTCCCATGTTAATTCACCGACAAACGGTCCGAAGAGATACGCTTTATACTTTCTTTTTTGATTCGGTTGCTGCTCTAAGTTTTCCATTTAATTCATCAACCTTATTTTGAAGTTTTGTTATTTCTAGGACTGCTCCTCCAAGTAGATTATTAACGAGAGCGAGATTGAGATCACCCTGTGGCGCACCCTGGTAACTTTTCTCCACTAGGATTCTCTGGACTGCGACTACCTTGCTTTTGTTTGCTATTAACCAATCGTTCTTTAGTTTTTCCATGATCTATCTTCTCCTTTTTTTTATACAACAATTCCCTTAACTTCTTAATAATTTTCTCGGGTTCAATATTGTATTGTTTGTTATCAATAAATGTTATTGGACTATTATGAATATTATAAGTTCTTGTATGCAAACTCTGTTGGCATCCAAACTCCAACACATCAACTTTATATAACAACGATATATTTGGTATTGCGCTTTGTGACCCAAACGTAAAGAATGCCTTCTCTAAAATAACCATTAATAACCCTATCAATGATGCTCCATCTTCCAGAACTATATCATTCATATTTAAAAATCTTTTTTGCCCATCTGGGCGATACTCTCCTTCTTTACCACAAATAATAAAATTAAAATTATCAATAAGATCCTTATTTTTATATAATAAATCATAAAACGATTCCCAATGTTTCCAATTTCTTCTAAACCCTTTTCTAAATCTTGGAGCTAAAACAACCAATGGTTTTCCATGATTTGGTAAAAAGTTTTCAACTAATTCATAATTCTTTTTTCTCGGAGAAAAATTAAACAACATTTGTTTTCTCGCAAATTGATTCTTATTTTGAAAATGGGGTTTGTTAATATCGGGGTAAATGTGTTTTATAATATTAAATTTAGTTTCATATTTATTTTTAAAATCTCTAACAATTTCATCATATTTATTTTTACCCAATCCCTGAAGTCTAAAACATTCAGGCATCTTATCGCCATAATCTCCTGGTATTCTCAAAGGTACTAAAATATCTGCATGCCTTCCATATAAATCAAAACGGTCTTCCCTTGTTAAGATGATAAATTTAACATTCTGTTTTCTATATTGTTGTTTAAAGTACATCAGCATAGGAGCAAATCTTCCTGCTTCCCAATACAATTCGCCCACAAATGGGCCCATGAGAATAGCTGATGGATTTTCCATATTTACCAACCCCTAAATTTAACATCATGTGTAATTTTTTCATAGAACTTATCAAATGTCATATCACTAATCTTTTTCTCTGCATCTTCAAATTTAATCATTTCTGGGTTTCTTCTATTTTTGGTTAATTTATTACAAACGGATCCTGCAAATGGACCAACATGATAAGCAAGTCTTGGTTTTATTCCCATAATATACTTTCTGCCTCCAGATGCTACTTGCATCTTTTGCCAGTAAAACTGATCGTGTTTTTTATCTTGCCCAACCAATCTATTTAAATCCAAAAATCCAACATCTCTAAAAAAATTTGGTCTCACAGACCACAACCCAGATCCTCCAAGCAATCCAATTTTACCTATTAATCCATCAAACGAATGAATCTGAGGATCTTTATGTTTAATCCCTCCTGGACTTTGCCCGATTACTTTAACATTATTAAGTTTACTTTTAGTAACATAGTTCCATGCCTTTTTCAAATTAACATCCCAACCAGGTTTCAAAATAACATCATTATCCAGCATCAGTAAAAAATCATACTTGTCTTTACTGGGGTCTTGCTCATGTTGTTGACCAAAAAAGTTACAGGTTGACGCTTTACTAAAAGCATTGAAGGTTGATGTTTCAGTTGTAAATGTAACCTGAGTGATTTGATTTTGCTTATATAAGTCTGCAAAATATTTAAAGTGTTCGTCAATCAAATAATTGGTTGCATTATCATAAACATAAATTTGAGCATTGGGAATCTCTGAATGCCTTTTAATTGCTTCAATACATTTCTTGGTTATAGCAAGTCTATTTCTTACACTAATAAATATTTTAACCATTAATTAACTCCTCAAATTTATCAATAACTCCAAATAGTTTATCTTCTGTATCAATTGCTTCATCATAACACGGACTATATCCCTCAGATGAAGCATGCGGACAAGGTTTGTGTCCATGAAGAAAACAGGGCGCGCAATGCCTTTCAGCATCAACATAAGCAGCTTTCGGATATGTCTTTAATCTAATGAAACCAGGAAATGGACCGTATATACCCATTGCTGGTATATCCATAGATGCAGCAATATGACTAAGAGCTGAATCGGTTGACAATGTTGCCTTACAAAGGCTGGTCAAAGCAATAGTATGTGCAATTGATTCTGAATGTTTACAAAAATTAAACACCATATCTTGTTTTTTAACTAACTTGATAAACTCATCTACATTTTCTGCTTGTCTTGGATTGTCTGTTAATAATACTGGATACCCCCTAAAATTTAATGCATCAATAATCTTGACCCAAAATTCATGTCTGGGTGTTCGTATTGGAGAACTTGCTCTAAGTTGCATTATAACAAATGATCCTTTTTCAAGTTTCCACTCATCTAAAATTTCTTTACATTCTTCGACCAATTCCATATTTGGTGTTTGTTGAGGAACAAGTTTTTCATCAGGCAAATCCAACCCCAACCATCTTGAAAACAAATTATATGCATTAGTCGTTTCCGCTTCTTTACATCTTTCAATAACACCTTCAAATAACATATGATACTTTGCTTTCTGTAATCTAGAAAAAGTAAATGGTAAATCACATACTTCATCAACACAATCCCAGTTTTTAACCATTGATTGATACTGCGGACCACAGGCAAATTCAATTCTGCAATCTGGATATTTTTCCTTAAGATATATAAGGTTTGGTTGAATGAAAAGTAGATCTCCGATGCCCCCTGTTCTAAATACTAAAATGGTTTCATCATTGAGTTCCTGACCTATATAAGGACGATATGAATTTTTGAATTTGATATTTGTGGTTTTTAATAATTTTCTCTTTAAAGCAGAATCATATTGTAATTGTTGAAACACTCCGAGTCCCATAACATATTTGGTACCCTTTTTTAATTCTTGTTCTTTGAACCAATTTTGAACAAATCTAACATTTCTTGCTGCTTCTGCAACTATAATATTTGGTGGGGATTCTCTAAGTTCCACCAATGTTTTAACGTGCTGAATATTATCTTGATTTAACCCCATATTTCGCATAGAGGATCTGGATATCTTTTTAAATTCTCTTTTTCCTACTTCATCGCTCCAAATTCCCTGATTCGTTATATTACTCACATTCTCCATATTCGGGTTTCTAATCATGTTTAAATCCTTTCTCTTAAATTATGCTCCTGTTGCTACTAGTCTACCCAGTTGTTTTCTACTTAATGGTGGTAGTCCTTTTGCTCTTCTAGCAAGCGCGAGTGCGTTCATTTTTTTAGCAAGAGGATTAATCATCTTTCTAGCTGCTACCATCATCGCACGTTCAGACATAGCAGATTCATTCTTTGCTTTCCATCCTTTATTCACAGTATTAAAGAATTTTTTCTTATCAGCATCAGATAGCTGTGATGGAGAACTTACTCCAAATTTATTAAGTTGTGATTTAAAATAATCTGTATATGCTGATTCCATTAAGTCTTTCTTTACTGCTTGTAAAAGAGCTGGTGCATTCTGATTGGGTACATTATTTATTGCATTTCGAAGTTTATCTGGATTCTCTTCTCTTGAAGGTTGTTCTTTTCCATCCTCAAGATCAGAGGCCTCAAAATTTCCCGTTTCCCCCTCATCACCTCTTCCTTCTGCATCTCCATCATATTCAATATATTCAGAAACATCTCTTTCCTCTGAACTTATATCAATGGTAACAATTGGTCTAATCCTAATTTGTCTTGGATGATCATAAGGTCTTCCATTCAGACTAAAGGTTTCTCCTTCCTGCGCCTCTCCTTCATTTAACTTTTTTCTGTGATGTGGAGTACTGCACATATCTAGAAGATAATCAACTATCTTTTCTGCTCGTTTTTCTCGAGAAAATATTTCAAAATCCTCTTTAGATAATGGGGATAATGCTGTTTCCATTTTATATCTCTCCTTGGTAGGAACTCCTAAAGGTCCTTCTCCTTGTCCTTTATGAGTACCCTTTCCTTTTCCTCTTCCATCTCCCACCGGGACACAAGTCTTTTTAATTGGTCACCATCTTGTTCCAGAGGGGCATTTTGGTATTTGTTTTGTCTCATAACCAATGGGTTTTGTCATAATTATAACTCCCGCCTTAAAAACTCAATATCAGATTTAAGACTTGCAATTTTTCTATTAACTTTTGCTTTACATTTTATTGGATCTTTGTGCTTAGAACATAGTCCGATTTTAGATGCCAAAGTTTTAGCTTGAGCTTGTTTGGCACCAACTTGGTATCTTCTTATACATACTTTTCTATCAGCAGTTCCCTTACAAGCTTTAGCTGCTTTAGAAAAGAATCTTTTATATGCCATCCCACCTAAATCAAAAATAAACAGAATATCAAATGCAATTCCGAGAGGAGTCATATGGCCAGCAAACTTAGCAAAACGGCCACCTTTAACAGCTGCATTTGCTACCGTTCCTGCACCTACTTCAGTAATATTTTCTTCTTTGATTCGCTTTCTGCCGCCCTTGGGACTATACTTAATTAGATCTCTTTTCCTTTTCTTAGTTAACTCATTTGCTGCAATCATTCCTATAACAGTAGATCCAGTACCAGTAGCCAACTGTCCTGGAGTAAGGCCAAGTTTTCCAGCAAACTTAGCAACACGGCCACTTTTAGCAGCCACAGCTACTATTCCTGGACCTAATTCAGTAATATTTTCCTCTTGTAGAATTTCGTATATTATCTCGTTTTTTAACTCTTGGACTGATATAGTCATCCCCTCTTGCCTCCTACTTTTTATTTTCTTATATACCTTATTTCCAACATAAGCAGATCCAGCAACTGCTCCAACAGCAAGTCCAAGTTTCCCCCATTTTTTCAATGCAGCAACTCTTCCAATTTGTGGTCTTTTTTTGGATAAAACTTTTTGAACATTTTTTTGACTTATAGTTTTATCATATATTTTCTCGGCTTGTTTAGTTAGATCTGCCTGTTTCTTGTGTAATTTAGCTGCTTTATCAAGTTGTTTTTGTTTTAACTCGGGAGCTATATGTTTTTTAGAATATCGAAGTCTTTTATCAATCTTATTTTGTATTCTTTCTGCTTTCTTGAGTTTCCTATTGCCTTTCTTAATATCTTTTCCCAGTTGATTTCTTGCTTCCTTTCCCCTGGTACGACCGTACATCTTTGCAACATCTTCGCCCTTGGCAAATTCTAACTCTTGTATGTAATCATCAAATAACATATAATCTCCTTAACCATTTTTAATAAGTCTTTTTAAACTGCTGATTTTTTCATCAATTTTCTTTTTACACACCGCCGGATTATCAGTAGTTTGGCATTTTGATTTTTTAGATTTAAGATGAGTTAGTTGTTCCGTTCTAGCTTTCTTTCTATAATCTTTGATACATTCATCAACATTAGGTTGATTTTTACATTCTCTTGCTGCCTTTTCTAAATATTTATGATAAATAAGAGAAGAAGTAGCCAATAAAAATAAAGATATTCCAAATGCGCTTTTGACTTTTCTTAAAATTGAAATTTTCTGTTGAACTTTTTTAATGGATCTTAATGCTAAAGATAATTCATGAGATGTATCGCCACTTTTAAGTAGTCGACTTTTAGGAATACGGCGTATTCTATTTCTCATTGCTCTTGTAATTTCATCTTGCGCTGCACTCGTAGCTGTATCTTTTGTTTTTGCATCTCCTTCCTGTAAATACTCTAAATATGTATTAACATAAATCATTATTTCATCCCTTTTACATCAGATATAGTTCTAATCAATAAACCATTAGCAACTGCAGTCAAAGGATTTTTTGCTTTTCGAATCTCCGAAACTTCAAATGGTAACTCATACTCTGAAATTACAGTTTTAAATAATTCAATAAATCCCTCAGGCATACTAGTTCCACCCGATACAATAATTGGAAGTGCTTCATCAACTTCAATATCAACCTTAGAATCAAACTCTTTAATAATCTTCTTAACCGTATAATTAATTAATGCTTCGTGATGATAGTATAAACTTTCAAGAACTCTCTTTGTTTTTTTGTTCTTAATTGTAACTTCACCCGCCAGTTTCATATACTTTTCTTTTAAATTAGTAACTCTATTTTGAATCATTCCTACAGATTCTGCAGTTAATCTATCAATCCAATCTCCTGCTCTAGCAGTTGAGAATGTCAATGCTTGAATACCTTTATATGCAACGGCACAGTTATGAACAAAAATTCCATTATCTATAGCAAAATTATGATATTTATTAACTGTCAGATCATAAACATCTCTATAAATATTCAAAGATTCTATTTTAACAACTTTATGATTGATAGGAGTAGAATTATATTGATTTTTCATTCCTTCATTGAAGTGTTTTTTATATTCCTCTCCTTTCAATCCTTTATTCCAAGGAGTAACCCCTTTTTTAAATGACCCTGAATTAGTTTTTTCTTTTTTATGTAACCATGGGGTTTGTTCAGAACATTGTTTAGATAATTCATTTTTTCTTGTTTCTATTTTTCTATCATCTAACATTATTTCTTCATATGACAATCCTTTTTTCTTTAATGACATTTTTTCTTTTATTACTTCAGCTTTGTGTCCAAAAATTTCATCAAAAGTTTTTCCAGATCTTTGTTCTCTAATAGTATCGCTTGATGAGCTTTGTAAAACACCTGCAGATATATTTTTTGATATTTCCTCTGCTCGATTCACTCCATATATTTCTTTATTTGTCTTGCCCAATCTTTGTTCTCTTATAATTTTTCCTGCTATCTTTCCACCGATACTTGATATTTCTTTATGAAATTCATAATGTTCTTGTTTTGTAAGTTGTGTTAAGTTTTCAGGTGTATTGTCAATTTTATTAAAATTCTTATGATGAATAACACATCCTTTTTTTCTATATACACCCAATTCTTCTCTTACAACCATATTATGCACCATTTCCCAATGTCTATGTTTATTGTTATAACATGACAAATAACCAGGCATCTCATTCCACAAACCAGTTTCAGTATACAAAGGCATCAAACTATCATTTTCTTTTAATTTACCAGCTTCAATATATGTCCCATCACGTTTCATAATTAAATGATCTTCAGTACAATCAAAAAATGAATCATTATCTAAATGAATACGAATAACTTTTTTCGTCCCTGTTTTTCTTGGGCTGTGTGCTTTTCCAGGAACAATAGAACCATCTTCTTTACATGAATATACCCAAAATGTATCACCATTATATTCATCTGTTAATTCTTTTAATGTTTTTATTGTTCCATCAAGTAAAGGAATTTTAGTATCTCCAGTTAAACAATTTGCCATACCAGCTCCAAAACTTATTCCGATTCCGCTAAATTTTTCTGCAGCACATTCTGAATAGATGATTGCCATTGCTTCATTAACAGAAGTGTAATTAATTCCTAATCTTTTTAAAATGCTGC
>Ga0307376_10005974_pt1 | contig 10851 bp, 20 predicted proteins | sample TR2MG_FD_202536 | JGI IMG/M metagenome (GOLD analysis project Ga0307376, IMG submission 202536) | Soil microbial communities from Risofladan, Vaasa, Finland - TR-2 | ecosystem: Environmental > Terrestrial > Soil > Coastal area > Acid sulfate soil | place: Finland: Risofladan, Vaasa | collected...
TGCTCAGGAACAGACATCTCCATATCCACTGAAGTAGTATCCCTTTCTTCTAAATGGATATGCTTCATGACTTCTCCTTCCCCTTCGCCCCATGAGCCTGTACAAACACTACCTTAGGGACAACCTTTACATCAGGATCAATACACGCAATACCTATTCTCTGATTCACAGCACTGGTAATTTGAATCTCTTCCCCTACTTTCACCTCATGAATCTGACCATTCACCTGAAGTTTGATAGGATAAACCCATGTAATATCTTGAAGAGACTCAATCTTTAGAACAGCACAATCCTCACCATTAGCAGAGATTCTACGTTTATCAATCGTTAATTTGAAATCAGGCTTCATGTATCTATTAACTTTAGTCTTCTTACCAGAAGCCTTTCGTATCTGAGGAAATACCTTGACACGCTTCTGATGGTATACCTCTGTCAGGCTATGAGCATCAGGGAGATCAGTAGCATCAACCCAATTCTCAGACTTATCCAACACAATCCCTTCACCACGCACAGCCTCAACTACATTATTGTATTCATCTAACTTACAGTATACTTTCTTAGCCATTACTTCCTCACTTGCCAGATGGCCAATGATGCACCTGTCATAGTCCAAGTAGACGCTCCCGCTCCCTCTAAATAAACTTCAAGCATAAACTCATGTTGACCGGATGGCAATAGAACTGGAACAGACAACCCAGGTACAGTAAGAGTACCCGAAGATCCAATATCAGTCCCATTGATATACTCAATCCTAGTGCTACCATTTACCTTCAAGCGAACGTATATTAAGTCACCAGCTATAGCACTATAGGTACCTTGTGCTACACCAATCAATAGTGTCTCTGCTGCAACAGGAAAGTTGATCACAGTACTCAAGTATCTACCAATTTGAGGAACACCCCCCGGAGCCCCAGCAGCCCCCACGGTTGGAGGATTAAAGCCCTGTGTCTTAGTTTTGACAACAATGCTACTAGAAGACCCATCTTCCAGATTACTCACAGAAGCCTGTCCTGACTCTGCATTCAAGGTAGAAGACCAAGAACCAGGATTACCATCACTATTGAATGCCCTAGCACGGACATAGTATGTAGTCTCAGGACTAGCGTCTGGGAGGGTGAAGTGGGTGTTGTACGATGTGACTGTAGTAGGGCTCAAGAAGTTCAAGTTGTTGGCATACTGAAGCTGATACTTCTGAACATCAGGGATATCCACAGCAGCCCACTTGACACCAATGCCACCTACAATCTGGTTGTCCAGACTTAGCCCTGATACCTGTGGGGTGGATGACTTTCCTCTACGCATAGCAGAGGCAGCGGTCTGATTGTTTGATAAGGCTCTGGCATCAAGCTCTTGCTCGATCCGTCTGAACCTTAACTCTCGATCTGGATCGCTGTCATATCCCCGTCTCTTCGCACTAACAGTCACTCACTACTCCTACGAGGGAATATAAAGCCCACCTTCTTCATCGCCTAGAGGCCGAACAATTCGACTTCTATTCGCCTGACCTGGATAGCTGATGATCGAATCCTTGGTAGGATTCGTAGGCGCAGTATGTCCGCTTGCGGCATTGTCAATCGCCCGCTTCATCAGCCACTTGTTCTCTTCCTGTGTTGCATCAAAAAGAGATTGCCTATCCTTCATTAGCTGAGTCCTATGCTCTTCAGCCACCGTATCTAGCAACCGATTGTAAGCTATGAAGCCATATTTATTGGTCCATTGACTTTGGATGAAGAGTCTCTTGAGAAACAATCTCAAGTACTCAGGCTCACGACTTTCCAACTTGATAATGTGAGCTACTCCATAAGGGTATGACCATCGCCAGATGTGCCAAGAGCCGTCTTCTAACGGCTTACCCTCTCCATCAGTGAGAACGAATCCGAAGTTCATCTCACCATAGTCATAATTCACTACGTACCTAGGGTCTTCCATTTCTCCATCATACAGATTGATCAGGTTATCCCATAACACACGGTACTTATGGAACACAGGATAGAGATCAGGATCGATAGACTGTAAGTCCTCAATAAATGCCCGAGGCAAGTCTATCCCTAAAGCGCACCGTCTATACGGACGATCCGGGCGAAATTGTTTAGGTAGATGCAATTCTCCTAGCATTGAACACTCCTCCCCAGAAGATTTCTAATATCCGTGTACTTTAATTAGAAGCCCATCAACGGTAGCCGCTTGACAATCATGGATAGTCAGAGTCTTAAACGTAGCTGAAGCCTCATCGTTATCTAGATCAACGGAACCGGGGAAAGCAGTTGCACCAAGGTCACTATTTACAGGTACAACTTCAGCAGCATACGGATGAGCCAGGAGAGAATGAGTTGTATCTCCATTAGTGAAATTGTCAGCAGCAGCCGGGGTATAGAACAGATACTCTGTCTTCATCGGCCCATTCACGGTAATCCATCGACGGAAAGATGCGGTTCCAACAGGCCCCAGACCATTAGTTGCTTCCAAAGTTGCTAGTGTTACAGCAGCCATTTGTTACTCCTTAGTTGTTATTTTTCAATTTCGATAGGACCAACCGGGATATTCCTAGCACGGTCCTGTCGAGCCGTAATTGCTTTATCTCGAAATACTGCTTGTATGTTCTTTCGACAAGTACCACAATACTTAGGCTTCTTAGCCTTAGCCTTCATACGTACCTGAACACCACATCTCGCACAACGAATTGTATCAGACATACAAGCTCCAAAAAGTGAGGGCTCCCGGGTACGGGAGCCCTCGGTAATTAGTCTAAGCTGTCAAATCTTTCTAGCTTAGTTCTACGTCATACGCAGAGTCGCCTTCAGCCGAATACTCTACTGTCTCAGTTGCAGCAGCAGTGTACTGATCTGCTCCACCTGTATTAGACACTTCATACAGATAGAATACATCATCAGACTGAGAATACTCAGCAATCCTACGAGATGCAGGACCGGCAACTGCATTACGAACTCTAAGATTCATCCAATCAATCCTGGTCAGACCAAAATCTCGCGGGCTCAAAGCTTCACCACCAGAAGTGTAGCTGGTAACGCTAATCTCACCCACAACACGGGTCTTACCTTGCTTAGGATTACCTAGAGTATCCTTACCTGCACCAGGAAGATATTGACGGAAAGTCTCACGAATTGACCTAGCCATCGTTTACTCTCCTTATTGCAGTTCTACGTCATACGCAGAGTCGCCTTCAGCAATATACTCAACTACCTCGGTTGATGCAGCCTCCATACCAAGCAGATCACCTTCCTCATCAATAGTGAAGAGGTAGAAGTGAGCAGTACTCTTAGTATACACAACCTGCCGGATCGGAGGAACGGTACCAGTCATAGCACCACTGGCTTCATCTGCGACACGCAGAGTCAGCGCATCAATTGTAGTCAGTGAAAGATCAAGTGCGCTCAGGGGCTCACCTTCACCGCCTGCATACGAGGTAACATTAATGCTACCAGATACACGGGTCTTACCCTGCTTAGGGTTACCAAGAATATCACGACCCCCGCCAGGAAGATACTGACGGAAGGTTTGACGTACTGTCTTTGCCATTTTAATTCTCCAATTCCCGAAGTACTCCTACCCAACTCTGGGAACGAGCCTCATCTTCGATTATTCTTTAGGTACAGCACTCTTCCCAAGTACATGCTCCTATTAAGTAATTCCTTTTTCCACTTTCATTACGTAATCATATTTAAGCTAATGAAAGGCCCCCCAACCTAGGAGCTAAGGGGCCGGAATCATTAGAGATTTCAATTAGATACGCTTATTCAGCTCTGCAAGTACTTTATCTACTAACATTTCAGAGATATTCTCTACTTGAACTCGCTCTTCTTCCTTGAACATAGTGCTTGTCTCAAGTTCACTAAGCAAATCCATACGAGCTGTTTTCAACGCTTCTTCCATGACCATCTTCGCACTATTTCTAACTAACCTTAACAACCAAGATTTCATCTTTATCTCCATCTATCGTTCATATGTTCTTCGTACTTCTTCCAACCGTAATCAAGAAGCTTCTTCTGATAAGCTGTCTTTGGAGGAGGCCCTTGTTGTCCTCCACTAGAGGCTGACTTTGCAGTTGCTTTTGCCTTCAGTTTACCAACCTTTGCCTTAGGTTTCTTCTCTTTCTTGTTCATGGCTTTCTTAACACCCTTACTAAGAGATGGCTCTACTTCTGTGAATTTCAAATAGGATTCGGCAGGGCGAACTTCACCATTGCGTCCTGCTGCACCAGCACGGACAGCATTGAGATGTTGACGCTCATACTCATCCCTGAAGTCAGCCATAGGTCTTACAGACTATACGGTGTAGTATCTTCAGGATTGAAGTTACCCTTTCTAAGATCATGTGAAGTGACTACCACAATCTCACCATTCTCAACATCAGCTACTTCAGCAGCAGTTAAAGTGATTGTCACTGAAAAGGCATCAGCTCCAACAGTAGGAGCAGTACCGAGCACAGTCTGACCATTCTTCACCATCTGCTTACAAGCATTTGTAGTAGTAGTGTTTGAAAGAGTAGGGACTGTCAAAGTAGTTGCACCAGCAGCAATGGGAGCCAGAACATGATACCCAACCATCACTCCATTAGGGAAGTCAACGTACTTCTGGTAATTAATTGCAAATGACATTATTTCTCCTTAGTAACCTATGTATACTTACCGGCTAACCAATTACCGATAGACCCGTATTGATTTTGCTTTCCAAACTCATTTTTACCTAGAGTATCTCGTTCCCAAAGTGGTCTAGCACCTGACAGATGCTCGCGTGCCAGAGCAGTACCAGACTCAAACAGTCCTTGTCCCGTAGTCTGGAGTTGGAGAGGAGCTTCACCTCTCCTCATCATCTTATTAGGCTTGTAATACTCCTGCCCATAACCCTTAGTTATGCCAGGTGAGAAGGCTTGATTGATTCGCCCCTTCGACTTACGCCACTCTTCATATCCTTGAGGGTCTTGCTTCTGGAACATACGGAAATCATCGCCAGGGGTTCCACCACTATTGTAACCTGGCCTTGAAGACATCCAAGCTTTTTCAAGCTGCTCAGCCTGAGACAACTCATCAACGTCTCTAGTAAAATCTGATCCTCCGAAGAAGTAATTTTTGGTGTTAGCTGAATCTCTTACCTTGAACTTCTCAGCACCAATCACTCCTCCATGTAAGGCCATAGCTTTACCAGCGATATTTGTCTCTTGTTGAGTCTCATCATACTTATTCTGAGCTTTCTCTTGTAGAGACAAATTCTTGGCTCTCATCTGAGCAATCTTATCAGGACTAGCCTTGCCAGAGGACTCTAGCATATTGATCTTCTCATTCATCTTAGTAGTAGATCTTTCAGCCTTTTCCTTTAGCTTACCTGCTTTCTGTTGCTGACGTGCTTCCCATTGAGGAGCACCTACAGTCTTAGAAAGCTTACCCTGAATCCGATTAACCCTAGCCTGATTGCCTTTCTCTTGAGCAAGTCCGAGTCTAGTCGTTAATCTTTGCGTAGTGTCGCCTATTTGAAGTTGTTGCTGAGCACGGGCATACCCGTGAACATCAACTTCTTCCGTAGCCCTATCAACAATAGCCTCATGCTCAGGCTTGATCTGTTCCAAGTATTCTGTACGTCCTCTAGCACTACTTTGAACAGCACCTTGATAGAGATCTTGCTGGCGTTTCAACATTTCTGAAGATCCCGCAAAACCAGCTTTAGCCCTCTGAATCATAGCAGATCCAAGGAACGGATTCTTTAGAAGATACTCGCCTTTATAAGCGGCCATAGACTACCTTCTACGGTAATTCACCAGTGGGCATCGATGTATGCTTAGAATGCCAGCTAACAATAAGGCACTGCGTTCCAACAGGCGCAGCCACAGTAATAGTGTTAGCTCCTGTGGTAGCTACAGTAACAGCCGTGTCACCTAGGCGACGAAGCTGAGCAGCGGAACGAGCAGAATTAGAAGGGTCCATCAGATCCAATACAGAAATCGTGTCACCAGTAGCAGTCAGCGTAGTAAGCCTGTGGATACCAATGACAGAACCGTCAGGGAGTTGATGATACTTCTGATAGTCAATGTTTTCCAATGCGGCCATGACTTACCCCTTTACCGAAGCTACGGCACCTTGATGATAGGTCAGGACATCACATAGACCAGCAGCACCATTCAGATTAACAGTCTTCAGGAAAGTAGTTGAATCTCCAGAAGCTTCCAGAGTACCAGTCGGTGCAACCTGCCCTGCGAGAGGGACTACAAGTACCTGAGATGCGGACTGATCAATTTCAAACGTTCCGATTGCAGTACCATCATGATTTACACGGGTGCAAACATAGTTGCAGTTGTCAAGACCGGGCATGATCTTTTGATTACGAATTGCCAATTCGGCCATTATTATCTCCATTAGTTAAAGTAGATAGAATATACCATGAACACGTACTTGTGCTCCTATTAAGTAATTCCTTTTTCCGTCTTTGATTATGAAATTTGATTTAGAGTAATGAATGGAGCGGGTAGGAGGACTTGCACCCCCGCCTTCTGGGTGGAAGCCAGTGGCTCTACTCGTTAAGCTATACCCGCTGGGGCGTGTGGAGAGATTCGAACTCTCGTTCCCGGGATCACAACCCGATGTCCTAAGCCTCTAGACGACACATGCCATACTTCAGTGAATCTTAATCTTCACTGTCATAGTGAACATTGAAGTATTATGGCTCCCCAGGTAGGATTCGAACCTACACGCCCGAAGGCACCTGATTAACAGTCAGGCATGGCTCCCAATTTCATCACCGGGGAATATATGGTCTGGGAGGCTGGCTTCGCTCCAGCGGCCCCCTGGCTCCAAACCAGGCGCTCTCCTAACTGAGCTACTCCCAGATATGTATGGCACCGCCCTAAGGATTTGCACCTATATAGATTGCACTTTTTACATCGCAATCAGAGCGGTAAAAACTGGTGAAGATAAAGGAAACTACTCCCTGAGATCTTCGTCTTTTAATCTAGATAGTCTTTGTTTCTCCTCCCGCCTGTATCTGCGGGATACCATCTTCTTAACACTATGTACAACTCCTGGCCGTTTCAATCCTACATACCACTTTCGCCAGGCAGTAAAAACATCGTATTCAGCAGCACTTTTAAACTTCTCGCGATGTCCCATCATTTCTTTATTTGTCCAATCATCTGTCCATTGAGGATAGCATTTGATAGCACATTCTCCAAGTGTGGCTTGATCCGATTTACAGGACGGCTCTCAATTAGATCAGGAGGATCTACTTTCAATTCACCGTTACCCCATGCTTTTTCCAAAAGATCTCCTACCTGCGCCATATCATGGTTGTCAAGCCACTCCAAAATCTCCACTAAATACCTGTGTTCAAAGTTTATCCAATTCTCACGCCTATCTAAGGAGCAATCATTATATCCGGCTGAGTACCCAGCATCGTGACCTTTATCTATGCCTATAAGATACCCGGCATCGTAGCCTTCATCAAAGCCTCTCTTCTCATCTTCCATGCTCATTACTACACCTCCCTCTACTACAGTAATTCCTTTTTCCACCGGTTTTAAAGAACACAGTAACCAGATAAACAAAACCCCCGGGGGGCGACCCCCAGGGGTTAAGCTGTTTTACCTACTTAGTTTCTAGTAGGTAGGGGTCGATAGACCAGTGATCTTACCGCTTTGATTCAGATGCCGACCGACGTTCTCGCAGTAAGTCTTCATGAGAACCGAGAAGCTGTCGCTGCCCGGAATCCATGCCATATTTACGCGCTCGTCAATGCTGAACGGGCGAACAACGCCCCGCTCAATGGCACCGAGGTTGAGGAAGAAGATCTGATCAGGCAGAGCCGCCCAGGTTACCAGCCAGGGCCTACCCTCGAAAGTGGTAAGCTCTTGCCGAGCACCTAGCTCCAGACGCATATCGTTGAAGCGCCGGAAGGGGAGAGCGATCTCCGTGTACCGATCATACTGATCGTGATTACTGATCATAGCGAACCCTTCCAGATTCTCTACGGCAGTCTCGACCATAAGTTGCTTGCGCAGGCGTCGAAGCATAGACTCATCTAGTGCCACGCCACCAGCCGCAATTACCTTACTCTGGAGAATCGGGAAACTTGTCCGAGACAGGTTGTAGATAGTACCTGTCGAATTCACCAGTGCAGGGAGTCCTAGTGCTGTGATCTCGACCGGAGGTGCAGCACCAGACTGCTCACCAGCGATGTACAGGCCGTCATTGTCATTGACATTGACAACCGCAGCCACAGTAATCGTAGAGTTAGCAACGTTCCGGCTTGTAACACGAACAGGACCAGCGGTGATAGCACCAGTGGTGTTATTCATGAATACAACTACCATTCCGTTACGGACAGTACGAGAGTCATCTACGGTAATCGTAGAGACGCCAGGCTGTAGGCCATTCGCATTGGTGATCCGGCCAGTTCCGTCGCCACGCAGGAAAGTGGTTTCGAAATTGGCACCAGCACGCTTTACAGCGTTACTAATTGCGTCAGTGATTCCAGCCGCAAAGGCATCTTCGCCTCCACGCTTGGAAACTGCTTCAGCCAAACCAGAGAAGGTTACCGTGTGGTAATACTTCTTAGGCTCAACCTTAGCGGTCTTAATTTGTTCGTTACCTGCGGCGGGAAGGGTGTTATCATCCTTTGATCGCCACCCACCACCAGACTCGTTACCTGCAATACGAACCGCGAAAAATGCGCCTTCGCCGCTAGGCTGGAATCGGGTGTTCTCCTTTAGTCGGCTGTGGACCGGTGCAGAAAGCTGTTGCATCTGCCCAATAAAGTCAACCACATACCTACGTAGGAGCATATCGCCCAGAGTTTGAAATGTAACCATGTGTTACTCCTAAGGTTATATCAACCGCCGGTAACTTGATCTTAGTGCCGGTATACTCTCTTCAGAACTTCAGCAAAGTTATCATTAAACTCTGCCTCAGACATCTCAGGCTCCGTTACGTTGCCATCGTCATCTGTCTTAAACTTGCTAAGACGTTCGTTGTCTAGAATACCACGGACAAACTCTTCGTCCGCTGCTTCAGCATCTTGTTCCGGTTCAGTCGATTTGGTTTCTAGTTCGCTAATCCTTGCCTTCAGCGCACCTCTAGGCTCACCGTATTGAGTTAAAGCTTCCTTGTATCCTTCCACAATTTCTTGCTTCATGAGACTAGGGTTTTCCTCAATAGCATTCCAGTCAACTAAGTCAGGTAACATCTCAGCAATCTGATCTTTGTCACCATCATCATAGCCATCTGGTAGCGAATCAAGTATGCTCTCCGATACCATGCGAGCATTTTCAAGTAGCATGTCGGCTCGCTGATCCGCGAACGCTTCTGCTAATTCCTCACGCTGCTCTCCGAAGAGCTTCGTGACATCTCTCGCTCCTTGGTCTTCGGTCTTAGCACCAGACTCCACATCTTCATCGATACCCTTCAAAGCCTTATCTAGCTTCTCAACTAGGGGACGATACTTCTCATTCTCAGCAAGTCCTCGGACTCGATTGAGAATGTCAGCCTCTTCCTCAAGTGCTTCGATCTTCTCGCGAAGTTCTGTCTCTCTGGCCGTAGTAGATTCCGAATTACTAAGCACTGATTCCAGCTTCTCAGTAAGTTCCGCAACCTGATCTACCTTTTCCTTGAACCGATCATAAGGAATATTTTGAACGGTCTTCTGACCCTTCTCTTCCTTACTACCTTTAGTGCTCGAACTTTCAGCCTTCTGAGATGATTTAGCTTCCGCTACTTCCTGTTCCTCAGACACCTCTTGTTCGCTGTCAGTGGACGAGTCTGACTCCATTGATGCATTAAGTTGCTCAACGATTTCCGCTCCGGTTGGCATATTGCCACCTCCGATTTTACGCCCTGGAGTAGGTGGGCGAATAATTATCATCTTCTATGTGTGGGAGACACAACCCGAAGGAAAGATGATTACACCCCTAATATTTCTTCTCTATTAAGTAATTCCTTTTTCCTTAAAGATTACTTCATCTTTATTTCGATAATGAAAAGGGGGGCACAAGTCGGGGGAGGACGACTTGGCCCCCGCCGTGTTGGAGAGGAGCAACACGGTCTAACTTTAATTAACCTTAGTAGGATCAGACCTCTCTAAATGATTATAACTGCGCTTGTAGTGCTTAATCGTAGGCAGCTTCTTCTTTTTCTTTGCAGCATCATCTTGAGCCCTAGTAGTTCCTACAATGATAGTAGAGGGACGCTCATTGGGAATCTTAGGCGTGTAATCAATTCGCTGCTCACCTGAAGAACGCTCAGCAGTGCGTCCTCTGGCTTGATCCATAGCTGCGGTACCTTGGGCTGCTCTTTGCTGCCTAGCGGCTCTCCTGCGCTCTCTTGCTCGCCTCTGTAGAGGACTCTCTGCCATTACTTCTCCTTATGAACTTCAGTCCATCGTTTCTCAACAGACTTCTCTAGTTCTTCACTGGTACGTTCAACTGTTTGATCAAAGTACTTATCAGGAACTCGATCAAGATCATCGGTGTAGCAAACTGTCCCCTGGTCATCGGTGTATTGGAAAAAACTTCCAGCCAGAGCCGGTGTCGCTACCAAACTTGCTACTAAAATTAAAATTCTAAACATCAGTATTTCTCCCAAAAATTGAAGCTTTCGTTCTACGAGATCTACGCGCAATCCCATCCTTCTTACGCTCAGCGGTGTCATCAACCATATTACCTTCACCAACCTCTTCATTACGCTTCTTGCGAATCTCTTGAGCCATGTTAGCCATATCAGGAAGCTGGCGAATCAACCCTCGCTTCTTCACAGCTTCCTTCAGTCGGCTTAAAACTTGCTGATTCATTATTGCATCCCAAATGGTCTGTGCTTGGCAGAATACCCTGCCTTGATCAGACGTTCAACCATCCTGT
>Ga0307376_10005975_pt1 | contig 10850 bp, 7 predicted proteins | sample TR2MG_FD_202536 | JGI IMG/M metagenome (GOLD analysis project Ga0307376, IMG submission 202536) | Soil microbial communities from Risofladan, Vaasa, Finland - TR-2 | ecosystem: Environmental > Terrestrial > Soil > Coastal area > Acid sulfate soil | place: Finland: Risofladan, Vaasa | collected...
GGAGGTAGTTTCAAGTCCTGTGTAAATTGCTCTGGGGCACCCATTCAATCTTCATGCCTCATGCAGCTCGCGACTTCGCCGGCTTCGACTTGCCAGGCAGCGGTACCGTCGAGCACAGGTGGGCCGACTTCAGGCGCCGCCAGGTCTGCGAGAGGCGAAGCAAGACCTGGTGCACCAGGCACACGCCGCTCCTGGTCTTCTTGAACCGCTTGGCGGCATTGGTCCGCAGCCGCACGCCGGCAAACGGCGACTCCACCACGTTGGTCGTCCGCAGATGCGACCAATGCGCCTCGGGGAACCGGTAAAACGTCAGACAACGATCCAGATCCTCGGCCAGGCAATCCGCCGCCCTCGGATAACCGGCGGCCCGAAAGTCCGCGATCAGCTTGCCGGCCAGTTTCCGCGCTGCCTTCTCGCCATCCGCCTGCCAGATCGCCCGCAGGCGTTGGGTGGCTTCTGCCTGCTCGGCCTTGGGCAGCTTATCCACTACGTTCATCGTCTTGTGGTTCGTGCACCGCTGCTGGGCAGAGTCCGGACTATGCTCCCCGATCGCCGCCCACAAACCCAACGCCCCGTCCGCCACCCAGCACGCCGCCTGATTCAGGCCTCGCCTCCGGCAGTCCTTCAGCAGGTCGCCCCAGCTTGCGGCACTCTCGCGATAGCCTTCCCGCAACGCAATCAGATGTTTGGTGCCTTCCGTGTCCGCCCCGATCAGCACCATCAGGCAGGCTTTTTCCGTGCCCAGCCCCGCCTTCAGATAGATGCCGTCCGCCCAGATATAAACGAAGCTCCGGTCGCTCAGATCCTGCCGGTCGAAAGCCGCATACTGATCCTTGAACTTCTGCATCAGCCGACTGATCGTGCTGGGCGAGAGGCAGGCTTGCTGGCCGACCAGCAACCGAAGGGCAGGTTCGAAGTCGCGGGTCGCCAGACCTTCGATGAACAGCTTCATGAAGGTCTCGTCGATCGTGTCGCTGCGACGTTGATACTTGCGCACGATCTGCGATTCGAAGGGCTCCTGGCCAGGGGGAATGTCACGTACTCGCGCCACGTCCAGCTCCACCGTGCCGCTGCCGAGCGTCAGATGCCGGGACGTACTGCCGTTGCGGTACCCACGGTACACGTCGGACCGCTCGTAGCAGCCGCGACCCAGGTAGACGTCCACTTCCTCGGCCAGGGCCGTCATGAGCATGTGCCTGGCTCCCTGACGAGCCAGGTGCTCGATCTGATCCCGCACCACCTCTTGGGCTTCCTGGCCGGCTCCTGGACCCTCCCGCTTGACGTCACCGCCTCGTTTTGCTTTAGTAGCCATCGGGCTCCTCCTTTGTAGTGTGTTGGACTGAAAACTCCTTGGAGGATGCCCCTTCTTTCAATCAATTTCCACAGGATTCGATACTACCTCATCTTGTGGGAAAGCACGCTCTGCCAGGCGATCCGTGCGTCACAAGGCAGAAGCACGTGCTGTACGACACAACAACACCTCCGAACTGTGTTGAGAACCTAGGCGAGAGTGCGGAGCACATTTATCCAATTGGCGAATGTGTGAAACAGGCCTACGGCCATCAGATTGCCAGTACGAAGCATCACGAAACCTAGAAAAAGCGAAATAGGTATGTAGCAACTGGTTTGGGCAAGAACTCGGTTCCAATTCCACTCGAACATGAACATCTGGGGCATGTGAAACAGCGAGAAAATAGCAGCAGTCAGGAGCACTCCTCGCCATGTTCCAAGCCACGACACAAGCCGGTTCTGCAAGAAGCCACGAAACAGGAGTTCTTCTCCAAAACCAACAACCGCATAGAATACTAGGGCGATGACGTGGGACATGCCGATCAAGCAAAGCGCGTGAAGTTTCCTGGCGTCAAAACACACAATCAGTCCCGATATAATCAGGCCGATGACAATTGATTGCCAGAGGTTCCTGGTTGTGATGCCAATGCTCTCAAGAGATTCCGCTCGCTTGATCGCAACGAGCACGGGTAAAGAATAGACAGGAATGGCAGCAAGCGCGATCCAAAGACGAGAAAAACCAAACTGCTTCGTAGCATGATCCAGCGTAGCAGGCTTGCCCGTTACCCACAGCCAGACGAGGGCAATCAATACAGCACCCGTGAGAATCGTTGCCAACATCGCTATCGCGACGAATGAACTTCGACGAGGGTTGGGTATATTCAGGACAATGGGCTTCAAGCGGAGGATTCTTGACAACCCATAGACGATCGCAGCTATGACACCTAGCGCTACGGTTATATTGCCCAGTCCCTGCACGAATCATCTCCTATTCTTACGCTCTTGCTCGAACACCTCGACCACAAGGCTACGGTGTATCTGATGCCAGACATCCCCCGCCCAATACAGCACAACGCGACGAGCATATAGCCTTCGCAGCCCAGGTGTCCCTTCGGTTCGGGAAAGCCCCTCGCGTGTAATGGACAACTACCGGAATCATGTCCTTGTAACACAGATTCTCTTGTCACCTGCTCGTCGAAAACCCGGGCGCCGGTTTCTGGTACACGTGGCCATTTGAAACACAAATCATACTATCGTATGGAATAGAGCCTCTCCAATTGTGCGTGCATATTACTAAGGTAGCGTCCGGAATAACGCTCCTAATCAGCTCTAGACTGTCAGTCTGCAAGTCGGTCTCCATTGCATCAATGCCCTCATCGATAATATATATTGTGGGTCGTCTGGCGAGTTCCCTCACAACTTGAACTCTCTGTGCTTCCCCAGAGGACAGTTTCGCTGCCGGAGATGCTGTTTTGTCTCTCATTCTGAGAACATCCATTTCATACTCGATGTGTGGTTGCTTCAGAGCGGTGGAGCCATACGACACATTATCCCAAACGCTCCGGTGGAAGAGCGTATCATTTCCTTTGACATAACCGAAACGTTTTGCTCTACCACTAAAGACTTCTGCACTACATGCTTTGCCATTCAAACGGATTCTGCCTTGTGCCGCTCTCCGAATACCCGCGAGGAACTCCAGAAACACGGTCTTGCCGGCACCACTGTCGCCTACAAGGAGATACGTCTGTGCCGGTTCAAGCGTAAGCTCATCGATGTGCACTACAAAAGGCCCGGCATGCACAACGGTGTTCTCGAATTCGATACTGAGCCGGCAGTCGTTCTTTGGGTCGATGGCTGTGCCTGTTGCACTGGATTGTTGCGAGAATAGAGACAGGAAATAGTCAGCTTGGCCAACGCCTGATGAAATCTGGAGGACACTACGAAAGATGCCCATTGAGGAACCTGAAATGGCGCGAAGATACGACAGAAACGCCACGAGTGTTCCTAGCGTCATGTTACCAGAGAATACACGATACGCTCCAACCCAGAGGAGAACAATCGGCATTGGCCCGACGATCAGATCATTTAACAGAACAGCCAACCGCCTTAGTCTCTCGGCTCTGAGATCAGCGTCTGCTAAAGTCCCAAGTACCTTTTTGGCGTATGTAACTTCGTCGTCGATCTTGTCATACCTGACGATAGTACGCCACGCAGACAGGATATTCTCGATACTCCCCGTGACGTGAGCCCTCGTGGCTGCGACTTCTTGGTTACTGCGAATGAGTTTCTGAGGCGTACCGTGTTGCAACACGAGGGACAAGCCTCCCGAGACGAAGCATATTAGGGCCATTTGCCAATCGAGATAAACGGCCAAGATTCCCACAACAAGAAGTGTTAAGGCAGAGGTAAACGCACCCATCCACGAAGTAACTCCGCATCTGTCCGCAAACACAGCTGGGTCTGTCGTAATCCGACTTATTCTTTCCCCATGAACCTCCGGCGTTTCGGTCCCCGCGGAAAGCACCAACATGATTGATCTCAAAACCATTGTCTTGAGTGTTCTTGCTGACTCGATAGCTGTTTTGATCAAGAGTAGGCTGTAGAAATATTGGAGGATGCTTCCGAGTAACACCAGGGCAAACCAGGCTGCGCCGAGATATAGCAGCAGGTACAAATCCCGTTTGGCCAAGCCCGAATCAAATACTTCTTTGGCAAGCAGAGGAGACCCCGCTTGTATACCTAGGATTAGGAATAGGAGAGGAACCGCACGGAGTATCTTCCCATGACTTCCCTGGCAACTTTGGATCACTACCTTTGAGACTTCGAGGCAGTCTCGCAGGATTTTGGTGGTCTTCATCATAGCGACAGCGGCCTCTGATGCTGATGGTAATGTCGAGCCTGTTCTCTTCTGTGCAATGTTGATCGCTCACCTACGTCGGCGAGCCATAATACGGTGCTTGCTTCGGCAGACGGTGTGTTGATCAGTCTCAAAGAAGCTCTCCTGACTGTTTCTAACGCGTCTGGTCGTTCTGTTATAGAAAAGCCATGAAGAAGGCCATATTCAAAGGAACCACAAAGTCGTGACGAAAGGAGAATCGTACCTCAAGCCTCCATGACAAGCTAGCTGTTTCTTCTGCGGGTAAGGAGGTCGCCGCTGCCTCTTCTGACGGGCTGACTATGATACTTCCCAAAAACTGGCTCGCGGGACGCAGACCTAAAAGGCTGGAAAGGAGGGTGCCTTGGCGGCGAAGTCGCACCCGAACCAGCTATCAAAGTCGCCAGATCCGCAACGCTGGCTTCTGGGCAAGTTGCTGCAAGGCGCGGAAGCACGGATACGCGACGGACCTGTGGACGCTGTGGCGGGTGGCGGAGGTGATCCTGGTGAGATTCGTCGTGATCTACGATCCCAGTGTTGTTTGGCACATTCTTCACTCGCTGGGATGGAGTTGCCAGAAGCATGAGCATCACACTCACAAGCGGGCCGAACAGGCCATCGCGCGGTGGCGTCGCGAGGAGTGGCTGCGCATAAAGCACCCGAAAAACTGGTCGAAGCCTCATGTGCCTGGATGAAACGGGCCTGATGCCTTTTACCCAACGATGCGCCAGATTGGGGTCCCTACGGCTTGTACGGGGGCGATGCACACCAGGAATCCGCAGGACTTTCTGGGCGTGACTCGCACCTCGAACCCGTCTACCCACAGGCAGGGAATCAGGCTGTACTTCACTGTGGACGAAAGTAACGCGGCGGCGGAAGATGTCGAAGCTTTTCTGTGACAGGTGCAGCGCAATCTGGGCCGTGGGTTGATCGAAGTGCTGGACCGCTGGTCGCCAACTGTCTCGGAGCAGGTGAAAACCGGCCAAGCCGGGGCGCGAGACGGACGATTCCGGATCGAATGGCTGCCGCCGTACGCTACGGAGCTGAATCCGCCGGAGTACCTTGTGGGGCCATACGAAGTATGGTGAACTGCCAACTACCTCCCAGACGACCTGCTCGACCTGGAACTGGACGTGATTAAGAAGGCCCATCAGCATCCTGAACTGTCGCGGTTGTTCTGTCGAACGGCCAAGCCGAAACTGTAGCGTGTTAACGTGACGAGTAATAGTTCAATAGTTACTTACTTCAAGCTTATGGCCAAGTTCATTGAAGGACTGTGCAACGGGATAGTCCCCATCTATCTAATACGTCTCGGAATTTCTCCAGGCGCTGAAGAATAGCATAGTGATCTTTTTCAAGAGTCCGGAACCATCGTTGGAATCGTTCATCATTAGCTGCCCATATACAGAACTCACAGGCACACTCTACCTCCTTAGGCCAGGAAATGCTGTTGCCATTATCCCGGCTCAAAATGATGAATCCTCCCGGTCCGCATGTGCCAAGCACTGCCAAGAATAGATTACGTCTAAAGCGTTCGATGCTTTCTTCAAGGCTATGCTCGTAGATATTGCCCATCGCCAAATTGTCCAAAGCCCCGTTCTGCCCGTCCTTAATACTATAAACGCCGTTACAGCATGGCACGAGCGCCCCATCCCACATGTATAGCAGCTTCCCAATCTCGTCACACATGGGAACCTTCCGAAGCGGGCTAACACAGTAGCGTGTTTTTCCCTTTGGAAGTTTCTCCCGTGCCCTACCGTACGGGTAGAGGACCCCCACCTTGTCATTACATCTCAGCCTGAGAATCTCCTTCGCCACCTCGATCCCGGCCTTCGTCTGAACGGTGTGCCTTTGCCGCCTCACTCGCACCCGTATATCCTGTCGTCGACATTCGCTGACAGCCCACCCAACCCATTCTATTCTTGCCCCGGCCTTCTTGTGGAACTCATCATAGCTTATGTCCATTTGATCCAGCCCGGCCTTCTTCAATGAGCAAACCACCTCCGCAGTAATTCGAGCCGATGTAGCCCAACTAGCATTGGTCACGAGAACGGCTTTTTGTTTATTATGGCACACTTTCTCCACAAGCCAAACGATCTCATCTGAAAACAGCATAGGCTCTCCCCCCGTAAACCCGATCGTCCCAATTCCCAACCTTGCCGCCTCGTCGATCCGATCTGCAACAATGTCCTGAGCCAATTTCCCCTTTACTGCCGGAGAGGACTCCACGCAACAATGATCGCACGCCAAATTGCACTGCCTTGTGTACTGAAATCCCAGTGAGTCAATGCTGAACCCCATGGGCCCGCAGACCGGGCTGTGCGTATTCTTCATCATTCTTCTCCCACATGATTTAGCCCCCATTACGCCCATAGCGAAGCAGAAGCGCCTCCCTCAAGTTATGCTTTTCCGGAATACACGGTTCGTCGATCATCCCCCCCACTCGCATGTGGGCTTCCGCGCAACCACCCATGCAAAGGGGGAGAACCTGACACTGTCTGCACATTTCGTTCTTGAATGGGTCATAATCCTGCCAACGTCTATATTCCCCGTTCATTGTCTCCAGCAATTCACCTACCCTTCCTACGCAATACTCCTCGGAGCCCACGGCGTGCCAGCATTTTCCCAAACGGCCCTCCGGGTCCACGGTGAAGCCGTTCTCTTGCACAACACCACATCCAATCCTGCGAGGCTCCTGAAACGTTCTGAGCACACAGGGGAAACGACGCTTCCTTGCAAGCCGCACCGTGTCCACTAGTAGGGTCGCATAGTCCTTAACCGACAAAACTCTATCCTCAGTGCGCAGACGCTTACATGTATCGTGAGCATGCGAGTGAATTCGTGCTAAATAGAAGGACGGAGTGTGCCCTCCTGTTTCGACCACCCCTCGCCGATACATTTCGTCCATCAAACGCTCAAAATCTTTTATTTCGAAAAATGCGTCCGCATTGATCCTGACCATTACGGTCAGTCCGTGCTTCTTGGCAAGCCTAATGCCCTTGCATATCCGATCATAGGTCGGCCCCTTCTTGGGAAAACAACGTGATGCGTCATGCTTTGCTTGAGGGCCATCAACCGTGATTTGAACATTCCTAACGAAATATGGTCGCCCACCAAGGCGAGCAGCAGTATCCTCTGTAAGCAAAGTACCATTAGTCACGAGACTTCCAACGATATCACGGCCGTGTTCTAGCGCAATTACCCTTATCCGCTCAGCAAGTTCTGTCATTGCACCGAATGCTGCAAGTGGCTCTCCACCAATCCAGGTAATCCCAAGAGGTGTGCCAGTGTCCCGAGACATTTTCAAGTGATCGCCAACGAATGTCACTGTTCTGTCGATTGTTTCTCTATCCATCGTCATGGGCTTGTCCCTTGGGTTGTAGCAATAGGGACACGCGAGGTTGCATTTCATGGTCGGCGCGATCGACAATGATGTAAACGTGCAGCTGTGTTTCGAGCGGTAATATCGAGATCGCAGTAAGTCAAGTTCGTCGATGTTATCATCGATCAGGAACAAGCTTCTTCGAAGTGCACTCAGGACGGTCTCGTACGCCATCGTCACAAGAGGATCACCCGTATCCGGAGACTCTCCGTTCAGCAGTAACTCAAACTCCGGAAGATCTTTTCTTGCAACATTTAGAACCGCGCCCGACAGGCCACTGTGGACAAGTCGGTCACCGTTCATCTGCTCGACCATAGTGATGTATTTGCTAACCTTCATCCTATTTACCTCATACCAGAACTCATCTACCGACACTCTTGGTTGTCAGTCTCTCGGACATCGCCTCATTTCAAGGAACGGCCATTAGATCGACACAGTCTACTGCTGGGACACCGCGAGCCCGGCTCTCTGTCCCAGAAGGTGACTGCCTAAACGTTACCATACGTTGGTCTGCGACGTACAGAAGGGGGTATGACAAGGCGTCGCTATGCGCACCGCACCTTCATAGTAACACGTAGCAGACTTTGGCGAGGGCGTCTGCATTGCTGCGAAGTCGCAGCAAGCAGGCGCCTCGGCCCTGCAAGCATCAGAGTATTATGTCCACAATGATGCACAGACTGTCGCACAAACAGCGGCAATCGCATATGCACCATGCCGGTTCCACATCGCCAAGGCCATCGATCGTCGAAGGCGTGTTGAGCGATGTGGAATTCTGTGAGATGGAAACGTCCATTGCTCTATTCCTTTCTTGTTTGCGGGACGTTGTTGCGCCCCATGTGGTTCCGACACATCCATAACCGGTGACATGTCGTCGGCCTCCCCAAGGACATTGCCATAGCCGTTTCCTGGCGAGGTACGCTATCACTCGCCGTAAGCTGACTCCAGCTATCTGACAGCTGGCCTCTGCAGAACGTATAGCGGACGGGGCACTCGTAGCCCCGCCCGCTTCTATGCCCGGCAATCACCATAGCAGGTCTGTAATAATACACAGGCTGTCGCAGAGACAACCGCAATCACATATGCACCATGCCGGTTCCACATCTTCAACGCCATCGATTGTCGAAGGTGCGTGGAGCCATGTGGAATTGCTTGAAATAGGAACGTCCATTCTCCTGCTCCTTTCAGGGCAAGATCATTCTTGCGTGTGCTTTCCATTTACAATACTGCGCAACTCGCATAGGGCCTTTGCTTCCTCGATGTCCCCGACCACATAGTGGCCGGGGACACACTCGAGGGCCGATAGCTCTGCCTGCAGGTTTTCGAACGCATCCTTCCATCTCGCGACGTCTCTCCTCGCTAAGAGGAGGCATTCGGGAACGGGCTCCGCTGGCCGGTCGCCAATACTCTGCAGTAGTCCGCACCATATAGATGACGCCTTAATCAGGAGATGATGTGCAAGGTATTACACAGGCAACCACAGTCACATATGCGCAATGACGGCTCTACATCCCCAACGCTATGGATTGCTGAAGGTGCGTTGAGCCACGCAGAATTCCTCACGATAGGAACGTTCATCATGTGACTCCCTTCTTGGTCGTCTTAGCCACTGCGTCTCATGTCGTTCCGGCACATCGATAACTGCCGACACATTACGTGGTCAAACTTCCAAAAAACCTCGCCATAGCTGTTTGAGGTGTCTTCACATAACTAACGCTGTATTTGTCTTCTCCTGGCAATGTCATCAAGTCGCTTCAACGCATGTGCCTTCACATTCTCTCTTGGGCTTGCCTGAACAATAGCCCGAAATGCGTTGTCAGCTTTTTCATAGCTTCCTTGTTCATAGCATGCTTCCCCTAGTTTAAATTGCATCTGAATGCTCAGGTCGGGTACGTGCTCATTGTATTTATCTATTGATGCTAGCACCTTTTCATATATAGCAATTGCCTGGCCCTGCCGACCGGCCAGGGCATATGCCGAGGCTTCCGCATACAGTTGGATCACCTCAGGAGCAGCGGAGGAACAATTATCTACATACTCTAGAAGCCCTCTTGCGTCTTTTTCGATTACCAAACATCTCGAGCGCACATTCCAGTATTTGAGCGTGTCCAACGTAGAGAGCCCTGTTGGGACTGTGTCGCTTTGAGTAATGGCGGCCGGAAGGTCGTGCTCTGTGGCAAAGATCCTGCTCTCCCGGAGGTCGAGCGGACTCTTAGCCTTGTCGCTACGCGCCATAAGACTTACCGCCGAAGGACGTTTCTCCATATAATCAGCCAGAGGACAATCTCTATCCAAACCAGCTCTGTATACGGATTCCTTGATTGCAGCGATGGCACTTGTTTCAGCTTCAAAGGACGAAATCAGATGGATAGCGACGGACACAAGCTCGCCGTACGTGGTGGCATCGCCAGTTCTTTCTATGAGTTCACAGGCACTTTCAAAAACCGAAATCGCTTCATCGTGGGACTGAGGCTGCTCGACAAGCAACTGGCTCTTGAGCAATACCGCTGAAGCATTATTAGGATCGTGCTCGAGGATTATGTCCAATGCTGCAGCTACAAACGGTAAACACTCGTTCTTTGGCCAATGTGTTTTATAAAAGTCTCCGTCCCACAATCGAGACAGCTCGTATAGATCTGTCAGTGCGAGTTGAATAGATCCGGGAGAGCTAAAATCATATCTACCCCGGACAAGCCGTTCCAGATCCTTGCCAGTTCCCTTCTGAGCCGCCGTGTCTTTTACTAGATATGAATGAATGTCAAACCAGAAAGGCCCAGGAGATAAGTCGATATCCTGCAAAATGTCCTGGCGCACACTTATTCCTTCCAGGTTGTCGGCATTCACAGGAGCAACAGGGACGTCACCTTTCTCCTTTGTGCCGCTCGCGGCATTGGCCTTGCTGTTGGGTGTCGCATCTGAATGAACATCTCCAGGATCGATTCTTGGATTCGATACTTGACCATCGCCTGCTCGTGTTTCAGGATTGGTGTTGATTGTGGTCGCGGCAATGATCCAGAATATGCATACGACGCTAATGATGCTGAGAGAGTATAGAACATGCTTTGTTCTACGCGTCATCTGCTAGGTCTCCTGTTCAACACAGAAATCGTTGTCCATCATCCTTGTTTCGACGATAGCAATTCGACGGCCTCGTTCATTCGGCGCTGGGCGGTAGCTCTTGGCCTGCTCCCCAAGAACGGATCCATGTGTTATGAGAGTCTTTGGCCCGGCAGGGGCGTGGCCGCTGCCGGTGAAGGAGGCTCTCGATGAAGCGGAAGCGACACAGTCCGGAGCAGATCATTCGCA
>Ga0307376_10005980_pt1 | contig 10848 bp, 11 predicted proteins | sample TR2MG_FD_202536 | JGI IMG/M metagenome (GOLD analysis project Ga0307376, IMG submission 202536) | Soil microbial communities from Risofladan, Vaasa, Finland - TR-2 | ecosystem: Environmental > Terrestrial > Soil > Coastal area > Acid sulfate soil | place: Finland: Risofladan, Vaasa | collected...
TCAATCGCCCGGGTCGACCTCCGTCGGCCTCAAAGCCGGTCCGGCCGGCACCTTCTCCCGGATTTCCTTCTCCATGGCAGCAACCATCTCGGGGTGTTCCTTCATGAACTCCTTGACGTTCTCCCGTCCCTGGCCCAGGCGCTCATCCCGGTAGGAGTACCAGGCGCCGCTTTTCTGGATGACGCCCATTTCGGTGCCCACATCCAGGATGCTGCCCTCCGCCGAAATACCCAACCCGTACATCATATCGAAATCCGCCTGTTTGAACGGCGGGGCTACCTTGTTCTTTACCACCTTGACCCTGGTCCGGCTGCCCACGATGTCGGTGCCCTGCTTTAACACCTCCAGCTTGCGCACCTCCAGGCGTACCGACGAGTAAAACTTCAGCGCTCGTCCGCCGGGAGTCGTCTCCGGGTTGCCGAACATAACACCTACCTTTTCTCTTAACTGGTTGATAAATATGGTGCAGGTCCGCGACTTGGAGATGACACCCGTCAATTTACGCAGGGCCTGGGACATTAGACGCGCCTGCAGTCCCACATGGGCATCGCCCATCTCTCCCTCGATTTCGGCCCGGGGCACCAGGGCGGCCACCGAATCCACCACGATCACGTCGATGGCTCCGCTACGCACCAGTGCCTCAACTATCTCCAGGGCCTCCTCGCCGGTGTCCGGTTGCGAGACCAGGAGGTTGTCCAGGTCGACGCCCAGATTGCGAGCGTAAACCGCGTCCAACGCGTGTTCCGCGTCAATAAAAGCGGCCACGCCTCCTGTCCGCTGGGCTTCCCGGATGATGTGCAGGGCCACGGTGGTCTTTCCTGTAGATTCCGGACCGAAGATTTCGACCACCCGCCCCCGCGGCACCCCCCCCACTCCCAAGGCGATGTCCAACGCCAGAGCACCGGTGGGAATGATATCCACGTTCAGCCGGGCCGGTATGTCACCCAGTCTCATAATGGAACCCTTGCCAAACTGCTTTTCAATCTGCAGCATGGCGTTCTCCAGCGCCTTATTGCGATCCGTCAACTGGCAGACTCCTTTCCTGGTCGATCTCTAAACCTGCAAAGAGCAGTTAAAGGACGTTTTTCAAATACATACACAGCATGTGCAGGGCGGCGTTGGCCGCTCCCTGGCGCACGGCGGCCCTAGCCCCGGGAAATACGTAATGACGGTGGAAGGTGCGGCTGGAGGTATCCAGGGCAATGTGCACCGTCCCCACCGGCGCGGTGGGCCGCCCGCCCCCCGGACCGGCAATGCCGGTAATGCCGATGCCGATGTCCGAGGAAAAAGCCAGCCGCACACCGCGGGCCATAGCGGTGGCCGTCTGACTGCTGACCGCACCGTATAGGGATATCACCGGCGGCGGCACACCGAGAAGTCGCTCCTTGATCTGGTTGGCATAAGCCACCACGGCTCCCAGGATGCACTGGGAACTGCCGGGAAAATCGGTCAGGCGCTTGGCCACCAGGCCCCCGGTACACGACTCTGCCACGGCCAGGGTCAGACGCCGGTGAATGAGGTGCTCGTTCACCACTTGTTCCAGAATCTCGTCGTCATACCCGATGACATAGCTTTGCAGGCGCGACCGGATCTGCATGGTCTTCTTCTGCAGCATCTCTTCGGCCACGGACCCGTCGGGGTGGCGGGCCGTCACGCGTACGTGCACCTCGCCCGGCATGGCCAGATAGGCGAGTTCGACCCCGGCGTCGTGTTCCAGGTCAATGAGGCGGTCCTGCACCTCGGACTCGGCGATGCCGGTGAGCTTGACGATCAGGTTGCGGATCTGCTCCCCCTGCGCCCCATACTCGCGCAGCAGCGGCACCAAGGACTCCTCGAAGATGGCCGCCACTTCCCGCGGGGGTCCGGGCAGCATGACCAGGATGTTTTCCGCCGTCCGGACCAGGGCACCCGGTGCTGTGCCCGCCGGGTTCGGCAAAATGGACGACCCGGCCGGGAAAAGGGCCTGCTTCCGGTTAGAGGCCGCCATGGTCATCCCTCGCCGCGTAAAATGCCGGATCAGCTCCTGCAGCGTCGGTTCGTCCGTCTCCAAAGGCAGCCCCAAGACGCCGGCCACCGTTTCCTTGGTCAAATCGTCGCTGGTGGGACCAAGCCCTCCGGTGGTGATGATGAGATCGCTCCGGCCCAAAGCCTGCCTCAAAATCTCCGCCATGCGCTCCCAGTTGTCGCCCACCGTGGTGGACAGGAGGACTTCGATGTTCAAAGCAGCCAACTGTCGTCCCAGGTATTGGGCATGGCTGTTGCTAACTTCGCCCAGCAACAACTCGGTGCCGGTAAAGATGAGTTCGGCCCGCATGATAGCTCCCCTTTCGCGGCTTATGCTATAGTTTCTCCGCCCGACGACAAAAACCTGCCTGCCGGGGGGGGAGAATGCCCCGGAGGGGAAAAAAGATGCCCGGGTCGGTGGCAAGATATGACGGGCATCCGTTTCAGCGGAGTCGGGAATGCCGCCCTGCCGTATGGATCGCTTTTTCAGACCGCCGGTTGACCGGCCGCGGCCCCTCTGGTACAATCAGGAAAGAAGGTCGCGCCCAGTTTTCAAACTAGGTTTCGAGGTGTCGCCTGGGATGGACGGACTTGACAAACCGCTGCTTTGTGACCGTGTCGAAAGCCTCAATCTGGAAGCGGTAAAGGATTATCTGGCACGCCAGACCGCCCTGACGGCGGCGTTTCTTTTCGGCTCGTTCGCCCGGGGCCGGGCCCGCCGGGCCAGTGATGTAGACGTAGCTGTTCTTTACGCGCGGGTGAATGAGGACAAGTATGCCCGTTTCAAAGACCGCTTGCGCATGGAAGAAGAGTTGGAAGAAATTTGCCGCCGCCGGGTCCAGGTAGTGGATCTCGAGTATGCTTCGCCTGTCTTGCAGCGGCAGGTCCGCAAATACGGCCGGGTGCTGGTGGAAATAGACCACCGGCACCGGGTGGAGTTTGAAGTCCGCTCGCGGCGTAACTTTTTGGACATGCAGGAGGCCTTTCACCTGTATACCAACAAGTGTCTGAATAGGTTGGGGGATTGATCGGCATGGTGGACAAGGAATTTCTCGCCGAACGGCTGAAACTCTTAACCGGCTATATTTCAGATCTGGAGGAAGAGGCCGGCGTCCGGCTCGACGACCTGAAGGACGACAAAAGGATCAGGCGCTACGTTGAGCGGACGTTGCACCTGACCGTGGAAGCATGCCTGGATATAGGCAACCACCTGATAGCGGATATGGGACTCCGGGAACCGGAGAACTACAAGGATATTATGGTCATTCTCACAGAAGCAGGCTACCTTCCCAAGGAAAAACTGCAGCAATTCAAGGACATGGCCGGGTTCCGCAACGTAATCGTGCATGACTATGCGCGAATAGATCCGGTAATACTGTACGGCATCCTAAAAACAGACCTGCTCTTCTTCCGCCTTTTCGCCGGCATGGTAAAGAAGAACTTTCTTCAGCCCTGACGGTCCGGCCGCCGCCGCGCAGGCCCTCCAAGTAACCAAAGAAGGCAGCACGCACGTTCTGCCTTCTTCACGAAAACCCCCTACATAGTCCCCTGACCTGAGTCGCTGCCAGGCCCCATCACCACCTGATGCCCGCCGGTGCCGGCCAGTACCTCCCTGGCCGTCGTCCGGGCCGTAGCCGGGTCCACGATCCAGTAGCTGACCCCGTTGATGGTCTGGAAGGAGCCCGGCACGGTCTGGGTTACCGTCTGCAAACTACCGGTGTGGCCCAGCATGCCGGCCAGATCGAGCATCTGGGACAGGGGCAGGTTGGTCTGGACATCTTGCAACAGTCCAGGCAGCAGCACGGGCAGCTTGACCAGGTTCTGCGGTTCCAGGGCCTTCTGGACCAGCGTCGTTATGAAGGACTGCTGGTCCGCCGTACGGGTGATGTCCCCCAGGGGGAAGTCGCGGTAGCGCACGTATTCCAGGGCCTGGGCCCCGTCCAGGTGCTGCTCGCCCGCCGGCAGGTCAATGGTGTAGATGCCGCCGTCCATGGGGTCGTAATGGTACATGGCCTGGCTGATGTCCACCGTTACCCCGCCCAGGGAATTCACCAGGGACTCGAAGCCGCTAAAGTTGACCAGGACGTAATTATCCACCGGCACGCCGAGGAGCTGGCTGACTGTCTGCATGGCCAACTCGGGACCACCGTAAACATTAGCGTTATTGATCTTGTCCGTCCCGTGACCGGGGATCGCTACCAGGGAATCCCGCGGCACCGACAAAAGCGAAACCTGGTTGCGGGCCGGGTCGAAACTGGCCAGAATCATGGTGTCGGTACGGCCGCTGGGCATACCGGCCCGCTGGTCCGTACCCAGGAGCAACACGTTGATAGGCTGCTGCGGCGCCGCGGGGGTGGTCACACCAGCCGGCTCGGAAGCCGCCACGGTCTGTGGCCGGAACCACCCCAGCCGGTAGAGAGCACCTGCTCCCAGGGTCCCGCAAAGCAATAGTATCAGGACGGCGGCCAGCCCCTTCTTTCCAGCCCCGCCCCGTTTCCGCGCCATGGTCTTTCCCCCGTCCGGTCAGCGGCGGCGGGAGAGCCCGCCGCCCCCGAAGATCATGAGGATATCTAAAATAAACACGAAGAGGTTGATGAAGTCCAGGAAAATGCTGACCGCCACCATCACCGCGTCGTCGGCGCCGGCGTACTTGGCCCTTTGGAAGTCCACAGCCGTCAGGAGGGCGAATACACCAGCGCCGCCCAGCCCGATGAGCAGGCCGAAAGGACTGAAGAATTGGCTGAAGAACAAGGAGAGAACCATTATACCGACGAGGGCCAGCAGGGCGATAAAGAGAACCCGGCCCAGCCCGCTCAGGTTGCGCCGTGTAGTGAGCCCGTACAGGCCGAACAGGGCAAATACGGTAAAGGTGATTACCGCCGCCTCAGCCAATAGGGTGGTACCGGCGGTCGTCTGGTCCAGGCTCTGGACCAGCGGCGCCAGCACGGCCCCGGCCGCCGACGCGAATACCAGAGCCAGGGCCCCCGCAGTTCCGCTGGAGACGGACTTTCCCCGCGCCCGGTCCCGGCGCGCCATTACCGGCATAATGAACAGCAGGGCAAACTCCACAATCAGCGCCGGCACGTAAAGTGAGGCTGGTACCAAAAAGGCGCCGGCCGCCATGGCCAGAAACATGAACGACAGAATGCCCATGACCTGGGACAAACCCACCGGTCGCGCTACAGTTTGAGAGTCGTAACCTCCGGCAAAGGCCAATTCGATTACCCCCTTGCAGTCTAAAGAATCTTGAGCCGGTCCAGGGGCCAATAGGTCAAAACAGCTTTGCCCACGATGTCGCTCCGGGGCAAAAATCCCCAATAGCGGCTATCCTCACTGTTGTTGCGGTTATCACCCAGAACGAAGTATTCTCCGGCCGGCACGGTCACCGGCCCGAAGTTCGGATTCGTCAGCTGGAGACCGGCCGGCAGGTAGGGCTGGGCGGTCACGTGACCGTCGATATACAGCTGACTGTTCCGAATGGCGACGGTCTGTCCGCCGACCGCTATCAGTCTTTTGACCCAGTAGGCCGACGGGTCCATCGGCGGGTGGAACACGATGACGTCGCCCGCCGCAGGCTGCCAGATATCGTAAACCAGCTTGTTGACCAGAATGTGGTCCTTAATATCCAGCGTGGACTCCATGGAAGCCGAGGGAATCCAGAACGGTGCCAAAACAAAGATCCTGACGACGGCGGCCAGTACCAGGGCGATGACTACCGTCTCCAGAATCTCCCGGCCTGCCGACTTCTGCCGTTGCGGTATGGTCTCTTGTAAATCGTCCAATTAATTAGCCCCTTTATACCCCTGTGGTATCGTTTCAGTATACCATAATAAGCGGTCATTCTGAAAACAGCCTTAAAGGTGACTAAAGGGCGGTTAAAAATTTGTCCCCCTCAGGCCCCCCGGCCTAGTAGGACCCGCAATTCCTCACCGGATACCCTTTCCTTCTCCCGAAGGACATCTCCGGTCTGGAGAAGAGCTTCCCGGTTCGCCGCGATAATGTTCCGCACCCTCTCCTCCTGCTCCTGCACCAGGGCACTTACCGTTTCATGGTGCAACTGCCGGGGCAGTTTCTCCAGGCCGACCACCCCCAGCCGGGACATGCCGCTTTTCAGGATGGTTTCCGCAACTGCCAGGGCCTGCTCAATGTCGCCTCCCGAACCCGTGCTGCGCGACCCGCAGACGAATTCCTCGGCCGCCGCCCCGCCAAGGGTCACCGCGATCTGCTCTTCCAGTTGTTCCTTGCTGTGCAGGTAGTTATCCTCCTGCCCGTTGGCGCGCATGTAGCCCAGAGCATTGCCCCGGGAAGTGACCGTCACCGCGGACACCGAGCCGGGACGCAGGACTTCACTCACCAAGGCGTGACCAGCTTCGTGCACGGCCACCCGGTACATCTCATCTTCGCCCGGACGCCGGTCCAGCCGTTCGCCCATGATTACCTTGTCGATGGCTTCCATGAAGTGCCGCTGTCCAAGCGCTGTCTCCTCTTCCCGCATGGCCAGGATGGCCGCCTCGTTAGTTACGCTCTCCAGGTGGGCCCCGGAGAATCCCAGGGTCTGTCTGGCCACCTCTTCCAGAGACACGTCCGCCGCGAGCGGTTTGTTCCTGGTGTGCAGGCTGAGGATTTCCAGCCGTCCCGTTTTGTCCGGCAGGTCCACCTTCACCTGGCGGTCGAAGCGGCCGGGGCGCAAGAGCGCCGCATCCAGCATGTCTGCCCGGTTGGTGGCTCCGATCACCAGGATGCTCACCCGGTCGTCGGGCTGGATCCCGTCCATTTCCACCAGCAGTTGGTTGAGGGTCTGGTCATACTCCAGATGGCTGGTGCTCTGACCCCTCTTGCCACCCAGAATCTCAATCTCGTCGATAAAAACGACGGCGTTTTCTTTGTTCTGGCGCCGGGCCATATCCCGGGCCTGCCCGAACAGTTTGCGCACCCGCTGCGCTCCGACGCCCGCATACATTTCTACGAAACCGCTTCCCGCCGACGCCAGAAACACGGCATCCGTATAAGCAGCGGCCGCCCTGGCCAACAGAGTCTTACCGGTACCCGGGGGGCCCGTCAGGAGGATACCCTTGAGGGGCCGAATGCCCAGCTCCTGGACGCGACTGCGCTCCCGGAGAAAATCCAGGGCCTCGCCCAGTTCCCGAATGGCCGGTGCCTGCCCGCCTATGTCGGCGAACGAAACAGATCCGGCCGCAACCTGTTGCTGCCCTTCACTCCGGGTTGGCAACAGGCCCCTGGCCTGCGCCAGGTAATAGGCGGCGCCGGCCGCACCCACCACAAAAAGCACCGGCGTTGCGTTCTGCCCGGTCAACAAGAGAAATGCCAGGGCAGCAAGACCGAGACCAATGCCGATCTCCTTCAGAAGCAAAGCTGGTGCCTCCTATCCGTTAAGACTATTAGCGGCCGCCGGGGCCGCGGAGCGGGGGAAAATCCGCTGGAGCGAGCCTGCGCCGTCCGAGAGGTCCAGGTAAATGTTCTGGTCGTCTACATAGAGGCCCACCTTCACACCGGCGGCTTTCGCTTCCTGCCCGACCCGGTCGGCCATGGCCTGGAAGGTACCCCGTTCCTGAGCCTCATAGAGCGCGTACTGGCTGTTGTAATAGACCTCGTTCAGTTTGGGGTCCGGATTGTCCAGGGGTTCGATCCGGTAGGAATGTCCGCCCATCAAGGGTTTCAGCGTGCTGTTCAACTGCTGCCACTCCTCTTCCAGGTTGCCTCCCGCCTGGAAGCGCACCTGAAAGACGGTTGACTGGCCTTGGTCACTAACCGTATAGCTGACTACCGACTTGTCGGCCTGAACGGCCTGCCGCAGGGGCACCTGGTGATCGTACTGGTTGACCAGGCGTTGGCCGCCCCAGATGGCCAGGAGAGAGCCGGCAAAAGCCAAAGCGACCACAGGCCAGCGCAAGCCATGCCAATTCACGGGCATCTTCCTTTCGCCGGCCGGAATAAAATTTCTTCGGCTCAAAAATTATAGCACAAACGGGGGGAATAACTCCTTATGAAATGGCTGGAAGACAGGGGGAAACAACCTCCGGCGGCACCGATGGGGCAAGAGACGCGGATGATCCGCCGTTAAGGCTGTGGTTACGGTACCGGCCCGCCGAAACCAGGCGCGGGCCCCGGGTATCACCGCCAGAAAGTGTCCGGCTCAGGCCCGGGGGGCGTCCGCACCAGACCGTTTACGGCAAACCAGCCTGATGGGCGTGCCGGTAAAGTCCCAGCGGGAACGCAGTATATTCTCGAGGTGGCGCAGGTACGAAAAGTGGGCCAGTTCCGGATCATTGACGAACAGGACGAACGTGGGCGGGGCCTTTTTAGCCTGGGTCACGAAGTTGATCTTAAGCTTTTTGCCGTGACTGGCGGGCGGTGGACTCTGCAGCACGGCTTCCCGGATGACCCGGTTCACGTCGTTGGTGGAGAGGCGCCGTGCGTAATTGACAGCTACCTTGTCCACCACCGGCCACAGGTCCCGTAGGTGCCACCCGGTTCGGGCCGACAAAAAGACGGCCGGTGCAAAGGTAACGAAGGGCAGTTCGGCAGCCAGATGCTCCCGGAAGGATTCGGTGGTCCGGCCTTGTTCCCGGGCCAGGTCCCACTTGTTCACCACCAGGACCAGGGCCTTGCCCTGCTCCAGCACGTAGCCCACAATGCGCTTATCCTGTTCGGTGACGCCCGCGACGGCATCCACCACCAAAAGGGCCACCTGGCACCGCTCCACCGCACCCAGGGCGCGGCTGACCCCGTAGCGCTCCAGCGGAGCTGAGATCTTGCCCCTTTTGCGCATTCCGGCTGTGTCGATCAGGAGATATTGCCGCTCTCCCACCGCCAGGAGGGTATCCACAGCATCCCGGGTAGTGCCGGGCCAGTCACACACGATAACCCGCTCCTCACCCAGAAGGGCGTTCACCAGGGAGGATTTGCCGGCGTTAGGGCGGCCCACCACCGCCACGGCCAACTCACCTCCGCTGTCGCGGGCCTCCGCCACCGGTACCAATTCCAGAATCCGGTCCAAAAGGTCGCCGGTGTTGAGCCCCTCGGCCGCCGAAACGGGCACGGGGTCCCCAAGGCCCAAACGGTAGAAGTCTTCCAGGGAAGGCGGCGGGTCGAAGCGCTCGACCTTGTTAGCTACTAAAACTACCGGTTTGCCGGACCGGCGCAGCACAGCGGCCACTTCCTCGTCGGCCGGAGTCAAGCCGGTCCGGGCGTCCACCACAAAAAGCAGCACGCAGGCCTCCTCGACGGCCACGGCGGCCTGCCGCAAAATCGCCCGGGCTATCTCCTGGGGAGCGCCGATATCCATGCCTCCGGTATCCACCAGGGTAAAGGTCCGGCCGGTCCATTCCACCGGTCGGTAGAGCCTGTCCCGCGTCACCCCCGGCTCCTTCTCCACGATAGCCGTCCGGCGCACGATGAGCCGGTTGAAAAGAGTGGATTTGCCCACGTTGGGACGCCCCACAATGGCCACCACCGGGTCTTTTGCCGACATAGCGTTCATCCCCTCATTAACTCTCCTGAACCAGCCTGGCCAGGGCCGACACATCCTCCGGTGCCGCTACCCTGGTCCCGAGTCTTTCGCCCAAACCCTCCAGGGTCAAATCGTCGAGAAAAACAGCGCCGGCCCGCAAACAAGCGGGCGGAATCAGGACCAAATCAGCCCCGGCAGCCTTGTCCAGCCCCTGGACCAGGTCAGAGCCCCCCAGCAGGCCGGAGGCGGTGACGTGCCCGCCGAAAAGCTGGTTTTCCACCACGACCAACTCCGCATTCAGGTTTTCGATCCGGTTCAGCCGCTCGACCACCAGCTGCAGGACCGGCGCGCCCAGCACCCCTGTAGCGAGGACCACCCGGCGCGGTGCAGGCAACCCGGCAGGCAGCCGGGCCGCCACCCGCCGCCAGGCCTCCCGGAAAACCCGTACCAGGCCGACGCCGTTCTCCAGTTGGGGGAAATCGCCGTAGAGGCCCTTGGACGGCACGTCCTGCCCGGCCAAAAGGTAAAATTCATCCGACGCGAAAACCAGCGGCTCGCCCAAGGTGGCCCGGAACCGCCGCTGCCAGGACCGCACGCTGGCCAAAAGATCCCCGGCCTCCCCCGGGGTAAAGGTGCGCAACACTTCCGGCCGGGGACTGTACCTTGAAAGTCCCACCGGCACAACGGCCAGGGAGGCCAGGGCCGGGTAGAGGCCCGCCAGGTCGCGCACCGTACCGGCCAGCACTTCGCCGTCATTTATGCCCGGGCAGAGCACCGCCTGGGCGTGGAAGGCGATACCGGCCCCGGCCAATTCCCTCAGTTGGTCCATCACCGCGCCGGCCTTGGGGTTGTCCATCAACCTTGTCCTGACCTGCGGGTCGGTGGCATGCACCGATATGTACAGGGGTGAAAGCCGCCGCCTGATAATGCGCTCCATATCCCGCCCCGCCAGATTGGTCAGGGTGATAAAATTGCCGTACCAGAAAGAATGCCGGAAATCGTCGTCCTTGACGTACAGGGTAGGCCGCAGCCCGGACGGTAACTGATCCACAAAGCAGAACAGGCACCGGTTGGCACAGCGCCGCGTCGCCCCGAAGGGCTCCAGGAAGCCGAGCCCCAGATCCCGCCCTTCCTCCCGGTCGACCCTGACTTCCCGCTCCAACCCGCCGCTTTGCACCCGTATGGTCAGGGAGTCCTCGGCGGTGAGAAACTGGTAATCAATGATATCTAAGACCGCTTCCCCATTGACGGCCAGAATCACATCCGCCGGCCCGATGCCGGACACCGCCGCCGGACTGCCTGGTTCCACCGTCTGGACCAGCAAGCCTTCGGACAAAATCACACCCCGCTAATTCTGACCCGTTTCCTGCCCT
>Ga0307376_10005981_pt1 | contig 10847 bp, 9 predicted proteins | sample TR2MG_FD_202536 | JGI IMG/M metagenome (GOLD analysis project Ga0307376, IMG submission 202536) | Soil microbial communities from Risofladan, Vaasa, Finland - TR-2 | ecosystem: Environmental > Terrestrial > Soil > Coastal area > Acid sulfate soil | place: Finland: Risofladan, Vaasa | collected...
CCGCTTCCCGCATTTTCCATAAGATCCAGCCATTCCTCCTCAGTTGGAACATGCCATCCTTTGGGACAAAGCTTGCCGGTTTCCACTGCATACCAGTTATAAATTGCTCCATAGGTCTCAGCATACTCTGCAGTGCTTTTATACCAGCCATATGCTGCCGTCTTTGTATAATCCCACTCTCTGTTATTCTTGATAAGAGGCAGGGGGGTGCCATCATTTAGTTTAGATGTTCTAAGATTTTCAGCCATCCATACTCCTGACCTCGTTTTGATGATTCTATAAACATTGCCATCGAGGTCTCTGATAGGCATTCCCTCATTAGGATACTTTCCCTGTGCACTAAGAGTACAGGGAATAAATAGTACAACCGGAATTAATAACCGGAACAAATAAGATCTTTTCATATTGCATAATTTTAAGTTCCTGCTTATGATATTTTTTATTAAAGTTACGAAAGACAATTATACGAGTCAAATAATCCCCTCACCCATAAGTCAATCTGGATGGAATTAGCACTGTTGATTTTCAGTGGTTCTTGAGATCTTAATGTCGAGGTGAACCATCTCAGAACAACATTAAAAAATTACAACATAGACAGAGTAACCCACACACCTATGTCCTGGTTAATTGTCTTTTATACTCCTTATAATATGAATCCTTATGTTATGGCAACGATTGATAGCAAGAAATTCAGCAAGATTATTCAAAATTATTTTTAGTATAATGTCACAAGAATTATACTAACGGAGCAACTTAAAAATGGACCACTTATTATGAAAACCGGATAAGTGGTTTTTTCATTTTGCTAGGTTCTTGCCAGGTTTTGGGGATAACAGGTATTAAATAATGGAAATGTAATGATTTTGTCTTTTTACATTATTATTGATAATCATGATGTTAAATCAAATATTCTATATTTAATGATGACTCTGGATCAGAAGGCCACCTCTGCAGTCTGGCTCCTTCCTTTGATCGCCGAAGGCTTGCCGGAGGAGATGCTAAAATTGCCCACCGGGCAATTTTTTAACACTCAGCCCGGTCGGAACCCTAACGGAACAACCTGAATGCCGCCCTTCGACTTCGCTCAGGATGGCATTTCTGTATTGTGACGTCAGGAGAAGAAGTTGACTACCAAAGGGAAGAGCCGGAACGAAGTGGAGCTCTGCGAAGCCAAATCCCGAGAGCAAAGTGACCTGGAGAAACCGATATCCTTTTTAAATGAGAGATATATATAAAAACAAAAAATTAAATAATTTTTAATCGCTCAGCAAATTGCTCAGCATTGATCTTAACATCATCTTCACCAATCAGATCAAAAGGATTCTCAAGATGATCTTGAATATTATCAAGACCGACCAGCACGAGAGTGAATAAAACTGGCATTATAAAACTTAAAACATTCAAAGAATCGTGTGCAACATAGGCAAAATACGGAGCATAAACAATTGGTACCAGGTAAGTAAAAATCTGTCCATAAGCACGTAAGCTCCTGGGAGTACGATATTGGTAAATATGTTTCATATTTTCAAAAGCATCCATCATTTTGCTTTGATATTGGTTAACTCTCGACATTTCACCAGGTGTAAGGCCGTAACTCCGAAATTCTTTAAGTTTCCTGGATAAGTCCGAAAACTTTTTGTAAATCTGATTTTCTAATCTTTCACTGGAATCTCTCTCACCTTGAAATAGTTCCCTGGCAGTCAACAAAATGTCCTTTAATAAAAGCCTTAATTCCTCTGTTTGTTCGGGTTTCATGTTATCCACCCAATCTCTTGACGCCAAAAAAATAGACCGGCCATGTGCCTTAAGATTCGCATAGTAGGCGAGCGCAGACTCCCTTCTCTTATATGCTTCTCCTATCGAAAACACAACCGGAAATACGATAGCAATACCGATAAGTGTGAGAGAAAAATCAGCTTTAATTTTGTATACTATACATAGATAGGTTAATATCATTGCAACAATTACAATTATGATCGCTTTTAAATTGAATATTAACCAGATACTTTTTATAATCCTCTTCATCTTGAATTATTTTTAGGGTTTTAGAAATAATATTTGCCTTAGAAAGCTACAAATCTATCGGCTATTATTAAAGATATAAAATAATATTTAGTCTTGTGCGGTTGAAAAATAAATAAGTTAAAATCAGGGAGTATTCAAAGTACTACTTTTATATGCCATGAATTCTATATTTGTGAGGCTTGGATTCAGAAGAAACATACTGAATTAATCCATTGGAACCCCTCTGCTGTCACTGGTGATCCAGTAGGATTTCAATATTATCCTGATAAACCAGATAATAGCCAGAATAATAAGAAGGAATCCCGAGGCCCCATTACCATTATTTTGAATAGTTCTTAAAATCAGATATGGGAATACTGCTGCCGTAACAAGAAGATTTGTCAGGGCTTTCCCTTTAAAACCGATATACAGATAATGTAATCCCAGGTAGCCGAATAAAAAGGTAAGCAGCCGGAAGACCCACTTTTTTCTAAAGTTATATTCCGGACTGATCTCAAACATTTTAGAAACCTTTTCATCCTCTTTCATCCAGATTCTTGTATTCAGGTTAAGATCTTCCACAATATCCGTGATAATAGTAAGATCATTAAAAAAGCCCTTTACCCTGTCGAAATTATACAAGGATTTATACATGTTTAACTCAAACTGATCCTTTTTATGGCTGATGGCTACATAAAATCTATTTTCAGTAAATGATAGGTAAAACCTTCTGTCAATCTTTTTTCTGAAATCTGTTATCCTTTTCATCAAAGAGGTGGAGAGGATATATCGCGCGGCAATCTGATCAGTACTATATACCGAAAAGTGCTTTTCAAATTCAGGATCTTCCAGTTTCACTATTTCCCGCCCCGATCCGCGCATCCATTGCGACTCTCTTAGCCTGGTTTCCGGAAGAACCACAGTATGTCCTTTAAATGATTTATTAAAATCAACTATGCCGAACATCCCAAAAAAGGAAAACCTTTCATATGCAAATCTCGTGTAGTCGATGGAACCTTTGCTGTCATAGGGAACTATGGCATTCTTTCCGGAGATTTCAAAAAATCGAATATGGGTATCTCCGATCTTTCCCTCTACAAAATCTTCAGCCCCATATCCATGTGGATAAAATATAGTATGCGGGAATATTTCACTTTTCAGAATTTCCTCCCCTCTTATCTGTTTTACCTCAGGATTAAAGCTCAAATCAGGTGATATGAATTTAACGAGCTTTCCAATAACTAAATCTTTGAATAATTTTTCGTTAATGATACTTTGGGAATAAGTTTTTTCACCACGGGATTTCTTAACCCATCTTGTATACCGTATTGTCTGCCAAAGGATATGGTAAAGAGAAAAAAATAAATATAATATCGGCAGCACCACAAAAGCCGCTAATATAAGGTTGGCGATGGTCATTTGCTTTTCAATCGCATACCGGATCAGGTAAATTGTACAATAAATAATAGCGAACACGAAGGGAGGGCCGAGGAGTACATCGGTTATGATCGCTCTGCGCAGGGCTTTTTTACGCCATTTTTCAAGCTCAACTAATCCGGGTTTAATTTCCTTTTCAAAATAGAACTTTAAATCATCAAGTACTTCTTTAGTGCTTAACCTTGATTTTAATAGGGGAGCACCACATTTTGGACAAAAGTTACTATCATTTGTTATATTAAAATTGCAATTAAGACAAGAGGGATAAGACATTGGTTTTTGAATTTATTCAAGCAGAAGTTTAACACTCCCCATTCTTAGACCACTGGTTTACAAATATAAGTTTTTCTTCTTGATGAGTTTTCTCTTGCTAAGCAAAATACTGATTGGGAAAGGGATATGAGGTTCGTGATCCAAATATGCCTTACCTGTGGTTGCAGGTATACTATTATAATTTATTTACTACTCCTCTTAAGCGAAATAGAGTAATCGGGATTGATCATAAAATCGAGCTCCGGCATTTCGTTTGGAATAGTTTTCCATTCATCAGAAAAGTACCTGGCCAATCTCTCTTCATCTTCCCTGGCGTTATTTGACGGACGGGTTGTAACGTTAATGTAAGCTGGTAATGGCCATCGTAAAGTATAGTATATCATTACTGTGTACCTCTTGTTTAATCTTCATAATGTCTTAAATGCAAATTAGAGATTTTAGTTCGATTTCAAGCCTGTATAGCTGTTCGTTTATTTCTGTCTGCCATATGTGGTCAAGATGACTGGATATTGCGCTTAAGCCTTTCCTCCAGCCAATTAATGGATTCATCCTGCTTGTAATCCGCAACTCCATGTACCGGGATATCTAATTTCTCCAATGCAAGGCGCTTTTTCAACTCCCTTATCCACACACCCTGGCCGTCCTGTTGGAGGTTGTCAAGCCAGGTTCGTGTCACTCCACAGGATGGGCTTCCCTGTTTGCCCAGAATTCCCACAATCTCGAAACCCTGGAAAAGATACTCCCGCATGGTAAAGACCTGGTCATCGATCAGGCGCTCAAGCCGCTTCATGCCAGCAGGACTTTCCATACCAACCCTCACGTCAAAACGGCCAAGACCCAGGCAATAGAGTTCTATGCAGGGCATCTGGATCAAACCAACCTGTTTTTTCTTCAGGTAATCAATAAGGGGCTCGAACATTGCAGGGAAATCCCCCTCATGAACAATACGGGCATTCTGATTAAGCATACAATGGGAAAGAAATACAACCCTGCCAGAGCGATTATCCCCGCTCCAGTCGCGTTTATTCTCATCCCTGCCGTGGAAACCACTCTCGGGAATTGAATAGTCCGGTGAAGGAATTTGAGCTTCATTGTCATCAAAGCTACATGAATTAAGTGCTACTGCAGCCGCGGGAACCATACCAATAAAATGGCGTCTTGATAATGAGGATTTGCTTAACATAATGGTATTCTTCATTTTATGATGTGAGTCTTCAAACCAAAGCGAAATAGCTTATCATAAAGTTAAGTCATATTTTTTATTAATTAAAAGGTGTAGTTTTCATCTTTTTTGCGATGTATATTACTGAAACAACATATGTAAAATGGGACGCAATTTATATTGCATATCTACAACCTATGTATTCTGCCATACAACATAAAAAGAGCAACCCGAACACCTATGTTTAAATGATTTTTACCCCTATAACAAGAATATCATCAATCTGATCCGAACTTCCTTTCCAATCTTTCAATGCTTTATCAAGATTGTACTGTTGTTCTGTCATTGACAATCTGCAATGAACAAGTAATAACTTTTTGAAATTTTTATATTGCAACTTCTTTCTTAAAGGGCCTCCAAATTGATCAGCATAACCATCAGTAAAGAAATAAACCATATCTCCTTTTAGGAGGTCAATCTCATGCAAGGCAAAGTTGTCCATTGTATTGCATTGTGAGCAAATGATTCTGTTATTAATATTATGTATATCAGGAAGTTTCAGTTTCAAGAATGATAATTATTTTGAAGTTTAAAAGAAAAAATAATAAATTCACGGAACAAATAGAAACGAAAACTTAAAATTTAGTAATCAAACAAACTAATTATGAAAAAATCTAAACTTTTATCAATTGCTTTTATCTTATCAATTCTATTTAATTCTTGCGGCGGTAACCAGGAGAATAAAAAAGCAGAAGAAGAAACAAAAGAAGAAACTAAAACAGAAAAGTCTGAAAAATTAGATTTAAAAACTCAGGATGGAGTTATAAAGACTATAAAGAAAATAAATCTTGATTTGCCATCTGAATTTATGTTTGTTGAAGCAAGGTTAGATGGTTCAGAATATAAATCAGAGTTTGTGACAGACACCTTAAATGAAGAAACTTATGAAAAAATTAATGCCTGGTATACAGAACAAATTGAAAGTAAAATTTCAGCCGGATGGAGAAAATTTGACGTAAGAATAAATGAAAAAATGGTTGGCTTAATGATTAATGAAACCATCTTATATGCGCCACAAAATGAAGAAATTGATGCGATTATAATCTCAACATCAGCAGATGAAGAAGCTAAAGTAATAAAGCTTTATTTCACGATTGATAAATAAAACGATATTGAGATAAATGGGGTCAAATAGAATATTAATTGCAGTAGTAGCAGGATTGTCAATATTAATGACATCCTGCTACTTCAATTATATTCATTTGAAATATGAGACCTATACTGGAGCAGGATGGAATAAGTACCATACGCAAATTGCATTTGCAGCATCAACCAGTGCGTATCAAAAAGCACAAGGAATAACAGCTTTCCCTGATGGTGGGACACATAAATATTTAATTAATAATGCAGGATTATATATAATTGATACAACTAAGTCAGAATTAACCAAATTAGTTGATTTCAGTGATTTATATGAGCTTATAAGAAAAAATTGGTCAGTTGAGATTATTTTTAATGATACTTTAATCTATTACAAAATCAAACCATCAACTGAATGGGAGCAGTATTTAAAATGGTCTAATAATAAAAAGGATTCATTAGAAATATATACTTTAAAAGACAAATATTTAAGTTCATATTATGTTAACATCTTAAATAGAAATATTGTCAGAATTGATTCTGGCAGCTTTTCGATTTTTAATAAGAAGAACTCAAATGAATGTAAAACTAATCTAACAATATTGAATAAGATATTATCAAATGTTCAAGTTGCGGAATGGGGATTACGAATTAAAGATATTTATCCTAAACCCGATAGTAAATATATAGATGATATTATTTATGTAGCTAAAGATGGATCACCTTTAACTAAAAGAGCTATTGTTGAACAAATTATAGCACAAAAAAATGCGGAAGAGAAAAAGAGAATTCTGGAAGAGATGGATAAATATAAAAATAGCTTAAAAGGACTAAATAGAACAGAATATGAATTGTATTCCAAAGAAACCTATGAGCTTATTTTGGAATTACTCTAGAACCTGGCTAAAATTCTTTATCTCCAATTTCGCTGGAAGGAATAAGAAAATTTGCATACCAGTCATTCTGACTTCTCTTTGAAGACCTCTGTGAATTTATTGGCAGCATGCGGAGGATTTAATTGTTCATATGCAATATATGAGCCCATAAATGGATGGTAAACATCCAGATCATGCGTGTATTTAACAAGATCCTTTCATCTCACTGTCAACCAGATATTTGGTATCAGAGACTAAAGTTTATTGAAAATTTACCTTCATTTTTGTCAGGTTTTACTATTTCTCCGACTATTAGTTTAAAGAATTACAAAAAATAATGTAAAAATCATTTAAACTAAACAAGATGAAAACAGTAAAATCAATTTTAATCAGTGCAGTACTTTTCTTATTAGTTACAGTATCTGCGACAGCCCAGTCAGAAGCAAAAGTAATAGCAGTGGTTAACAAAGCTGACTGGTGTTTATTTTCGCTGAGATAATGATGGCTGTCATGGGTGCTATATTTGGCGGAATGAATTTTCGTGCAGGAAGTATAGTGCTCACTTTAGTTGGTGGAATAATTGGTCATATCATTTATGGTATCATAGTTTCACTTCTTATAAAGAGTGAATAAATATCCTGTAACATAAATTGTTTGCTCATGGTTAAAAAGCCGGGAATATTGACCATAGTTCGCCAGTATTCCTCACTTTGGTGAAAATTATAATTTGACAGGGATTTAATTCCCCCCTTTCATGGTAATGATTTTACGGATGAAGGTGGCAAAGCTCATTGGCTTATCCAGATCATCTGATACATTAAATGAAATAAGAAGAATCGTAGATAAATAATTCGAGCCATGACAGAACAACTAAAGGGGCTGTATCAAAAGCCTCTTTTTTATTTAAAACCCCTAAATCCCCTGAAGGGGAAGTATTTAATAGTCAGCATTTTAAACAGTCCCACTTTAGGGGGCAGGGGGCAAATTTAGGCTTTTGATACAGCCCCTTTTATTTTGAGAAATAGAACTCCCCTGTAAGCATATTCCATTCCTGAGGCCTCTGAGCATTATTGGTTCGTTTCATCACTTCCCTGCGTGTATTAATGAATACACTTGAAATGGCCTGAGGTACAACAATCTGTTTAACGAGCTCCTCGGTAAAGGTTCCGTTTGATCCGCTACCGTCAGCAGCTGTAGATCCCTCTGATGTGGCGAATGAAACTATTGTGCCGCTGACAGGATTCAGAGCCCTGAATCCTTCTTCTCCCCCTCTTACCCAGCTTCTGAAAGGGTTATTTCTGCAGGCATCAAGTATAACAATATTTATATTATCAGGAACCCGTTCAAACTCTTCAACAATATAATTTACCGGCACTGCCTCCCACTTGCAATCTGCTTTTTCCTTAAGTTGAGCATCAACAGGTATAAGGTAATTCTGGCCGTCTACCTGTATACCATGACCGGCATAATAAAATAATGCCACATTGAACTTATCCAGCTTCTTGCTGAAATCTCTAAGTGATTCCATCATCTCATTTTTTGTGGCATTTGTTGTTTTTATAACTTCAAATCCTAGGTTTTTAAGTGTCCCTTCAATCAGGTTTGCATCGTTAACGGGATTTCTCAATACGTTTGAATTGCCATAATCGGCATTGCCAATTATAAGTGCCAGCCGTTTCTCAGCAATCATAGCAGGTTCAAATCTGATCACTCTTCTATCTGAATTTGTGCTGCCTGCAAAATTTGATGCAATAATAATTACGCTGTTGTCACCCTCCTTAAGAATTACATCCTTATTGAACCTGTAGTTGCATTCACCCTGCTGGGGTAACTGGAACATCATCTCACTGGCTTGCTGTACACCATTTACAAAAACCTGTACAATTTTAAGCGAGGTTGCAGACTTTATACAAGCCTCAACATTAATTATTTCAGAATTTACAATTGCTTTGGGATTCGAAGGTACCTCCCAGCTTACTACCGGAGGATTTGTAGGCGGATTGGTAAGATAGCGGGGTTCAGATTTGCTCGTTCCGTTACTGTTGGATGCAACCAGGTAAATATTATTCTCCCCGGGTTGAAAATCTACTGATTTCTCGAATCTGAATTCACCAGGGGAATCAGAAGCCGAAATATTTTTTACCTCTTCGGTTGCTGTACCGTTTACATAAACCAGAAGCGACTGTAGCTTTTCTCCTGACTTTATATTTACCTTAATTGTGCCTCTGTTCAGGTTAATGTCTGATTTTTCCTTCGACGGACTAATCCATGCAATTTCGGGTGAATCAGATGAAGAAGCAGGAAGAGTCAGCACTGCAACATTTGCGGATAATGTATCCCTCGCAGCAACTTTACTTTCAATCGGTACATCAGGTTTATCATCATGTTTTTCCTCCCTGGCTGTAACAACAGCATGAGGTACACTATCAGTGATTGTCTTCTTTGTTACTGCCATATCTCGATTCCCGACAACTTTCATTCTTGATGAATACCCTATGCCTTTGGCATTTCCGGCATCGAGATATATAGTATTTTCTCCAGGATTTATCCGGACAATCCGTTCATAGGTATAATTATCGTTATCAATACGTTTGATGAGACCATTTTCATCAGGAAGAAGTGTATCATTGATAAATATCCTTACGCTCTGCAAATCAAATTTTGATTTGATTCCGGCTTTTATTTCAACCATATCTGAAGCAGAGGCCGTTTTATCTACTGCCGGGGATATCCATGCAATAAATGGCTCAACCTGCCAGATAATATTGTACTTGTCAGAACCTGTAGTCCCAAGATTGTTTTTTGCTTCAAAGAAAATGGTATTGCTACCTGTCTGAAGCTGGATATGTCGCTCCACAAGATATGTTATGCTATCCTTCCTTTCTGGCTTCTTTGACGGTTCTCCGGTAAGCAGGCTGCCATTAAGAAAAATTCTTGCTGTCTGCAAATCTGTCCTTGAAGTTACTTCTGCCTTCAATAAGATAGACCCTGACGTTACGATACTATCAGCTGGTGAAGGGTTGATCACTTTGATAACAGGCAGGAGATACCCTGCAAATCTTGTCCCGGATGTTCCAATTCCCTTGGAATTGCCTGCAGATATGAAAATATTATTGTTCCCGGGATTAAGCTTAATATCTTTCTTAAATATATATGTCGATTCATTGCTCTTTGTAAATTCACCCTTAGCTTCAGGCAGATTATTCCCGTTAAGATTTATAAGAGCATTCTGCAATTCAAACGGAGAAATTATTTCAGCCCTGATCTTGAGAATCCCATCATCTGTGAAATTATTAACAGAGGCAGGAAGTATCCATTTTACTGATGGTTCACGAACATAAAGCAGTGTACGATCAGCGGACCCTGTTTTGCCATCTCTGTTTTCAGCTTCAAGGATAAATGCATTCAGTCCATTCTGAAGATCTACATGCTTTTCAAAAATAAAGGTGGTGTCATCTTTCTGAACCGGTTTTTCTCCGCTCCCGGATGTTAACGCTCTGCCGTTCAGCAATAATCTGCATGTTCTGATTTGTGTAGCCGAAACTATTTCAGCCCTTACGATAACTGAGCTTGTTACGTAGAGGCTGTCTTTAGCAGCCGGACTAATGAAAGTAACTGAAGGTACAAATGACAACATCAGACCGATAATCCGCTTCTCAGAATAGGTCAGTCCTTTGGCATTGGCAGCCATAATAACTACAGTGTTCTCCCCGGGCCTTAGTGAAATTGTCTGGGAAAAGAAGTAACTTACTTTATCGGCATTTAAAGTCTGTACTGGTTTGGCAGAATGATCAGCAACATTGTTTACGAGGACCTCAACATTCTGCAGATCAAATTTTGATTCAATTATGGCTTTTATAATAACCTGCCTGTCAATGCTCTCTGTTTTGGAGGTGGCAGGATGCTCCCATATAACTACAGGGGTCTGGCCTTGTGCATTGAAATAGGTTACCATC
>Ga0307376_10005982_pt1 | contig 10847 bp, 9 predicted proteins | sample TR2MG_FD_202536 | JGI IMG/M metagenome (GOLD analysis project Ga0307376, IMG submission 202536) | Soil microbial communities from Risofladan, Vaasa, Finland - TR-2 | ecosystem: Environmental > Terrestrial > Soil > Coastal area > Acid sulfate soil | place: Finland: Risofladan, Vaasa | collected...
GCGATGCCGGAAGCCCCAATACCCGAGCCGGAACCCCTGACGCGGGAACCCAAGACCAGGGAAGAAGCGTTTGATCAGCTTGAGCGGGCAGAGGCGGCGGCGGCGCCGGAGGGCCTGGCCGCGACTGAACCGCACGCTCCGACGCCCACGGTTCCCCCGGGCAAGCGGCTGGCGATGATGATTCACTACGTCAACGGCCGCCCGACTCCGTGCAAGGTGCTGGTGGACGATCCGAATGCCCAAGGAGTTTGACGAGTGCGTGACGGAAGGCGGAGAGATCCGCACCGTCGTCGGTCCGGACAAGACGCATGGGCTCGGACCGGATGAATACGTGCACTACTGCGCGTTGAACGGCGTGAGCCACCGCGGCCACGTGAAGAAACGCAAGGCGAAAGCTCAGCATGGCTCAAGCAAAGACTGAAACAGACACTATCGACATGCTGAAGGACTGGTATCAAGGCGCGGCTGTCGCAGACGGAGAGTGGCGCAAGCAGGCGCTGGAATCCTACCAGTTCTACACCGGGATTCGCCAGTGGGACCCGGACATCGTTGCCGCGTTGGAGAAGGCAGGCCGGCCGGCGCTGACGATCAATCGCATACTGCCGACAATCAATCTGCTCTGCGGCCATCAGCGACAGAGCCGCAGCGACATCACGCTCTATGCCCGCAAAGGCGGAACCGCACCGGTCGCCGCCTTGGGCACGGAGCTTATCAAGCACACGATGGACGGTTGTTTGGGGCAGTACCAGCTCAGCGACGCCTTCGCCGACGGCCTGATTTGCGGGAAGGGCTGGATCGAGACGGAAGTCGTCTACACAGAGGATCCCGACACCGGGGAACTGGAAGTGCGGAAAGTCTCGCCCTTCTCCATGCTGGAAGATCAGGCCAATCTGGCCTACGACCTGAACCGCGGGAGTTTCGTCTTTAAGGTCTACTGGATGGACCGCCGCGAGTTGGAGTTGCAGTATCCCAAGAAGGCGGCGGACCTGCCGGCCGCGACCGAGGCGAGCGACTGGGCCGGAGAGGGCCGGCAGGTTGAGGACGACAGGCTGGACTATGAGGAAACGGCCGGTATCGAAGGCGGCGGCGAGACGGACGAGGACCGCCACGGCAGACAGTACCGCGTCCGAGAGTGTTGGTACAAGCGCTACGAGCGAGTGCTGTCCCTGGTGCACTTGCCAACCATGAATCTCCGCCGGTTGAAGAAACGGGACGTCCCCACCGTCAAGGCGGCCATCATCAGGCAACCGGAATTGAGGCAGGAGTTCCGCCTGGTCGAGCGGATAAGTCCCGTGTTGCATCAGGTTGTTGTTGTTGGCGACACGGTGTTGGAGCAGAAGGAAGACCCGCTGGAAGGCATCGTGAGGTTTCCCTTCTTCCGCTACTGCCCTTACTGGGTGGACGGCTTTGTCTTTGGCGTGGTGGAGAACCTCAAGGGCGCGCAGAGGGAGTTGAACAAGCGCCGGTCGCAAGTCCTCCACAACGCCAACCAGACGGCCAACAGTGGTTGGAAGGTGGCAAAGAAGGGTAATGACGAGGCGATGCGGAAGCTCGAACAGTATGGCAGCACGCCCGGGGTGACGCTCGATGAGAGCGATTACGGTGGCAAGCTTGACAAGATCGAGCCCAACAAACTGGACCAAGCCCACTTCCTGCTGGCAGAGAAGGCCGGCGACGACATCAAGGAGATCAGCGGCGTCAATCCGGATCTGACGGGGACGAATCCCCACGCCAGCGAGTCCGGCAAGGCGCGGATCGTCCGGCAGACCGCCGGCTTGATGGTCTCGGAGATCGTCTTCGACAACTTCGACCGGACCCAAGCCGGGGTGGGTGAGTTCCTTTGGGAGATCATCCGGACATCGGACGTGTATTCCGAGCAGGAGATCACGGCCGTGGCTCAGGAGTCCAGCTTGAAGGACTTTCTCAGGACCGACGAGGCGACGGGCGAAGTCGTGGTGGACCTCTCGCCGCTCCGGAACTGGGACCAGGGCCGTTATGGCGTGCGGGTCGCCGCCGGCAAGGCCGCGCCGACCGTCCGGATTGCACAGTTTGAGCAGATGCTTGAGGCGGTGAAGGCGGGACTGCCGATCCCCGCGCGATTCCTGATCGAGTTGTCGGACCTGCCGAATAAGGAACAGATCCTTGAGGAGCTGCGAGCGCTTTCGCAGACGCAGGCAAAAGGTGCAGCGCAGGGGGCGGTGGCGTGAAGCAGCAAGAGTACATCGAACACCGCAACAGGTGTCTGATTCTGGCGGCAGTGGCGGTTGAGAAGGCACTGCCCGAACACTACGGCTCGGTGCGGTTCAATATGCAGGCCGGCCGGGTGGTGAATGCGAACATCGACGAATCGGTGAAGCTGCCGGTCGATGCGGCCGGCGTGAAGTAACGTTGTGACAACCCAATAACCGCCCTTTCAGGGACGATCGGAAACACCGAAGCCCTGTCGGTCCGCATTACGCGGACTGGCGGGGCTTTTCTATTTCGCCCGCGTGGGCGTTGCCCGACTCGCCGGGGTGACAGGCGAGTAACCCTACTGCCCGGGGAACGAGGCAGCCATCGGGACGCCGCGGCCCGAATCCACGGCATGAGGAGCTGTAGCAATGGCAGAGCAAGAGATCGACACCGAAGGTCCGGAAGATCAGGAGACGCAGGTCAATCTGCCTGCCGGCCCTGGCGCCGACGACGCGGGCAAGGTCGCTGAGATCGACTGGACCAAGGCCGAACCCACGGCGGCCCCGCACAGTTTTGTCGAGCAGACCGCCGCATTCCAGGGCATCCGCAGCGAGTTGATGGAAGCGAGGGAGAATCTGCGCCAGACCCAGGCGGCCAACCAGGCGCTCAGCGAGGAACTCGCCGCCGGCAAGAGCGGCGGGGCCGACGAGGATCCCCTTGCCGAGGTCGGCGACGACGAGCTCCTGACCGTCGGCCAGGCCCGGAACTTCGTCCAAAAGACGATGGATACGGAGCGCCGGACACGGGAGCGGGACAGCGGCAAGGCTCAGCAGGCTCATCGCCAGCAGGTCGTCGTGGATTCCGAAGCGCGCCTACGCACCCGGTATTCGCCCGAAAAGAGTCCCAAGGGCCTGGACGCTGAGACCGTGATCCGCGAAGGCGCGACGTGGCTGAGGCAGAACAAACCGCACGTGTTCGCGGCCTGTCTGCAAGGCGCTGACCCCGCTCAGGAAATGTACGACACCGCCGTTGCGATAGTTCCATCTCTACGCCAGCGGTTGCAAGTGCAGGAACGCGAGAAGTTCATCAAGGACTTGAACCGTGGTCGTGTCCCCGGCAGCACCGGCGGCTTGACCAAGGGCGAGCAGCAGGAAGCGTCCGAGTTGCTTGCCCTCTTGAACGCCGACGAGAGCACGCTCGGCGCGATGTTTGAGGACGCGATTGATTTCGGCACGAACCAGCAATAACAGGCCCCAGCGCCGCTCCATGCGCCGCTGAATGGGCCGGGAAGGAAAACACGCTATGCCTCCAACAGAGTTTTCAACCGCCCACCCACTGCGAGAGGTTAAGCAGTCGGCGGCAATGTGGAAGTACGCATTGAGTAATACGTACTTCGGGAAGTTCATCGGTCCTTATGAGGGGCCGCGAAACATCGGCGGGCCGGGGATCATCATATCCACCAGCGACAACGCCCTGGTCCAGGTCCGCATGGAACTGGCGAAAGGCCCGGGCGACAAGATCACGTTTCCCATCCGCGTGCCGCTGGCGTCTGCCGGCGTAACGGGCGACGATGACCTGGAAGGCAACGAGGAGGCCATGGCGTTTCTGGACTTCTCGATTGAACTGTTCCAGATCGCCCATGCAGTTCGCGGCAAGGGCCGACTCTCGGACAAACGCGTCGTCTTCGATGTCCGCAACCAGGGGCGGATTGCCCTGGTGGAGTGGCAGGGCCGCAAGATCGACCTGTACACGCTCTGCGCCATGAGCGGTATCGCCAGCGACGACGGCAACGTGGCGGCGAACGCGCCGTCCACGAATCGGAAGTGGACGGGCGGGCAGGACAAGGCCGGCGTCCTCTACCACACCGCGAACAATCTGGATTCCGAGATCACGTCGGCGACCAACCACCTGTTCGGCGCCAAGGTCATCGAGGCCGTCAAGAGAAAAGCGCAGTTGGCGACGCCGAAGGTTCGGCCGATCCACGTGAACGGTCGGGACATTTACGCGATGTTCCTGCATCCCTACCAGGTCAAAGCCCTCAAGGCGACGACCGAATGGCCGGACATCCAGAAGAGCGCGAACGTCCGCGGCGCCAAGAACCCCATCTTCACCGGCGCGCTCGGCGAGTGGGACGGCGTGGTTCTGCACGAATGGGAGCGGCTCGAGTGCCGGACGGGTGCTGTGGCGCAGTCGGGACCAACGGAGTATTTCGATAGCAGCGACATCCTCCCCAATGGCATTACCGCAGCCCGCGCCCTGTTCTGCGGCGCACAGGCGGCCGTCCAGGCATACGGCGCACTGCCGCGCCCTCTGGCGAAGCAGTTCGACTACGGCCGCAAGTGGGGCGTCGGCATCGACTGCATGTTGGTCGTCGCGAAGCCGGAGTTTGGCACCGAGGACTACAGCGTAATCGTGGTGGACACCGCGATCGTCGCGGACTGAGTTCTGCAACTGTAACAGACGTCTTAACCCCGCGTGCCCGTTGACAGGCGCGCAGAAGGAGATCGAACGATGAAACGTTTTCTGATCGGGCTTTTGGCCCTGGCCGCTACGGCGGCCGTAGTGGTTCCGGCGTTCGCCGCCGGAACGGGTAGAAGGTACTACTACTTCACTGTGACGAATCAGTTCGGCGAGACGATCACCGACGCCTTGACGGCGACGGTCTATGCCGCGGGCGGATCGTCCGAGACGGTCTACACCGATCCCGGCGGGGTGACCGATGCAGCGACGGCGCACACGTCTTTCGAGACTGGCGTGATCGCGTTCTGGACGGATGAGGCCAGCGTGGACCTTAAGGTTGCGCATGACGCGAACGGCAACGCCGTGAAGATGGTGTCGCTGACCGTGACGGACCACAAGTTCATGTTGCCGCTGGCGACGAACCTGTTGACGGGCACCACAACGTACACCGGGACCGTAAACGGCGTGGCGTCGGCCTGGACCGGGACCATGACGCTTGGCGTCGATGCTACCGGCGTGGATTTTCAGCTCTACGGCGACACGACTCTGAACAGCATGTTGTGGGACTACAGCGATGATCGGTTGGAGTTGACGGCCGCGGACATCCTCCTGGACGACGACTCCGACTTGATCTTCGGAACCGGCTCCGACTTCGTGATCGACTGTGCCGTGGCGAAGACCCTGCTGTTCACCCCGGCCGGCGTTGACGAGCTTTACAGCGTCAACCTCGGATCGGACCAGGCCGGAATCGACTTGGCCCTGTTCGGCACGACCGCCAGCACGACAGCGCTCTGGGATGCGGATGCGGACCTGTTGCAGTTCGACGGCGGTGATGTCTGGTTGAAAGACGACGACATTCTTCTGTTCGGAGATACCGCCAGCGGCGATGCGCAGATCCAGTGGGACGCCGACGGCAACAACAACCTGCAGATCACCGGAGCGGCCGTGTTCGATAGTGCGGTGGCGTTTGACGGAGCTGTGACGCTTGGCGACACGGTCGATACGGACGTAATCACGATCACCGGAACGATTGCCGGGCTGTCGCCGTTTGTGCTTGAAGGCACAGCTTCAGCAAACGAGCTGACCATTACCATCGAAAACCCGACTGCCGACAACACCATGACGATCTCCGACGACACCGGGAACTTTGCGTACTCGCCGGGCGGCAACGTCGCCATAGTCGCAGATGACTTGGTGATGGTGACAACGCATTCCCACATCTCAAAGACGACCGGCGCCGATGCGGAAGCGTTGAGTCTGGCGGACGGCAATCCGGGGCAGATTCTTAGCATCTGCCTTGTAAGCGACGGCAACGGCGCCGGCACGCTTACGCCGACAACCATGAGTGGATTCGGGACGATTGTGTTCGAGGACGTCGGCGATGTTGCCACACTCATGTTTGTGGATGACAGCGTCGGATGGATCATCCTCGGCACGGCGGGCGTGGCTGCACCGCCCGTTACGACCGCACCGTAACCGACCGGGCTTTCTGGGGGCGGGCCTGATCGTTTCGGGTTCGCCCCCGGGGCCCTTTTACCGGAGCCGAACATGGCTATTACGAAGAGCAAGATCGTTTCGGTTCTCAATGCCCGGCTGAAGCGGACGGAAACCACTGTCAGCATCGCCGACGCGATCACCGGGGCGCTGCGCAACCTCAGCCGGCTGGCCGACTGGCCCGACTTGCACACGACAGAGACTCAGGCACTCACCGCCGGCCAGGAGAGCGATACCACACCGACCGACTACCGCAAGCTCGACCTGGTGTACATAAACGACGGTACGGACGACGGCGAGCCCCTGGAAGAAATCAGCTACGACGAGTTCCGCCAGATGCGCGCGGGCGAAGGCATCAGCGACCAAGGCGAACCCGAGCGCTTCGCGCTTCGCGGTCGGAAGTTCTACTGGCACCCCGTCCCCGACAGCGCGAAGACCTACACAGCGAAGATAGGTCATTGGCAGACGCACCCGGATCAAGCTGCGGTTCTGTTCGCCGACGAGTTCTCCGAAGCCGTGTACGCCATGACGATGCTCATGTACCTCCGTGGCAAGGGCCTCTGGGTCGATCCGAAGACCAACGCGATCAACATGGCGGCATACCAGGAAATCGCGGGGATACGTCTGGAACAGGACAAGAAGGCTCTGCTGACGGCGCAGCTAGTGCTGCAGGATGAACTCATGCGCATGCTTGGAACGGCCGACCTGAAGGCGTCGGTGGGCAAGTACAACGACATCGCGTAGGTGCAACTATGACAGACCAGGAAGTTGACAACACGACACCCGCCGGCAGCGAAGCGCCGAGCACCATTGACGACTACATTCGGGAACTGAAGGCCGGCGTCCAGGAACGGCTCGACGTCGATCACTACCTGGCCCTGGACGGAACTCTCTGGAGGACCGAGACGGAGGGCGCCGGCCAGCACAAGCAGGTGACGTTCTACAGCGCGATCGCCACGCCGACGCCGGACAGTGGAAAGGCATATGCCTACACAAAGGCCGCCGGCGACCCCGAACTGGTCGAGCTGCACTTCATCTGCAACGGTTCTTCTGAGAAACAGCTCACCGTCGATGGCGCCCTGAACATCGTTATCGGTGAACTGACGCCGTTGGTTGATGGTACGACGATCTACGAGAACGGCAGCAACGTCCTTGCCGTGCAGCTCGACGACGACACGCTGGAATACGACGCGACGGCGAAGGTGCGGATCAAGACGGCGGCGCTGCCTACTGAGGGGGATTCCAATGCGGAGAGCATCGAATCCCCGATACTCGCCAGGGGTGATTACTCAGGAAACGGAACATCGCAGGACATCGAGACGGGGCTTGACATCTTGTGGGCTGTTTTGACGCGAGTGGCTGATGGCACGGCAAACCTGGAAATCGTCCGTCGGAACAATTCCACCTGGACGGTCAAGAACGGCGAAGGGACGAACTACACCGGCGCCAATCAGGTTTCCGTTGAAAGCGACGGTACGATTACAGTCGGCAGTAATTCAACCATGAATGAGGTCGCCGCGAACTATGGTTGGGTCGCTCTTGGTTATCGTCTCTAGGTGAACCTATGCAGCAATTCGGCATCTTCAGTCCGACGATGGGGCTCAAGCAGGACTTCCCGGTTCTGCTTCTGCCGGAGGCGTACACGGCGGAGTCCGAGAACGTCCGGATCGTCGAAGGCGAAATCCGCCGGACGCGGATGCGAAGCCCGGTCTTGCGGCAAGGGCTGGGCGACAATCTCCCCGTTGACCTTCCACAGCCGGCCCTTCACTTCCACTGGTTCCTGAAGGCGACCGGCAGTGGCTACCTGTTTGCCTTCTGTGCCACCGAGATTTACAAGTGGGTTCCGAAGGCAGACGAAATAGCGGGCGCGTGGGCTGCCTGGTGCACGCCGGCGGTGACGGCGACCTACTGGTCGGTCGTGACGTTCGCCGACAAGATGATCGCCACAAACGGGGTGAATAAGGTCCTTGTGGGGAGCGACGCGGACGAGTTTGAGATTCTGGACCCGGAAGAGCAAGGCACCAATGGCATCAGGTACTCCGCGAGTCCGGATTACTACCTGACCGCAGCGGCCTGGGTGGTCGTGTTCGAGAACTACGTCTTCCTCGGCGACACGACGGAGAACAGCACGCGATACCCGCGGCGCATCCGGTGGTGCGCCCTGGGCGATTACGAGACGTGGGACAGCGGAGACGCCGGGGCGGCGGACATCGGGGACGCCGAGGCGCTGACCGCCGCGGCGACCTACCAGGATTTTCTGATACTGTTCAAACGTCATTCGATCCACCGGCTCTGGCTGACCGGCGGAGACCTGATCTTCGCCAACAGCGTGATCTCGTCGAAGATCGGGTGTGAGTCTCCGGCGAGCATCGTTACCGCGTCCAGCGGGGAGCTGTATTTCCTGGCGTTCGACAAGACGATCCGCAACCTCCAGGGCGAACGGGTTTCCGAGCCCATCGACGAGACGCTGAAGGCCATGCCCGACGGCGAACTGGCTACCGCCTGTGGAACGCGAATCGAGGAATACGACGAACTTTGGTGGTCTATCGCCTCCGGGGCCGACGCCACGGCGAACAACAAGATCATCACACTGAGCCGGGAGGGCAAGTGGGGGACCATCGGCTACGGCGTGACGGCGTTCGGGATCTGGAAGAATCAGACAAACTACACGATCGACACCGTTCCGTTCGACACGATCGACGATTGGGACTGGGACGGGATCGACAGCGTGGAGGCTCTTGTCGGCTTCTATATCGACATCGGCGGCGATACCGCCGGGGCGGTCCACGGACTGCACAACGCGGCGACCGACGACGGCAGCGCGTTCGCCGGCTATTTCGTCCTGGCGACGGACATGACCGAGGCGAACAATCCGGTCGAGTTCAAGCGGGTCTTGAACATTCGGCTGTTCGCGTCGGCCGAGGCGTCCGGAACGCTGGCCGTGTCGGTCAAGGAAGACAACGCGACGGCGTGGACATCGCTCGGCAGCGCTTCGCTCGTCGAGGCCGGCTCGGACGTCTGCCGGGTTGACCTGCCCTGCGACTTCCGGGCCCGGCATACGCTCCTGAAAATCTCCGGTTCCAATCCGTTCGCGTTTCTCGGCGCGGTGTTTGACTTCAGCCCGGACGGGTTCGACGAATGAGTATGCAGGCATCGAAAAGCCTGGCGTTCATGCTGCCGCAGAAGATCGGCTCGCTGGCCGAGGCCGAGCAGGTGATTCGCGCCTTGTACAAGGAGCTGGACCGAATCAACCGGCTGATCTACGGCGACCTCCGCGACGTAAACGACGTGCAGATCCCCGGCATCACGACCGAGCTGGATAACTACTCACTGAGCTATCCGGTGATGGAGTCAATCGTTTTCACCGTCTCGGGAGAAACGGTCTCTTGGACGGCGGGGAAGCTGCACTACGGCGGTACGGAAACGGCGATTTCCGCTGACAGCACGACCGACGCCTACATCTATTACGATTTCAAAGCAGCCGGCCCGCCGGCGGTGTTGTCAAGCAGTAACAGCAAGCCGCCCATTGGCAAGTTCGCGGGCGTGGCGGACATCTGGCTGCTCTGCCATAAGAAGAGCACCAACTGGATCAACGTCGCGTTCGCCAACCAGATCATTCACGCCGGGCTGATCCAGGCCAGTACGATCACGACCGACTTGATTGTGGCACGGACCATCGTTGCCGGCGCTATCGCGCTGGGCACGATCACGGCGGACGAGATTCACGCCGAGACGATCACCGGCGCGGAGATTGCTGCAAGCACGATCGAAGCGGGCCACATGACCGTTTCGCAGTTGTCGGCTATCGCGGCCGACATGGGGAGCATCACTGCGGGGAGCATCGTCTCCGGGAACATTTCGATCAACGCCGCGACCGAGCGGATCCTGTTCGGGGCCGCCACCGCACCAATGACCGGGATAGGCGTGTTTCTCGGCAAAGACGGGGCCGACTTTGAGTTTCGCTGCGGCGATCCTGAGAACGACTACATCCATTGGGACGGCTCGGTTCTGACGATCAACGGGGCGGCGATCACGGCACCCGTCATTACCAACGTTGCCACCGGCTCGGAAATTGCGATCCAGGGCTGGACCACGGACATCGTCTTCTCCGCAACCGATAGCGACACCGTCGCGTGGTCCGGAACGAAAACGATCAAGCTGCTGAACGGTACGACCTACACGATTGACGCGGGCAACACGGGTAACATGGAGGCCCGAACGTATATCTACTTCGACAAGAACGAAGGTGAGGCGGACGCCCTTCAGACAACCACCGAAGCCTCCACGGCGGTCGGTAGCGGGAAGATCCTGGTCGCCGTCGCACAAAACAACGTCGCCGGTAAGGACGCGACCTTCCTTGCGTTCGGAGGGGGTGAGAGTAATGCCTTCGTCGGTACGGCGAACATCGCGGCTGAAGCCGTTACGGCAAACGAAATCGCCGCAAACACTATTACCGCCGGGCAGATTCAGGCGGGCACGATCACGGCCGACGAGATCCATGCCGGTACTATCACGACTGCTGAGATTCTGGCGGGGACTATTCTCGCAACGGACATGACCATCGCCACGCTGTCGGCCATTAGCGTCAACATGGGAACGATCACCGCCGGCAAGATCCAGGTGGGCAACATCGAGATCAACGCGGATACCCGGCAGATCCTGATCGGCGATGCCACAAGCCCGGAGGCGGGGGTCGGAGTCTTTCTGGGTTTGGACAACGA
>Ga0307376_10005984_pt1 | contig 10843 bp, 22 predicted proteins | sample TR2MG_FD_202536 | JGI IMG/M metagenome (GOLD analysis project Ga0307376, IMG submission 202536) | Soil microbial communities from Risofladan, Vaasa, Finland - TR-2 | ecosystem: Environmental > Terrestrial > Soil > Coastal area > Acid sulfate soil | place: Finland: Risofladan, Vaasa | collected...
CTCGATGTCCAGGGAGGCTCGCTCTGCAATCAGGGACATCACTGTACTTTCCAGTGTTCCACGCTCGATGTTGTCTTCCAGAACATCGTAGGGCAGATGCACTTCAGCGATAATCTCTTTGGTCGCAAGCGTAACCTTGTCGGTGGTGGGCTTGGCACGATCACTTGCCGGAAGCGCAATACCGGAGGCCGGAGCCTTGCGGAGGATACGATCCGCAAAACCGATCTTGTTGATTTCCATGGTTGGTGCATTCATGGGAACAACTCGAACGGCATTGACTAATGTCGGCTGATCTATCAGCATGCGGATGAATGTGTTCGATTGGATGGGGTTGAGATACCCACCATCGGAGATCAAATCACTCACCGCAATATCAGCCTTGCGTAATACGTCTTCAGTTCTCATTGCGTTTACTCCTTCTTAGGTTAGTTGGTTAGCAATTACCCTCACTTAGGGGCCGTTTCATTAAAGGGTTTAGGCGACTTTCTTGGTCAGAAGACCTCCAAAGACACCTTTGTCGATGACCGCTTTTTTGTCTCCTGGCTTTGACTTGTCATAGGCGGTGTCCTTAACCATCTCGACGGGCTTTTCGGTAGGCTCGTCTGTTTTCTTGGTGTCGGCATCGTCCTGATCATCTTCAGCCGGAGTGCTTGCAAGCTGATCACCCATTTTCTCCACTTTCTCTGCTAAGGCCTTGACCGAATCGGCAATGGCTTTGAACTGATCCACATCGGTGGACTTGTCAGAGTCAGTCTTTTTGGTGTCAGCTTCGGCGGCGGCTTTATCAGCAGCAGCTTTATCAGCAGCAGCTTTAGCCGCAGCATCGGCCTCTTCTTTTCTTTTGGCATCACGAGCATCAAATGCCGCAGTGACAATGGTTGTCACGGCCTCGGTGAATTCTTCCTTCGTTTTAAACATGTCTTCATTACCTCCTTCGAGATCGAGTTTGTCAATCTTGGCAGCTTGTTCCCCAATCGCATCCAGAGCGATTGTGATGAACTGTTTGAAAGCATCAACTGCCGAGACGATTGTCTTTTTCCTCTGTCCCGTAGCGGTAGACGATTGCTTCAAAGACCCGTAAATTATATCCATCATGGCATATAACTCGTTATCAAAAACATCACGGAATCTTGCAGCCATTGCCTGTTGCGCTGCTACGTCTGGATCACCAATGATTGAATTCATCGGGGACACAGGGATGTCTGCCAGTTTTTCTACATCTTCTTTTCCGAGAAGTATTGCCCCACCCACGTCCTTCGGCAACTCACCAATGATTGCATAACCACTGCCAACCTTGATCAGCCTCATGGATTCAGAATCGAACTTTTCCAGGGAAACTTGGTGGTATTTGTCGTAGTCAGTAAATTCCTGTTTGTTCTCCACGTTCGCTTCTGACAGGTATTCGAGACCTTTCTCCATGGATAACTCTTCCAGGGTTTTACCCTTCGGAATGAGGATGCTCTGGATTGCGTACCGCATCGTTTCTTCGTCACCTCCTTTCTTTTCTGTTTTGACTATTCGAAAAGGCATTCTATTGGCCCCATGCCGAACCAGGGACACAAAGTTGGCCTTTACGTCCTTCAACAATGTGATTTCCTTTTCCAGTTCTTCTGTGACGATTTTGACTCCTGGCATGATTTACTCCTCGGCTGAAATTAAAATAAGGCGATGACTATGCTCCATCGCCTTTTCGGTTGCTGTGGTTCTTTGAATTGAATGCTTATGTCCCAGGTCAAAACTCGTCTCCCCTTTCGTTACCGTTCCATCTTTATCGAACTCGATGTCTATACTGTGGTCATGGGGAGGCAGCAGACCACCATCTTCTGATTTCTCACATGACCCAACCATCCTCCGAGTCATTGATACCAGAACAGTAATTGTCTCTTTAGCTGGAGCCGAACCACCAAAAGAAAAGCCATTCAGTTCTCCTTTCTGAATGGCCTCCCATAACTCATCAGGTAGCACTTTTACTCCGAGTACCCATGAGCCTTCAACAAAGTTATCTGGATCGTTCTTTCGTGCAAGAAATGACTCTACGATCAGACAGCCTGACTCTTGCTGTTGGTGGTTCACATCAATCTTCGACGTAAACCCATCCATCAAAAAGCCATGTGCCATTTTCTTTATCTCTTCAGCAGTCATGGCTTCTTCATCGGTGTCCACCTGCAATGGAGCATACACCTCTCCATATACAAGGCGTTCTGCCTCGGACTTAATTACTACACGTGATTTTGGTTCCAAGATTTACTCCATGATTTTGACTTTCTATAATTAAAGTTAGCGGATACGCAACATCCTGTATTAAATGCCTAATCCTACCACGATATGCAGTATATATGTCAAGTACTTTTCTTCAGTTTGCAAGCGATTGCAAACCCTAAATGGGCAATATTTGCAGTAATTACTGGAATTTAGGACCTGTCAGATCCATTTTAAGCTGCGATCACAGACTGGTTGGTGGTAGGTATAAGGTAAATTGAGGTGAATTTGAGGTGCTATAGGCTTAAAGTCACTATTCTTGAGGATCTTTGAGGATAAGCGGTTTGTGGTCTATTCTACATATACCACAAAAGGCGATGGCCTCCGAGGGCGTGGAGGCCACCTAAGTCCCGCTTGTCATTCGGGGTGAGTGAGGGTTGCGGGACTATTTCTTCTTGAGCGAAGTGGACCCGAATTTCTCCGTTTCCTTTTTCATAAAGCCCTCTTCGATCAAAATCTGTTCACCCAAATACTTCTTGGTCTCGGTCACTTTGACAGTTACAAGTTCATCAAATAACTGCATCTTCTTATGCTTTTTCAGAATTCTGGCAAGATCAGTTGCGGTCCCGAATACAGTAGCGGTTCTTGGCGATACTTTAAAGCCAAATGATTTGGAACTGCTCTCTACCTCTCCACTGGCTTTGGCATGAGCAAGCAGTATAGCCTTGATCACTGTCACTTCCTTCTCAGCCAGTTTCTTGATCACATCCTGCTCTCCACCATATTCGATTAATGACTCATGTTCCTTTTCAGTTAAGGCAACTCCAACTTCCTCCACACCCAGTTCTTGGGCATCCTTAAGTAGTTGAGGAACAGAACGGTTGATTACTCTTCCATTCTTTACCTTTGCCTCTGACGGTAGCTCATTCTTGAGCCGGATTTTTCTCCCTGTCACTTTTGTCTCCTTAGGCTATAGGATTTGATATCACGTTTGGATGGATCATACCACTCAACTCCCAGTGCGTCAAATATCTGTCTTTCCTCCTTTCCTGCAATACAGGTTTCTCCATGCCACAAGCCATATTGGTTCAGCTTATAGCCCTGATTCTTTGCTATTATTCTCATGCCAACATTGAATTTTGCATCTCCAGTCAAATACAGCACCATAGCTCCCCATTGCTCAGGGGTAGCTTTTCTGAAGTTAAACTGCACTCCCATGATCAGGTAGTCAAGATTCTTCGCTTCCTCAGGTGCTTTTGCAGTCATCTTTTGGAAGTTACCGTTTCCTGGCCTTCCAAAATGCCCCATAGTTGCGAGTGCTGACAATGCAGAAGATAGGATGGAGAAGTCACTCACCACAATATCTACATCCCCAATTTCCTCTTTGCCTCTCCTAATAGACCCACATACCTTATACTTCAATTTGGCGGCATTGAATGCCTGATCTAACAGATTCAACAAGTCTTCGATTTCACTCCGAGGCCTCTTTTTCTTATGACTCGCCATAATCGTTTGCCCTCCTTATTGGATTATACTTAAACATATCACAGGTAAAAGGCATTGTCAAGAGGGTAACTTGTCAATAGCTGCGGTTACTCCTTTCGGGAATATCTCCATCTCTTCGTCTATAATCATTTCCATGAAGCATAGCCCACACAATCCATGCGCTCTAATGTCTTCCGAGAAGCTATACTTCCGGTGTACTCTGAATCCACATCCACCACATTTAACTGCATCTGCAAAGTCCTTATAATAAGGTATAGTCATTTTTCCTCACCTCTGCACATAGGACACATTTCTTTGTCCATTTCAAACCCTACAGGATCAGGCGGTTGAATCTGAGTCTGCTTTCTAACTGCAATCGCCAATTCAGCACTCGCCCGAATTACTCCCTCACTATTGCAATCTTTGCACCGCCAGTAGATCCCTCCTGCCTTTACTACTTCCTCGTGCTCTTTCATTTCCTTCTTGCAGTCATTGCAGAAGTCACTGGCAGGTAGTCTCTCATGATCTTCTAACACCCGTTCTTTGTAGACACCCCCAGTACAGCCTTTCGATTGGCACTGTCCTCTCCTTGGATATCCAAAGTGAGTCATTCCGCACAGGGAGCACTTATACACACCCTCTGCTGTACCAATCAGCACTAACTCGTTGGCATCACCACCACATCTTCTGCAATAGGTGAGCCTTGGATTTACACCCTTTGTAGGATGCAGCCGTATGCTCATACTTTCCTCTCTTTCAACAGTACCAGTTTCCCTTTGACTAATACCACCACATAGGGACTCTTCCATTTTTTGTAGTCACTGATCCACGATCTAAGAATGCCCATATCCTTGGCAACTTTAGGATCAATAGGATGCAGTATTTGGACCACTCTGCCCTCTTCATAGAATGACTTCATAGCATCTTCGCCATAGACACTCTTAATTACTAACTTGTCCCATGACAATTTAGGCACTTAGCACCTCCACCCTCTGATACTTCATCCAATCCAATGGTGGGCCGTTTAAAACACACGGTTCACGGTTAATGATGCAAGGGCCTACATCGTCACTTGTATTCAAGCCTTTCTCGATAACACCAGGGAGGGCAACATCTACAATGACTCCATTCTTACACTCAATCCAGGAATGGAATTCATAAGGTGGGTTAAAGTAGTAGCCATAGCTACTTTGCAGATCTCCTGAGATCGCCATCATTCCACCAACAACAACTACCCCATCATTCAGGATATCACGTGCAATTTTAGCTTTATTAATGCAGTCCCAGTAGCGATTGAGTCCTGCAAGCGATTGCAAAATCAGGTGGATTTTATCTTCTGGAAATTCGTTCCCAATAATAGGCCACACATCTTCTCCAGATAATAACTTATCCCTGTCTTGCATAATGGTTGCAAATGCAGTAGTTGGCATTTACTCACCTCCTTTCAAAATGGAATCCTATCATATCCAGGGAAGTCATCCGCAGTTTTTGCCAATGACTCCTCTAATTGTTTCGACGCTTTTTTCAATTTTGATACCTGATTCTTCCGTCTCGTATTCGCCATCCGAGTTCTAATTTTCCTTATCTTAGAATCCCCATTATGGACAGGTTTAGTCAACTCACCTTCAAGCTCTTCAAGCTGATTTTTGACTCTCTCTCCCAACATTTCCATTTCGGTTAGTAAATTGTTGAAGTCAGTAGCATCCATATTGTACTCATCGAATGCCTCTTCCCTCGCTCGATCCAATAACCCACCATCACACCCAACTACACAATCCCAACATACCATTAACTCTATTCCACAGTTAGGTAGAATACGTGGATCTCTCTCATCGTCATTCCGCTTGTCAGGATTCATCCATATATCTGGCTTGCCGTTTTCTATTCTTATCTCCCCAACCTCATCGCCACAGTCAAGGCAGAGTAGGGGAATTCGTCCATCTTGCATCCATGTAGTCATTTCTTCTTACCCATCTGCTCCTCGAATACACAATCACGTGGCCCCTTATCTTCTCGCCACTTTTGAAATTTAGGCCATCTGAATCTCTTCCCATCCCACCCTGATATCTTCACTTCCATTACTTGATGGTTGAAGTCTTCAAAGTTACTGAATGCGTTCAGGTGGGCATCCTCTGGCAGGTTCTTCACTTTTCCTACCTCGAATACCTTCCCTTTCCGATACATCGCCAGAGTCAGTGAAGCAGCAGTTCCGTCTGGTTGAGCCTTTACTCCTGTCAAACCAGATCCTCCCGAACTTCCCTCTGTAACTCCGATAACAAAGGCATCTACCGTTCGATTATCGTCACCCTTCAATTTCCACCAGTTGGTGTGAGTCCTTTGCCCTACAGGAATAGGGTGATCAAGGTTCTTCGCCACGGCACCTTCCCACCCATCATTGAATAACTTTTGTAGGCCTTCTTTCGTGCAGGGGTATTGCGGTATCAGGATTATTTTAGGATCGCACAGTGACTTAATGATGACCTTGGCAACTTCTCGTCTTTTCCACAAGGGATGTTCCCGAATGTCATTGCCTTTGTAGAATAAGCAATCCCAAACAACATACCCTAAGAAGTCACCATTGATATACCTCGTAACTGTATACTTGTCCCACACGAAAACACCATTGACTTTACTGGCTGCATTGTAATGGCGCAACATCCCTGGACTATTGTCATTGATATCTTTAGGCTTGGCAACCTTAAAGGTCTCAGTCATCTCACCATCGAGAAGACTGTTCTCATACTTCATACTGGTAATGTTTTCAAGATAAGGATTTCGGTAGGTTAGGTTTCGGAAGGCTCCGGCTTTTTCGACTCCCTTTAGGAAGTCCTGCCGATTACGCCCAACGAGCATTGATAAGACTTTGGCAAGTTGGAGGCTTGCCCTCTCTCCATCTTCCTTTGGCTCAAGCACCCAGTTGGGATCATTCCAAATATGATCAGGTGCATCTTCAAGGTAGGCACCTCTTGCCCTCGGCAAATAGATATCATACGCATTCCTAAGGTCTATCATTCACTCACCCCCCATTTTGATTTAGTTATATAATAGGTTAAATCATTTGTCAAGGTTTATTTTCCGTCCAGAACAAGTCGAAGTAATATCCTACTTCCCTGTCAAACTGCATACCTATATCAGGGAAGGAACGCCTGTGCTGTTCATGCACCCCCGCCACAAACCCATTAGTAAATACTTCCCTCATTGTTGGCTCGATAGCTTCTTTTGTTGTCTGTCCTTCCGGCTGTCGATCATAATCCATGAGTACTTCATTGCAGGTTTCGCATTCAATCGCTACGTTATCAGCGCCACCAATGTTTCCACCTTTCTCTCCATACGTAACGCACACAATCTTATGCCCATAGTGCCTTAACAGATCATCAAAGTCATGTGCTCCCATCTTCACTCTCCTTTCCTCCCATTAATTTTCCTCCATAGGCAACATACTTGTCACTTGGAACAAAGCGCAGGAATGCCATACCGTTCCAACACATCCACATTCTTCCGTCTTCTGCAATCTTGATTCCAACATCTCCAGTAACTACACCTACCGTTCTATCAAAGATGTCATTCTCCAACGACAGTAGTCCATCCATGTGCAATTCATCGTATGATTTTATCTTCATCTACTATTTCCTTTCCATCCTCTCCCCACTCCCTGCCACACCAACAGCAACTATCATGGCTCCACGAATGATTACAATGGTGTCCACACGGCCTTCTTGATTTAGCACACTCATTCTTTGGACTACCTTCTGCACAGGCAGTGCAAACATCGTCAAGCGTATTAGTCATTATCCCTCACCACTGTTGGATATTTCTTGTAATCAGCAGGGGTGGCATCCCTCAGGTCAACCCATCCGAATCCCACCCAGTCTTTAACAATTCCATTGTCTATAACTTGCCTGTAGATTTTCTCCTGTCCTGCAACCATCCGAATTCTGGATAACTTACTGGCGTGTACTGTCTCCATCGAACCCTCCACAAACTGCTTTATGGGCAGCTTCCGTTGATCTCCTTTCCGAATCAGTCATCCGTTCCCATCCAGCCTTTGCTTTTTCCTCAGATTCGGTAACCCCTACGCATGCTTGCAGGGCAATGATTGCCTTTACTCCTTGCTCCTCTGATAACATATTCTCTACCCCAGTTTAAAGATAAATTCGATTCCTCCTGAGACCTTGATTTCAATGCCGTGGGCAGACAGGTCCTTCTTGAATGCCTCAATCCTCTCATCCACCATTTTCTGTACTTGCATAATTATCTCACTCTCAGGAACAGTTTCAACCTTTGGCACCATTTCCTTTTTCTCAGTTGGCTCCTTAACTTTTCCAGCTTTTAACTCCTGCTCGATAGCAGGGTATGCTTTGCACAGAGAGGCCAAGGTTGCCTTCGATCTCTTATCATGCAGATCCATAAGGTCTTGCGCTGTGCAGTGCTCAACAACACTGGATAAAAGCTGGTAGGATTTACCCTTTCCTCTCTTTCCAACAATCAGCAAGCGCTTCACGTCCGGTCTCCGATTCATGTGATACATGATATTGGAAACGTGATCTTTACTGATCCGTCTGTCCGGTGCTACCTTTTCCATCTTCTCCCTGATCTCTATCGTGGACAACTCCTCTCCAGATAGCAGGGCAGTAAACGCCATTTCCGTCAATGATTTGTCTCGTGCCATTTTCATTAACTCCTTATTTCGTTTTCTGTTTATCTGACCCCTTGTCCATTCAGTCAGGCCAGATGCCTTATCCTTTTTATCAAGGTAATGAACCTTCCGTGATTTCTTAATGGCATGCTTGTCAGGTTCAAGTACCTCAGTCACCGTCTCTTCCAAATACTTAGACAGTGGTTTGCCATTAACGGTTAGACCCTTTAGCTCTCCATCTGCGCTTCTTTTGATTATTCTTTCCATTGCCCTTACCCCTTTCATCCTTCCTCTTCTCTGACGCACAGTCCCGGCAGAGACGTGGATATCCTGGAGCGTCTCCCTCTATATACACCCCACACCATTCACAAAGAGTTCCATCTAACATCATTTCAGCTATTTCGCCCATTAGCTTTCTCCTATTACTCGTGGAATTTCTTCACCTCTTTCTAATCGGTCTGCAAGCTCACGCATGAACTTTATCATGTGAGACCTTTGTGCATTGCTAACATAATCCCCTGCCTCACCCTCTCCACTAAATGGAAAAGTAAATAATGCAAACCCTATCCTTTCTCCATTGTTCGTTACTCGTAAGGATTGATCGAGAGCCAGTGCTATATCATCAAAGAACTGTTCTCGCCTTTTCATTTCGTTACTAATTTGATTGCTCATCTTCGTGCTCCATGGGTAATAAGATATTCAGGATATCCCATCCTTCCTCACACTGCCTGTCTTTAAGGTATCCCACATTCCTTTCCAGTTCTCTTCTGCAACGCTCCAAAGACCAAGACTTACGGATCTCTTTAACGTCCTCCTCACTCCACTGGGTTCCGGCAATATACTGATGCTTAAAATCCGCACTGTGCACTGCCCACTCCAATTCCCGCATACCTTGTTCACACAGGGTTAAAAGAGCATCCTTGTCTTTATGAATTCGCCATGCAACTTCGCAAGTTTCACGGCAATAGTGACAGGTGGCATTGCTAACTTTCTCCACTTGAATCATCTGGCCCCTCACCTCCTTCCATTATTGACTCAGGTACTAATCTCCGTTGCTTCCCCATTAAATTCAGATGGTGGGTAAATATCTCCTTTCGTGTTGCTCGATTAGCCTCTATGTAAACACTGCACTGGTATTCCTTGTTCTCATATTCCTCAGGACACCTAAAGCTGCAAATGGTAATACTTATACGGTGCATCCTTGATGGACAGTGAACGTAGCAACTTTTGACAAAATAAGGCTCTTCTACTTCTTCCCAATCATACGTTCCATTTTTTCTATCACCTGAGTCAGACATGCGAATTCCTCATCGAACGTGTCAGCCACATCCTCCCGATCCCATAAAGGTAAGACCGCTTTGGCTGCATCAATTAAAGGTAGGTGGTCAATTTCATTGCGGTCATTGAGGCGTTTCATTTCGTCAGCAAGCCGCCCAATATTTCTTGTTAAGGTAGGAAGTTGGTGCTCAAAAAAGGCACGCCCATATTGCGAATGGTGAAAGTCAGTCATTGCGTCAACTCCTTTCTTTAAAGTCTTCCATTCCATAGGTGTCACGCAGATCATCAATCCGTGCATCATGCTCCCACTCGGCTTCCGCAGCCTTCAATGACTCTATCTGCTCATCCGATTTCTCCATTCCATGATCTCTGTAACAGGTAGGATCTCCCTGACCTCCACACACCTTGCACTCAGGACAGATGCAGTCATCAGGGAATTGACCACATACCTCACACGGTTGATCTACTCCCATAGCGTCCTCTATCATCTGGTTCGTGCATCCAGGTGGTAGGCTCCATCCAAAGATTGATGATCTCATAACTTGCCCTCCAGATTAGTTAATGCCGGTTACTCCAAACTTCGCTTTCCATGCTTCCCAGTCAGTTGCATCCCAGGACCGTGGGTCCCTCATCTGATCACTGAACAATCCGGCAACAGTAATAGTCCTGTGCTGATTCCATCTCTTCCATGTAACCATCACTTTTATCCGTTTGCTTTTAGTGGTGTGATCAGAGATTGACCATCTTACAGTATACGGCCCATCGTTATAAACAAAATTCCCGTTGTCTACATCTAACGGGAACTTATATCTCACCTCCTCTGAATAGGCTGAAGAATGCAACCAATCATCATGGACACAACCAGTGCTACTACAATACGGACAGCTCTTGTCCCAAACTAATATAGATTTCTCTTTTCTAGCTGCTATCCTTGCTTCTAGTATGTTAAGCATGTCAAAGTGACTCAATAAGATCTCAAATTCTCTTCTACTCATACTACATCCTCCTATACTACTGTTATTATACTATTTAGGTGATTCTGGATCGTCTTGGCCGATAGAAGGCTGCCAATGGGTTACGTCTCCGGTCAGGAATCCTCCCTCTTTACTGCCAAACTGGGGGCCGAATGATGTCATTCCTCTATACTCACCCTTCCACACGCCGACATGTTCAAAATAATAAAACACTTTCTCGCCTTTCTCAGGCAGTCGGTCTTCGACTTTAATCCATTCCATGAAGGACCTC
>Ga0307376_10005990_pt1 | contig 10838 bp, 8 predicted proteins | sample TR2MG_FD_202536 | JGI IMG/M metagenome (GOLD analysis project Ga0307376, IMG submission 202536) | Soil microbial communities from Risofladan, Vaasa, Finland - TR-2 | ecosystem: Environmental > Terrestrial > Soil > Coastal area > Acid sulfate soil | place: Finland: Risofladan, Vaasa | collected...
TTGGCGTATGCGATATTGATGCCGGCGCTCTACATGCCGGTCATACTGATGCTGCTCGGATTGATCTTCCGAGGTGTTGCATTTGAGTTTCGGTTTAAGGCCACCGGCAGATCGCGAAGGTTCTGGGACTATTGTTTTCATTTCGGGTCTCTTGCAGCGACCTTCATGCAGGGCATGGTGCTGGGGGCATTTGTTCAGGGTATAAAGATTCAGGGACGCAGTTTTGCCGGAGGCCCTTTTGACTGGCTCAACGCCTACAGTGTCATGGTGGGTATGGCCTTGGTGTTTGGTTATGCATTGTTGGGTGCTACCTGGCTGATTATGAAGACCGATGGTATCACCCAGGACTGGGCACGAAAGTGTGCAGGATATGTACTGGGATATGTCGGCATATTCCTGGGACTTGTCAGCCTCAGCATGCCCATGATGAACGCCGATGTAAAAGCGCTGTGGTTCAGTTTGCCGAACATTTTTTATCTGTTGCCCATCCCCTTATCCACCCTCGTAATGTTTGTGATGATCTGGCGGGGCCTACACAAAGGAAAAGAGTATCTGCCCTTTTTCTTGAGTATCGCCGTGTTTCTGACGGGTTATTTGGGATTGGGAATCAGTTTATGGCCGTGGCTGGTTCCATTTAAAGTGTCCTTTCGTCAGGCCGCCGCCGCGCCGGAATCCCAATCGTTTCTGCTTGTCGGTACCGCTGTGATGCTTCCCTTGGTTCTTGGTTATGCGGCATACAGTTATTATGTGTTTCGGGGTAAGACGTCTGATGAAGCCCTTTACTAAAAAGAAAAAGCAATGGCTGTGGTTCGTCGCACTTTGCTTTGGCGGGCTCATTGCCACGTTACTGCTGGCACATATTACAAGATGGATCGTATCGGTTCAATAAAAGCAGTTTCAAAACTTTCCGTTCATTAACCTGTCACAATACATTTCAGCTCAACCGGTGGTTGTCCAAATTACTTCCCACTGGCGCTAAAACGTTTATGGATATACCCGAAAAGTTGGGTAGTATTTACCTATTATTAAACGCCCAATCAACCCCCATTGATTCTTTGATAGATCCGGCGAAGGCTACGGAAGCGGAGTTGGAGAATTGTGTGGATGAGGGCATTGTCGGCCGATATTCCGGAAATATTGAAATTGCGGGGTAATGTAAGTCAACGACCGCCCGTGAAAAGGGTGGCTTGAATTTAGGCAATAGGTCGAAAAGGCAAAAGCACCTTAGCGTTTAAATGAGATTTGACAATCCGCCCCCAAACAGATTATCCTGTTAAGAAAGGAGATTGATAATGAAAGCGCTCAATTCGGGAGACGAGGCACCCCGTTTTGATCTTAAAGATCAGAATGGTCAGAATGTACGGCTTTCCGATTTTGCCGGAAAGAAACTGTTTCTTTATTTCTATCCCAAAGCCAATACCTCCGGCTGAGCTACACAGGCAAACAATGTGCGGGACGCACTGGAGGAACTAGAAGGCAAAAACATAGCGGTCATAGGCATCAGTCCGGATACGCCTGAAACACAGAAAAAATTTGATGACAAGCATACCCTGGGCTTTAATTTGCTGTCCGATCCGGATCATAACGTTGCAGAGGCTTATGGCGTTTGGGGGGAGAAAAAGATGTACGGTAAAACCTTTATGGGAATCATTCGTTCATCTTTTCTCATTGGTGAAAACGGAAACATTGAAAATGTCTGGTACAAGATCAGCCCCAAGAATACGGTTCCCGAACTGATGAAGGTACTGGATTAAAATGACGCATCGCGAAGACATCAAAAAACACATTCGAGAACTTTTCAACGACCAAAAATTGGCCGTCTTATCCACTCACCGTTCCGGACAACCCTACGCCAGTTTGGTTGCATTTATAGGTAAAGAAGACCTTAAAGAGATATTTTTTGTAACCCCGCGAACGACGCGGAAATATGCAAATTTATCGGCGGATTCAAGAGTCGCGCTCCTTGTCAACAGCAGCATGAATGTGGACGCTGATTTTCATGAAGCCGTTTCCGCAACGGCACTGGGCAATGCCGGAGAAATCAGCGGTGCTGAAAAAGTCGAAGTTCTCAAACGCTATTTGGCCAAACACCCTTATCTGGAAGCATTTGCCAACGCGCCAACATGTGCCCTCATCGGTGTTAAGATCACATCTTATGTGCTGGTGAAAAATTTTCAACATGTCATGGAATTGAGCATCGACCCATGAAGTGGATCTTATCCCCAGCGGAAATCAACCAGGACCAGCGAAACCGGATTGGCGGAAAAGCCTATACCCTCTCTCTCATGGCACGAGAGGGATTTAAGATTCCCGAGACGTTGTTTCTGACCGTAGACGCATACCATGAGTTTGTGAAGACCGCTGGCCTTGGAGAACGCATACTTCTCGAGTTGAATCGTAAAAATTTTAAGGATATGCGGTGGGAGGAGATTTGGGACTGTGCAACCCGCATCCGCAATCTTTTTTTAAAAAAACCGATTCCAAAACATCTTGATGTTGAACTTACGGCACAGGTTCAATCCCGTTTCAACGGCAAGAGCGTTGCCGTCCGTTCATCGGCTCCGGATGAAGATGCTGCAGGATCTTCCTTTGCGGGCCTGCACGAATCCTTCATTAATGTGCGGGGAACCGAATCCATCCTCAAGCATGTTCGATTGGTCTGGGCCTCATTGTGGTCTGACGCCGCCCTCCTTTATCGTCAAGAAATTGGTCTGGACGTTGAAAAAAGCGCCATGGCCGTTGTACTTCAGGAAACGGTAGCAGGAAATCGATCCGGTGTGGTTTTCAGCCAGAACCCCAACGATGAGACCCAAGGCATCATTGAATCTGTTTACGGACTTAACCAGGGGCTTGTGGATGGCAGGGTAGAACCGGATCGTTGGATTCTCGACCGAGAAAAACAGACGGTGCTGTCCCATCATCCGGTTGAAAGATCACATTGGCTTATTCCGTCCGAACACTTGGTCGAGATGGTGCCTTTGCCCCAAGATTTGTCCCAACGACCGCCCATAAGCACCGAGGAAGCGTTGAGGATATACGGGCTGGCATGTCGGGCGGAGGCTTTATTTAAAATACCCCAGGATGTTGAATGGACCATCCGGAACGACACCCTATATTTACTTCAGTCGCGTCCCATAACCACATTGTTGTCGAACAAGACCGAAGATAAACGTGCCTGGTATCTCAGCCTTCATCGAAGCTTCGAAAATCTAAAGGCCCTTCGAAAAACCATTGAAGAAAAACTGATTCCTGAAATGAAGCAAACAGCCAGAGATCTGGCGGATAAAGACCTAACGATGTTATCCCATGGGGAACTGGCGGATGAAATAAAAAAGCGTTGGGAAATAAACCACGGCTGGGTCAACGTATATTGGGAGGAATTTATTCCGTATGCCCATGGAATTCGTCTTTTCGGCCAGTACTATAACGATGCCCTGCAGCCGGATGATCCCTATGAATTTATGAATCTTCTGGCCCATACCCAAATGGCCAGTCTGGAAAGAAACCGAATGCTGGAGGATCTGGCGGGTATGGTTCGCAACGATCCCGACCTCCTCGAAAAGCTTCAAGCCGGCGAAGCCCTTGTTTTGTACCCTGAATTTGAAAAAAAGGTTGAAGGATTCATTATAAAATTTGGGGATCTCTCCTGTGCGGTGACCGGGGGCACCGAATGTGCGACCGATACCCGGCCGCTGTTTAAATTGCTGGTGGAAATGGCCGCCAATCCTTCATCATTGAAACCCCACAAACAGATGAAAGACGCAGGGACTTTGGAGAAAAATTTTCTCGGCTGTTTCGAAGGTTCGAAACGAAAAGAAGCCATGGATTTATTGGATCTTGCGAGGAGCAGCTATCGCCTTCGTGACGATGATAATATTTACCTGGGAAGAATTGAAGCCCAGCTGTTAACCGCCGTTATGGAAGGAAAAACCCGTGTCGAAAACAGCGGTCACCGGGAAAAAAACCCGCCCGAACTCCACAAACTTAAATCGGTTATTCATGATTTGGATTATGGCAACGGGAAACCGGAATTGGTTGTATCCAGTGACGAATATGGATTTAAGGTCAATCCCAGACAGCTTGTGGGGCAGCCGGCCGGCCCGGGATTGTCCAGGGGCAACGCCCGGGTTATTCGCCATCATTTGGATTTACAGGATTTTAAAAACGCTGAAATCCTAGTCTGCGATTCGGTGGATCCAAACATGACCTTCGTCATCCCACTGGCCGCCGGTGTGGTTGAACGTCGGGGCGGAATGCTGATTCACGGAGCCATTATCGCCAGGGAATACGGATTGCCGTGCGTCACCGGCATACCCGATGCAACATCTTTGATTCGCACCGGCGACGAGATTACAGTGGATGGGTATCTGGGGATCGTTACCATATTACAAAAAGGTGTTTGAAAAAGGCTCCCTTTTTGATCCCCGGTTCAATCCGTATTTAACGAGCAGCTACCCATACAAAAATTTCTTTGAGTGCTCCATGAAACCTTTCTCCCCATACATCTCGGCAAAGCAGAAGCATAGCAAAAGTTCAAAAGTGTTTTTGTGTATTGAAGCAGGAAGTTCCGGTATAAAAAAATGGATGAATAACCATCAAGGATTGTGAGGTAAGCCATGGGCGAAAAAATAAAACTCGGCATCAGCGCGTGTTTAATGGGCGAGGAGGTCCGCTGGAACGGCGGGCATGCAAGGGACCGATACCTGACCGACATACTCGGTCAATACGTGGAATATGTTCCGGTGTGCCCTGAAGTGGAATGCGGGATGGGCGTTCCCCGGGAGACCTTGCGTCTTGTGGGGGATCCGGACAACCCGAATCTGGTCACTTCTAAAACAAATATCGACCATACTCACAGGATGACCGAATGGGCACGAAAAAGAGTTGAAGAACTGGAAAAAGAAAATCTGTGCGGGTTTGTTTTCAAAAAAAACTCTCCAAGCAGCGGCCTGTTTAGAGTTCCGGTTAAAAATTTCAAAGGAATGCCCCAGAAAAAAGGGCAGGGCATATTTGCCCGTGTGTTTACGGAGCACTTTCCGTTGGTTCCGGTGGAAGAAGAGGGCCGGCTGCATGATTCCAAACTCAGAGAGACCTTTATTGAGCAGATTTTTACCTTGATGCGCTGGCGGGAAACGCTATCCGGAAAGAAAAGCATGGGAAGCCTGATCGATTTTCATACCCGGCACAAACTGCTGATTATGTCGCACAGTCCCAACCATTCGCGGATGATGGGTAAGCTGGTTGCCCAAGGTAAAGCCCTGCTCATGGAGGATTTGTTTGCCCAGTACGAGGCCCTGTTGATGGCGGCTTTGGGACTGAAAACCACTCCGAAGAAGAATGTCAACGTACTGCAACATATCATGGGATATTTTAAAAAGCAGCTGTCCCCGGACGAGAAACAGGAACTGCTCGAGATCATAGAGCGGTATAGGCAGGAACATGTTCCCTTGATCGTGCCGGTGACCCTGCTCAATCATTACGTGCGAAAATACAAAAAGCCGTACTTGGCGCAACAGGTCTATTCAAACCCGCATCCTATTGCACTGAAGCTGCGCAATCATGTATAACCTTTCACGAGCCCGATGCTTTCATCTGTTGCGTTATTAAGGGCTCGCAATAGTCCACTATGGCTTCGCCCTTAAATGCCTTACATCTGAAAGCCTCAAGCTCGTGAAAAATTCAGGTAAAGGATATTAGGTGATTTCAATGAAAGACGACAAACCGATTCTGGTTGCCGGTGCCACCGGCTATGTGGGCGGACGGTTGGTTCCAGCCCTGCTTGAAGCAGGCTACACCGTGCGCGCTATGGGGAGGTCCCTTGAGAAATTGGCCTGTCGTCCATGGGGTCGTCATCCGAAAGTGGAACTGGCCAAAGGAGATGTTCTTGACAGGGAATCCCTGGAAACGGCCCTGTCGGGCTGTGGGGCGGCCTATTACCTGGTCCATTCCATGATCGCCCAGAAACAAAAATTTGTTGAAGCCGACCGCAAGGCCGCTCAAAACATGGTATCGGCAGCCGAATCCGCCGGTATTGATCGGATCATCTACCTGGGGGGTCTTGCAGAAAAAAAAGAAGGCCGGTTAAGCAAGCATTTGCGTTCCCGAATCGAGGTTGCAGATATCCTTCAATCCGGATCGGTTCCCGTAACCGATTTGCGGGCGCCCATGATTTTGGGATCCGGCAGTGCTTCCTTTGAAATTTTGCGGTACCTGGTGGAACGTCTTCCGGTGATGATCACACCCCGTTGGGTGGGATCCTTGAACCAGCCGATTGCCATCCGAAATGTCATCCAATATCTGGTCGGCTGTCTCGAACACCCTGAGACCATCGGTCAAACCTATGATATCGGGGGCCCGGATGTGCTGGCCTACCGGAATTTGCTGGATATTTATGCCCAGGAAGCAAAATTGCCCAAGCGATGGATCTTTCCGGTTCCTGTGCTCACACCCACCCTCAGCGCATACTGGATTCATCTTATCAGTCCCGTGCCCCATTCCATTGCGTTGCCCTTGACCGAAGGGTTGAGCAGCAATGCCGTATGTTCAGACAAACGTATTCTATCGATTATCCCCCAAAAATTGATCAGTCCCAGGGAGGCGATTCGAACGGCGCTGGATAAAATCATCGAGGAGCAGGTGGACACCTGCTGGGCCGATGCGGGAGAAATCTTAGCGCCGGAATGGGCCCATTGCGGCGATGCGGATTGGGCGGGCGGCACGATTATGCAATGCGGATATCGGGTTCGAATAAACGCCCCATTGGATGACGTCTGGCTCCCCATCAGCAGGATCGGCGGTCATGAAGGTTATTATTATGCCGATGGTTTGTGGTGGTTGCGCGGCCTGCTGGATCGATTGTTCGGCGGTGTTGGATTGCGTCGAGGGCGGCGTCACGCAACCGAACTGCGGGTTGGAGATGCCTTGGATTTTTGGCGAGTACTGGATGTCGCGCCGAAAGAGAGACTGGTTCTACTGGCCGAAATGAAAGTTCCCGGCGAAGCCTTGCTTGAATTTAAAATCAATTCGATGGGAGATCATTCCACGGATTTGCAGATGCTGTCCCGATTTTTACCCAAAGGGTTGTGGGGGATACTCTACTGGTACACACTCTATCCGTTTCATGAAAAGATTTTTTTTGGAATGCTCAAAGGAATTGCCAAGGCCATTGAAAAACCCATTGTATCGGGCCCTGAGCGTTTTACGCCAAGACTTCACGGGTCGTGTGCATTGCCTTCATGATACTTCTCAGATAATTAAATATTCGAGTCATATTAAATCAAGGAAACAGATGCATCCTGAAATCGTACAACCCTGACATCAGTTTATGCGGAATCCAATAATATTTGCCACAACGGCGCAAAACCCAAGCCATACAGAAGTGTGCCGAATGTGGCTAAGATCGCTACGCCGTCGTAGCCATAAATAAGCACCGGCTGACCTGGGAACGAATGCAGCGTCTGATTGCCAAGTGGATTCCTACGGCACGTGTATGCCACTCTTATCCTTTAAAGCGCTTTGGCGTCATTACCTGAGGCAGGAGCCCAGTACGTTAGTAGCGCGTACGCTGGGATCTGTCCGGGGCGTGCTGGGTAACCGGCAAAGTATATACCCTACCCCCCTGAGAAACCCGTCTCACGCGATGCCGATGATCAAAAGGCATTAATAATACAACAACAATAAATAAACCCGGCATGTGTCAGCTATTTTAACAGATTGTATAATGTGCTTTTATTAGGTGGCCGGTCATCATCATCCTGGATGGATATTTTTTTCAGATTGAATTTGAGCCCCATGATGTTGCAGCCTTAACCGGATCATTTATTTTTGCTTCAACTGAGTTGTGTGGTCCGCTACATCCCGATATATATAACAATATTACGACATTCAACCCGATCGACATCACCCCGAAAATCATACCTCTTTAAAAACCGGACATGGCTTTAGCGCATAATGAATTCCTTGATGAAGGCAGCTCTTATGGCATGTTCCTTGCTTTGATTACAGGCCAGATAGCTATGCAAAATCAGGATGCATGCCCCATGCCGTACCGAAATGGGAAACGGACAGGGTGGAAGTCGCATTGATAAACAAATTTAGTTCAGAACTTGGACCCAAGTAAACCGGGATAAGGAGGGAAACGAAATGGAAATCAATAGGCGGCAGTTTTTAAAAATCTCAGGAGCGTCTGCTGCAGGAATCGCTTTTGGGACCCTTGGATTCGATATGACCCCCATCGAGTCCTATGCCTATTCCTTGCGGATCCTTCATGCAAAACAGACCCCGACAATCTGTCCTTACTGTGCTGTCGGATGCGGAATACTCGTTCATACCATTGACGGAAAAGTAGTGAATACCGAAGGAGACCCCGACCATCCGATTAATGGAGGGAACCTCTGCAGCAAAGGCATGGCGGTTTATCAATTGTCACATAACAACCCTAACCGTCTCACAAAACCTTTATACAGGCGTCCATACGCGGACAAGTGGGAGGAAGTGTCGTGGGATTTTGCTTTGGATAAAATTGCCTTTCATATCAAAAAATCCCGTGATGAAGCTTTCGAAACGACGAATGCGAAAGGTCAAATAGTCAATCGTACCATGGGCATCGCATCGCTGGGCAGTGCCGCCCTGGACAATGAGGAATGCTTTCTCTATCAGAAATTTTTACGTTCCCTTGGGTTGGCATATATTGAACATCAGGCGCGTATCTGACACTCCGCATCAGTAGCGGCTCTGGGAGAGTCGTTCGGATGCGGTGCAATGACCAATCACTGGATTGACATAAAAAACAGTGATTATATTCTGGCCATGGGGAGCAATCCGGTCAAAAATCATCCAATTTCCTTTAAATGGATTCAGAAGGCCATAGAAAATGGTGCCGTCGTTATCAGTGTGGATCCAAGATACACAAGGACTTCCAGGAAATCCCATATCTATGCCCCCCTTCGGTCTGGGACCGATATCGCTTTTCTCGGGGGAATGATCAAGTATATTCTATATAACCATCTCTATTTTGAAGAATATGTCCGGGAATATACAAATGCTTCCTTCTTAATCAATCCGGATATACAACTTCCCGGAGAAAAAAAAGGCGTCTTTTCCGGTCTTGAGGCCGTAAAGACAAGAGATGGATACGTGGACGGGAAATACGATAAATCGACTTGGTCTTATCAGAAGGATGAAGCCGGCGTCATCCAAAAAGACAAAACGCTTCAGGATCCCAACTGTGTGTTTCAGTTGTTGAAGAAACATTTTTCTCGTTATACGCCGGAAATGGTGATGTCCATTACCGGTACGCCGAAAGACAGCCTGATAAAAGTATATTCAACCTATGCCGAATCCGGCGCATCGAACAAAGCCGGAACTGTACTTTACGCCATGGGCTGGACGCAGCATACCGTAGGTACTCAGAATATCAGGGCCATGAGTATCATCCAGCTTCTCCTCGGCAACATGGGCATGGCCGGTGGTGGCGTCAATGCGCTCAGAGGAGAGTCCAATGTGCAGGGATCAACCGATCATGGCCTTCTTTTTGACATCCTGCCGGGATACCTGAAAACCCCCAAGGCATCCCAACAAACGTTCCTGACGTACAATAATGAAAACACGCCCGAATCAAGCGACCCTCTAAGCGCCAACTGGTGGGGCAATTATCCGAAATACAGTGCCGGCTTGATCAGGGAATTTTACGGGAAAGAGGTACCGCTTGACGAGGCGTATCATTATTTGCCGAAACTGGATGACGGTGTTGATTATTCCTGGCTGACCATTTTTGACCAGTTGTTCCAGAAAAAATTTACCGGCTTTTTTTCCTGGGGACAAAATCCTGCTTGCAGCGGTGCGAATGCAAACAAGAGCCGGGAAGCATTGACCCAACTGGACTGGTTGGTGACTGTCAACCTGTTTGATAATGAAACCGGATCATTCTGGCGAGGTCCGGGCATGAACCCTAAAAAAATAAAAACCGAGGTGTTGATGCTTCCATGTGCGGCATCCTATGAAAAAGAAGGGAGTATTACCAACAGCGGCCGGTGGATGCAATGGCGATACAAGGCAGTATCCCCCCCCGGCGAAGCTATGCCGGATGCGGATATCATAAATGCCTTATACATTCGGGTTAAAAAACTGTATGAAAAAGAACCGGGAGCATTTGCCGATCCCATCTTAAAGTTACGATGGGAATATGGGCCAAGAAATGCCGATGGAGATGTGACACACATTGATCCCCACATGGTGGCAAAAGAGATTAACGGGTATTTTCTTGAAGATAAAATCATTAAAGGCAAGCTTTACAGCAAAGGCTCACTGGTACCCGATTTTACCTTTCTACGCGACGACGGGTCCACCTCATCCGGCAACTGGCTGTACTGCAATTCCTATACGGAAGACGGAAATATGGCGGCAAGAAGAAATAAGAAAGATCGCTCCGGCATCGGTTTGTTTTCCGGATGGTCCTGGTGCTGGCCGCTGAATCGAAGGATTTTATATAATCGCGCGTCCGTAAATTTGGAAGGGAATCCATGGGCACCCAACAAACCGGTTATCTCCTGGCATCGCAATGTATGGAAAGGGGATGTGCCGGATGGCGGCTGGCCGCCGCTTTCAGCAGGCGCCAAGTCACGATATCCATTTATCATGCAGGCCGAAGGCCACGGTCATGTGTTCGGCCCCGGACTGAAAGACGGCCCGTTCCCGGAACACTACGAGCCTTTTGAAAGCCCCCTGGGAAGAAATCCGCTGTCACCTCAATTTGTAAGCCCAGTGATAAAGCGCTGGGACCGGGATAAAACATTTAAGAATGTAAACAAACGGGCAAAAAACAATAACCGCTACCCGTT
>Ga0307376_10005992_pt1 | contig 10837 bp, 20 predicted proteins | sample TR2MG_FD_202536 | JGI IMG/M metagenome (GOLD analysis project Ga0307376, IMG submission 202536) | Soil microbial communities from Risofladan, Vaasa, Finland - TR-2 | ecosystem: Environmental > Terrestrial > Soil > Coastal area > Acid sulfate soil | place: Finland: Risofladan, Vaasa | collected...
TGTTATATTTTCCATATTTAGTGTTTATTTTATTACTTTGTGTTGTTGAATTTGGCACTAGGCTTATTAATATCTATTTAGAAAAATTTATAAAGGTTTTACTTAAATCAATAGGTTTGAAAACTTATTAAAAAAGGAGAAAGAAAATGAGTGAAAGTATTAATATTAATCAGTTGTTTGAAGAAGCACAAGATGAAGGTATGTTGTCCCAACAATCGGTTCAAGCATTAGTCGTTCACGATATCGGAGCACAGATACAAGCAGGAATGGGAATCAGTGTAAATGATGTTGAGTCAAGCGAAGTTATTTTAGTTACGATTATGCCTGACGATTCTGGTTCAATTAGATTTGGAGGTAACTCAAAAGCCATCTGCGATGGCCATAACTTAGTTCTTGATAGTTTGATGGACTCTAAACAGCAAGATAATATCTTGGTTCATAATCGTTATTTAAATGGTAATATTTTATATCCCTATTGTGCTCTTGATCAAGCGATTAAGATGAATGATACGAACTACAATGCTAATCAAGGAACTCCGTTGTATGATGAAACAGTTGTTCTTCTTGGGACAGTTTTGGCCAAGACGAAAGAATTTTCCGACAATGGAGTTCCAGTTAGAACAGTGACTTTGATTATGACTGACGGTGAAGATCAGCATTCAGTTAGGGCCAAGGCTGATACGATTAAGACTATTGTTGATGATATGTTGCGGGCCGAGAACCATATCATCGCTGCGATGGGGTTCGATAATAATAAGGTAAAATTTCGAGAAATTTTTCGTGAGATGGGACTGCTTGACCAGTGGATCTTGACCCCTGGTAATACTCAAAGTGATATTAGAAAAGCATTTCAAATGTTTAGTCAATCCGCTGTCCGTGCTAGTCAATCCGCTGTTAATTTTAGTAAGGCTGCCTTGGGCGGATTTGGTGGTTAAACACATATTATAGGAAAAATGAAATGAATATAAAAGAAAAAAAACTTGTTGATGGGAGAACAATTATAGAATTTGAAAGAAGTGAATATCCTTTAAGAAACTTTGTAGTTGTTCTTCCTAAAAATAAAGATGAACCATATTACTTTTCCAGTTATGAGGGGCGGGCGGATAAAACTGTTGATGGGCGATTTGATTCTATTGAAGGTATTATTAATTTAATTCTTTGGGCTAATAATAGAGATAAAATTTTATATATTGAAGGATTAACCTTTCTTAATTTGGATGAATACTTTAGTGTTATTGATGAATTAAGGAATTTATCAAGTGAGGCTGAGAAAAGGATAAGGAATTATTACGAAGGAGAGTGAAATGATTTATATTTGTATATTATATTTTCTTATTGGGATTTTAAGTGTGTTCGTTCGTTGTAGGTTAAACGAAAGTATTAATGTTGTTGATTGTATATCTACTTTGTTTGTTGTTTTTCTTTGGCCATTAGAGATATTATTTATTGTTATAATATTTTTTATTGGATGGGCTAGATATTTGCGATGGAGATTTAAATGATTACAGCATTATATATTACAGGATGTGTTTTAATATATTTATTATTTGGTCTTTTAACATTATGGGTTGATGGAATTTTTAATATTTGCGAAAAATATGATAATATTATTTTATTTTTTCTTTGGCTAATTTTTATTTTTAAAATTATTTATGTATTGATTTATATTACTATGTTAAATATATGTTAATTAGGAATAAAGAATGAGTTTTGTCAACATATACCAATATGGCAGTTATGTATATGGAACCAATGATGAATATAGTGATGAAGATTTAATAATTGTTGGTGACTATAAAGATGATGAACTTCAAGTTGGCAATATAATATATTATTCACCCAATAAATTTCAACAATTATTAAATGACCACGATGTATGTGCTGTTGAATGTTTTTTTCTACCAAGTTTTAGAAAAACTGAAACCTATAAGTTTAGTTTTCAATTGGATAAGACGAAATTAAGAAAATCTTTTAGTTCCGTTTCAAGTAATAGTTGGGTTAAAGCAAAAAAGAAAATAGATATTCATAATGAATATAGAATTGGTATGAAGTCTTTATTTCATTCGTTAAGAATATTGGAGTTTGGGATTTGTTTGGCCGAGTATGGATATATTAAATATGACTGTTCAAATGATTTATGGTTTAAAATTAAAGAACAGAGTTTTAATAACTGGAAGCAATACAAAGATTATTGGCAGAAATTCTACAATGAATTGAAAACTGATTTTAGAATATGTTGCCCTATGGAGGAATAATGTTTGGGAATTTTTTTAGAAAAAGAATAAAAGAACCTATGGCTAAATATTTAGACAATGTCGGGGTTGATATTCCAGAAACACTAAAACGATCTGGATTGTTTGGGTTAATTCCTCGTTCAAGGTTGGTCACTATTTTGTTTTTACTTCGAAGTTATTCAATAACAAAGAGGGATAAAAAAGTAAGGGAAGCATATTTAGATGCTTATAATATATTAAAAGGAACACTAACTTTAAGATTAAAAACGGAGAAATAAATATGGATTCAAAAGATAAAGTATTTACATTTATTTTGCTTGGAACAGTGCTTATAACACTTTTTGGTATGATAGCCAGTATAGTAAGTTCTGGGGAAAAATATAAACAATATAATGTTTGTTTAAAAAACAACCAACCAAAAGATGTTTGCGAAAAAATATTGCGGTATTAGGAGAAAAAATGTCTAAAATTATTAGTTCGCCGAATAAAGCATACATAGATAATTATGATAATGTTTTTAAAAAAGATATAGAGGAAGTTCCGCAAGAAGAAATTAAAAATAACATAAATAATTACGAACAATATTATAGGGAGTATAGATCTAATTCAATTTTCAACTGTTTGGTTTCGAAAATAATTGGATGGTATTGGAAAGGGAAAAGGAGGATTTAAATGATGTGGTTATTATTTATTTTAGGATACTTATTAATTGGGTTGTTTAGTGGGTATTTTATATGTAAGAATATTGTTGAAGAAGATGACTTTCTTATAGATGATATTAATTTTTTTGTTCTAGGAATGTATATTTTTGTATGGCCATTACTAATTGTTTATTTTTTATTATATTTTTTAGGAGTGTTTATCTATAAATTAACGGTTTGGAGGATAAAATGATAGCATTATATATCTTGGTATATTTATTAATTGGTTTAGTTGTTTCTTTTTTCGCTGGCAAATTTATTTTTGAAGAAAATGATTATAAATGTAGAGATACTTTAATTATAGAATGTATATTATTAACCCTTTTTGTTATTTGTTGGCCCCCAATAGTATTGTGTATATTAGGAATACTTATTCACATGGTAATGTTTTGGAGAAAAAAATGATTTGGGTATATGTATTAGGATATTTATTAATTGGTCTCGTTGTTTCTTTTTTATCAGGTAAATATTGTGTTGAAGATTATGATAATATAAATTCCAACACCTTAGGGGTATGTTTCTTTTTGTGGCCATTACTAATTATATTTTTTTTAGTGATTGTTTCAGGAATGTTTATTTATAGATTAATAACTTGGGGGAAAGAATGATAGGATTATATATATTAGGTTATTTATTAATTGGGCTCATTGTCTCTTTTATCACTGGAAAAGTAATAAAAATTAAAGATGATAGTAAAGAATTATTGAAGGCTGACTATATGCTTTTAGGAGCTGTTTTTGTTTTATGGCCATCAGCATTAATATTTTACTTACTTTTTTTGTTTTTTTTATTACCTGGACAATTTATTTATAAATTAATAACTTGGGAGAAAAAATGAATTTTGATATAGCAAAGCATACGATATTTTTAACCCTACATGGAAGTCACGCCTATGGAATGAGTAATGAAAACTCTGATGTTGATGTAAAAGGTATTGCCATTTCACCAAAAGAATATTATACCGGATTTATTAATAAATTTAATCAGTTTGAAGGAGTTTTCCCAAAAGATTATATTATTAATGGGAAAACTTATGTAGAGATACTTGAAGAATTGGTAGATAGAAAAATTCCTGAGGATGAAAAAATTGATTCTGTTATATTCGATATTAAAAAATTCTTTTATTTAGCAAGTAATTGTAACCCAAATATTATTGAAATATTATTCACAGATGAAAAGCATCATATATTAAAAACTAAACTGGGACAAAAACTTTTAGATAATAGAGAATTATTTTTATCTCAAAAAGCAAAATTTACTTTTAGTGGATTCGCTTTCTCGCAACTAAAAAGAATAAAATCCCATCGAGCTTGGCTTCTTCATCCTATTGAAATTAAACCGAAAAGAAGTGATTACGGACTTCCTGAACACGGATTAATTCCCGGAGATCAAAGGAGAGCAGCGGAAGCATTGATAAGAAGGAAGATTGAGTCTTGGTTGTATATCCCTGATGAGTTGCCCAAAGATGTATTAAGTTCAGTTAGAGAAAATACTATTAATTCTATGCTTGATATGTGGGAAGGGTTGATTGGAGATTGTTATATTAAGAAGGAAGATGAAGGTAAAACTTTATTTGAACCATTACAGCCACCATTAAACGATCTTGGAGACTTTGATACTGAAAAATTGGAACATCCTGCGAGCATTTCTTTAGGTTTTGATAGTAATTTTATTCAGGCTCTTGATATGGAAAGAAGATATAAAGGAGCGTTAAGAAATTATAATCAATATCAAGAATGGAAGAAAAATAGAAATCCTAAACGAGCGGAATTAGAAGCAAAGTATTCATTCGACTGCAAACATGCCTCACATCTTGCTAGACTTTTAAGGATGTGTAATGAAATCATTACTTTAGGTGAGGTAAATGTGTGTCGTTCCGACGCAGATGAATTGCTTGCTATAAGAAATGGGGCATGGACTTATGATTATTTGATTAATTGGGCTGAAGAAAAACAAAAAGAATTGGATGAATTTTATGAAAGTAATAAATCCCCATTACCAAAGAGCCCAAATATTAATAAGATAGATGAGTTATGTCAGGAAATAGTTGAGGAAAGTTTAAAGGGAGAATAAAAAAATGAATAAGTTTGAAAATATTGTTTGTTTTTTAAAAGGTAAAGTTAAACATTTTACTGATTATTTAAAAGGATGTAGTTATAAAGATCTAATTTCTTTTTTAGTATCTGTCATTGTTGGTTGCTTTGTTGCTTATTTTATTGGATTATCAATATACAACGAAGAAGGTTGCTCTAATTCTTTGAGTGTTATTTTAAATTCTGGTGTTCTAGGATTTATAATGTTTTGTGTCTCTAGCATATCTGCTATGTTTCTTATACAGTGTATTGTTGATAGTATTAAGAACATATATAGAACTGGTTTTAAAGGAATACGAATGCCAAACATAAATTGGAAAGATGCTAAAGAGGCATTTTTATTTGCTATTATTATTTTATTAGTAATTTTAATTGGTGGATACATTGCTGGTCAAATATTAAATATGATAATTTGTTAAGGAGAATAAAATGACTTTTTTTCAAGAGGTTAAAGAGGGAATTGTTAAACATAAAAATAAGGTTATTATTAATCTTTTAATATCTGTTATTATTAGTTGTATTGTTGCTTACTATTGCGGTTTATCTATTTATGAAAAAGAGGGATGTTCTAATTCTTTAAGTATCATTTTTAATTCTGGTAGTTTAGGATTTTTTATGTTTCTAATTTCACTTTTTGTTTGGATGGTTTCTGGTTTATTTCTATCTTTTATGTTTGAAGGATTGTTTAAAGGAGAACTTGATATAGATTGGGATGGATTGAAAGGTGCCGGATTGATTGTTTTTAAAATTATAGCAGTTGTTGTATTAATATTTTCAGTTGGTTCTTATTTGGCTGGTCAAATATTAAACTTAATAATTTGTTGAGATAAAATATGTATATAGAAACAAAAATGTTATTAAAGAAGGCATTTCAAATTTCAAAGATATTGTTTTTTATGGGCCCGGAAAAATATACAGAGTTATTAAGAATAACAAAATCCATTCGGCCCCCGACCAGAGAAGAAATTAACAAACATATTGAAAATGGATTGTTATTAGAAGATGCTATAAAAATATCATTAACGGATAGATATAAAAGCGCTGCTAAAAGTAATGGATTCACAGAAGAGCAAGGTGTTGCGATGTTAGAATACGCCGCAATATTGGAGGAGTTAAAAGATGAAGATGAATAAAATAGATAATAAATTAAAGGAATTGGTCGATTCTTGGACGGATTTTATCGAAGATGTTGCGGAAGTTAAACACAAAAGGATACTCAAAGAATCCGTTTATGATTTGATTGAGGTAGTTCTTAACCAAAAAGAAGAAAAAAGGATTTGGAATTGAAAAACTTTTTACTATTTTTCTTAATTGTTTTTAATATTTTTGATGTTTGCTCTACAAATATTTCTATAAGTTATGGTGTTCAAGAACTTAATTCTCTTATGTTATATTTTATGAATTCTTATGGGCAATTTTGGTATGTCCCAAAATTAATAATGGTGTTATTAGGGTGTGCTTTCTTATATATAATGTATGATAAAAATCTTATAGCAAAACTTGGACTGTGGGTATGTTTTATTGTATATTTATGTTTAACATTATTTCACATATGGGGTTTAAAATGTGTGCTTTTATTATAAATGGGATAACTGATGAGTTAAATTGTTCTACGGAAGATGAAATAATTACTGAAAAATTAGATGATGTGTTTAAGAGACGACGTTCTTCTTTGTATGTTTTGCCTTCAATAGATAGATTGGTTTTAAGAACTGCTCAGTCTATTGACGGTTGCTGGATAGGTGGCGGGGCCGTTTTGTCTTTGTTCACTGGGGATTTGAAAATAAAGGATTGGGATTTGTTTTTCAAGTCTCATTCGCATTTAAAACAGGCAAAAGAAATATTTAATAATATAGGGTTTATTGAAACATCTAATAGTGAATGGAGTATTACTTTAACAAAAGCCGATGTTGATGTTCAACTAATTACGAGATTTTATTATAATAAGTTTGAAGATATATTTAAGAAGTTTGATTTTTCCGTTTGTTGTTTTGTAATTGACAAAGATAATGTCTGCTACACAAGCAAAGCGAAAGAAGATGTTGAAAATAAACAAATGAGTTTTATTTATACTGAGAATATAGCAACTTGTATTAAAAGAATAGCCAGTTATGGTAAAAAGGGATATGTTCCAACGGACGAATTTGTTGAAAAAATTTATGATGTTTTTCAAAAGACAAGCAAGAAAGATATTAAAAAGATTAGGAAAAAGGGTTCGCCGTCAAAAAGTTAAAAGGAAAGTGAAAAATGTGGTCGACTAAAGATGGAAAAGTGAGATTGGATATTACGAAGATAAGCGAAGATTTTAACATAGTGTCGGACAAAAACTTACATCTTGTTTACCCCAGAAGAAATTTGTGGGAGTGGAAAGAAAAAGAGAAGTGGTTAAGGTCAGTTATAGTAGACGATGATGGGTTTGTAGTATCTTGTTCTTGGAAGAAGTTTGGTAATTATGATGAATTTAAGAATGATACTCATATGTTAAATAAGTCTTTAAAGAATGGTGTCGTCCGTTTCACCAACAAAGAAGATGGATCTTTGTGTATTCGTTCAGTCATTAATAACAATGTTGTTTTAAGAACCAGAGGAACTATTTTTGGTATTCCTAAAATTGATGATGGGGAAAAAGAAACATTCGCAGTTAGATTTAAAGAAGTAGCAAAAAGCAAGTATCCAATTCTTTTAGATAATTCCTTTCTCCCTGATAGATCTTTAATGTTTGAATATGTTGCTCCAGATAATATTATTGTAATCCCTTACCTAAATGAAGATTTGATATTTCTTGGATTTGTTATTCATAAAGATCTAAGAATTGGAACTTGGGAAGAGTTAGAATTAATAGCAAATAATAATAAATTAAATTTAGTTAAAATAAACACATTGCCTAATGATCCAAAATTATTATTAGAAACAATAAACACTTGGAAAACAGAAGGTATTGTGGCCAGATGTAATAATGACCAGACATTTGTTAAAGTTAAAAGTGCTCACTATTTAGCCAACCATCGAATGAAGTTTTCTATGAATGTCGAAACAGTAGCCAATTTTGTAGAAGATAATGGTATAAATACAGAAGAAGAATTGGTTCAAAATTTATTTAAAGTTGATTATGATTGGGAAGTTGTTCAAATTGCTAAAGAATATTTTAAGAAATATCTTAGAGCAAGAGAGATAAGAAGCAAAACAGTAAAGGAGGCAACACGGATACACGAAAAATTTAAGAAAAAATACCACGAGGATTTTTGGATTTCTTTAAATAATAAAACAGAGAAAGCCAAATACAAACAATTAGCAGAAAGAGTCAGAAAAGAATATGCTCAACTTGCTAATTTACAATCACCATATATAAAAACATTAATGTTTATAATCTACGACAATAATAAAGAAAAATTAAATAAATTTTATAAAAAGATAATCCTTTCCGAATTGGAAAAGATAAAATAGGAGTGTGTTTATGGAAAGTATTAAATTACCTATTCTACCATTAAGAGATCCAACTTTAGTTTTGTTTCCAAATGTTTCAGGTGAGGTTGATGTCGGAAGGGAGTTTTCTTTGGAGGCCATCAAAGCAGCGCAAGAAAATAAAACTCATATAATTGTTGCGATGCAGAGAGATGAAAAAATAGATGTTCCAACAGGAAAAGATTTCTATTCAATTTGTACCATTGCGGAAATTAAAAATCTATTTACATTAGAAGATGGCGAAAAACAAAGGGTTATTGTTATTGGACGCAAACGAGCCATCTTGAAAAAGGTCGAAAGATTAAAAGAAAATCCCCTTTATTTGACTGGTAGTATTCAGTATCCAAAAGAAAGAGAATTTGAAATTACAGAAGACATTACAAGTGTTTTTAATAATTTGTACGATATTGTTAGTGAAAGATTAAAAACAATAACTCTTAGGAAGAAAGTTCAATTTAAAGATGTTAAAGAGTTATCTTTATATATCGATCACATTGCTTATCAATTACCTATTGATGGCAAAGTTAGATTAGAACTGCTTAATGAAATGGATACTGAAAAGAGATTAAGAAGGATATTAATCTTAGTAGTTGAACTTACAAAGGTTAAAGAGTTTGGAATTAATGTAGATCCAAGGCAAAGTGATGATGTTGATATTGCTAATGATGAGTTGAAAAGATTATATAAATTAATCCAAGATTCGAAGATGCCCGAAGATGCTATGAAAATTGCGAACCAGGAGTTTAGGCGACTGAGATCAATGCCGCCATCTATGTCTGAGTTTCAAGTTATTTCTAATTATGTTGAGACACTATCTACTCTTCCTTGGGGGAAAAAATCAGAAGACAATCTTGATATTGATAAAGCAAAAAAATCTCTTGACGAGGATCATTATGGGCTTGAGAAACCCAAGGAACGTATCTTGGAATACTTGGCCGTTAGGAAATTAAGTAAAGAGAAAAAGAGTGATATTCTATGCTTTTATGGTCCACCTGGTACTGGTAAGGCTCAGCCTTTAGATGCAGATGTTTTAACTCCAAATGGGTTTAAAAAAATGGGAGATATTAAATTAGGTGAAGTTTTAGTAATGCCCAATGGAGAAACAGCTCCCGTTATTGGAGTATTTCCGCAAGGTAAAAAAGAAATATATAAAGTTAATTTTTCTGATAATACTAATACCGAGTGTTGTAAAGAGCATCTGTGGGCAGTAAAGAATAGACAAGATAGACTTATGAGAAGAAATAATAGAGTACTATCTGTAGAGGAAATAAGCAAAAATATATTAATTGAAAACGACAAAAGGTTGAATTATAGTATTCCTTTGGTAGAAAAATTAGATCTTAATTGTAATTATGAAAGATTGCTTGATCCATATTTACTTGGATTTCTTTTAGGCGATGGTTGTCAGGTTAAAGGATCTTTTTCTAATGGTGATGATGATATTGTAGTAAACATTACTAATGAAATTGAGAAGCTTGGGTGTAAAGTTTCTAAGATGTCTAAATATGATTACAATATATCAAAATTAGTACATAATCCGGCAGATAATATAAACAAAAATGAGAATAGGCCGCTGTTAACTATTTATTTAGAAAAAATGGGACTAAATACTTGTTTAGCTCATCAAAAATTTATTCCTTTGGAATATAAAATAGCACCTTTTAATATTAGATTGGGCGTTTTACAAGGGTTATTGGATAGTGATGGACATATTGGTGAATGTAGAACAATTGAATATTCATCTGCTTCTAAACAATTATCTATGGATGTTAAATTTTTAGTTGAATCACTTGGAGGTAAAGCAACATATAGTTGTGGAATTGCTACCTATACATATAAAGGAGAAAAGAAAACGGGAAGAGATAGGCATAGAATACATATTTGTTTCCCACCAAATATAGATCCGTTTAAATGTTTTAGAAAAACTAATATTTATAAAGAGTTTTCAAAGAAGGTAAGATTTTTACCAAGATATATAAAGTCTATTGATTATGTTGGAGAAAAAGATGCTCAATGTATTTTAGTTGATCATCCAGATCATCTTTATATTACTAATAATTTTATCGTCACTCATAATACTTCTTGCGGAAAAAGTATTGCTAAGGCTATGGGAAGAGAGTTCATTCGTTTGTCTCTCGGTGGTGTTCATGATGAAGCGGAAATTAGAGGACATCGTAGAACTTATGTTGGCGCTATGGTTGGAAAAATTATGCAGCAGATCAAGAAAGTTGGTGTAAATAATCCAGTTTTTATGTTGGATGAAGTTGACAAGTTAAGCAAGGATTATCGTGGTGATCCGGGCTCAGCTTTATTAGAGGTTTTAGATCCAGAACAAAATAATAGTTTT
>Ga0307376_10005993_pt1 | contig 10836 bp, 11 predicted proteins | sample TR2MG_FD_202536 | JGI IMG/M metagenome (GOLD analysis project Ga0307376, IMG submission 202536) | Soil microbial communities from Risofladan, Vaasa, Finland - TR-2 | ecosystem: Environmental > Terrestrial > Soil > Coastal area > Acid sulfate soil | place: Finland: Risofladan, Vaasa | collected...
CTCCAAATCGGAGACGTAGGCTTTGCCTTCGTCGGTGAGAGTCTCAATGTCAAACGGCATCGAAACCCCTTTCTCTACTAGTGGACCCGGTTCGGGTTCTGTTTCCTTCGACTTGTACAGCAGGATCGACGCCTCAGGGTCGTCGCCGTCCTCGACGGCGCCGATCGACGTGATCTCGGATATGTGGAGCCGGTTCATATGGCCTCTCTGGTTCCCTGGCCGACGATCGACAGGTCTTTCAACCTTCCCGACTTGACACCCTCCCACAACAGGTCGCCTTCGTCCGTTTGGTTGGCTTCGAAGCCGACGTAGACGCCTTCGTCCATGACGTCGGGGAACAGGCCGGCGGCTTTCTTCTCCTTCGTGACGACGAACCCTTCGATCATCGTCGCCGCCCCGAACACTTGGTGTTCCATGTCGCCGGTGCGATACGACGTGACGTACTTGTAGAACGCATTCTCAAGTTCGCGTTGGGAGGTGATGTCGTCGACGACGTCGCCGGAGTGATCCACGACTTGTGTGCCGTCGGATCGGGTGTGGATATAGCCGCGGCCCCAGAACCGGCGCTGTTCGGGTTCGGACTTCTCTATGTGGCAGACGAACCGTATCTGTTCCATATGGGTGATACGATACCACCCCAACCCTGTGAGTGGGGAACCGACTATTCAGAGTGGTAGAAACAGTCCGTCGTGATCGGATCACCCGCCAGGATTCGACGAACAGTGTGTCGACCCAACGTGTCTTGCAACAGCCAGGGTTCGATCCCGTCCGCCGGACGTAGCACGGCGACCATCGACGACCGCAACTTGGTGCCACTGGGAATATCCACTGAAGCGTGGAGGGAGCGGCGTGCGCCGTGCAGGGCCGGCAACTCCGACACCCGCGGACCCACAATGTCCGAGCCGCCGTAGACGAGGGCGATAGCGTCCGACGCGGCGTCCACCCTCTCGACGATCTCCCTAGCCTGGTCGGGGCCGATCGCGAAATCATGGTCTCCGCCAGTACCGGGCCGGATCGTGAAATGCTTCTCCACCATGCTGGCGCCCAAGTCGAACGCCAGGTGCGCGGCGGCGGTGCCCCGCGTGTGGTCCGAGTAGCCGACATCCACATGCAACGACTTCAACGTCTTGATCCGGTTCACGTTCGCATCCACCGGTTCGGTCGGATACGACAACGTACACACCAACAAGGTCACCGGCACGCCCGGAATCCACGACCGCATCCGGTGAATGTCGCTCATCGTCGCAGCACCGGTAGACACGATCATGCGCTTCCCCGTCGCCGCAGCCGCCGCGACAAGGCCACGATACGTGATATCCCCCGACGCTATCTTGATCCACTCATAGTCGTCTGGATATTGCTGACACGCTTCGATGTCGAAGACGGAGGCGAAGAACTTGCCGTCGCAGACGGTCGACACGGTGTGCCACTGGTCATAGGTGAGTGCGTTGCTGAATGCTTCGTGCTGCGTCGGTTTCTCAACGATCGACGCATGCCCGTACCCCGCCGCCGTCCTAGTCACCAACCTGTCGGCCTGGTACATCTGCCCTTTGATTTTCCAAGCGCCGGCTTCGATAGCGGCTTCCGCTGTGTCTATCGCCAACGCAAGGTCGCCGTTACAAGAACCGATCTCGGCAATGAGGCGTCTCAGGGTTTGCTCCCGTACAGTCCGACATGCTCAATGATACGACGCACCCTGCCCGCACCCAAACCGTCAACCGACCCGCGTGCCGTCAGCGACAAGTCCAGTCGCAGGTCGTAGTCGTCGAGGACGGACCGGACGACCCGGCGCAGATGGAACGGGTCGACCAGCCGGCCCAATCCCATCGGCAGATTCCCCACCCCGAGATGCGTGTGCGACAGTTCCCGCATGTTTTGGCACAGGACGATCGTCGGTATCCCCAACGCGGCGGCTTCGAACACGGTCCTACCCCCGGACGTCAACAGCAGGTCGGCGTCGTGCATCGCGGCCGCGACGCCACGCCGATCGGACGGCCGCACAACATCCAACTCGACGTCCGGCAGGGCGTCCAACGCCAGATCAGTCAAACCGGCGGGGTCGGTGCCGCCGAACATGACCATCACATGCGTCGTATCCTCCCTGACTTCGTACGGCCGGACTAGGAATTCGGGGCGGACGACCGCATAGTCCGCCCCCGTGTAGTCGCCGTGCCCGTACATCGCGTTGATCGTCACCGTCGCCGGCAGGTATGGCGAATAGTTCTCCAACGCCACCGACGGGTGTACCGGATCAAGCACTTCGAGTTTGTCATACACGACCACATCTGCGTCGTCCATCTCCTGCTTCCAACCCCGATCGGCGAGGTATCTTCGCGCCGGCAGGTCGGTATCCGGTGTGACGTCGATGGCGATGTCGTGGTGTTGCATCCCTTCCGCAAGGGTGAGTACCCGATGCATGTGGCCCCATCCGACGCGCTGGTTGGCGCGGACGTGGAACCGTATGAACAGGCGACCAGAGATTTGCTGGTAGTCGTCGGCGGTGTCGATATCGACGAGAGGGTGGGGTGCGACGATAACTCTCCGAGGAGGGTCAAGGGGGGCAGAGGGCCACCATCGCACCCCCATTTCACGGACAGGCCAAGACGCCGACTGTTGCCTTTCCAGCCTGCCGGTGAGCAGATGTCCATCATGCCATAGGAGGTGCCGGTCTTCTACCCCCAGCGCCGTCGGCACCACCTCAACGTTCCCCAGAAACCAGGACAAGAGTGCGGCGGTGACGGGTTGGACAGTCGGCTGGACGAGCAGGATCGGGCCTTGCCAGTCGGCGGCAGCACACTCCACCACGTCGTCGACGGGGACCGTCGCGAAGCCGGCGCCGCGGACGTGAACCTGGTGGCCGTCCAGTTCGGCCAGACTCCTGATCTCCGGGTCGTCAGTCGACACTATCACGGTGCAGCCGGCGTCCCTAGCGGCCCTCGCCGACACGAGAACCAGCGGCACACCTGACGCGTTGGGCAACAGATTCTTGCGCTTCAACGACTGCGACCCTCCACGGGCCGGGATCACAGCAAGCGTATTCATGGCATCTCAATCAGTCGCTTGTGCTGGTTCGCGACTATCCGTCGAGTCGTTTCCTCGTCGACACCCGCAGCCAACAGGGTGCGTTGGATGTCGGCAAGACCTTCGGCGAACAGCCGATACCATGCGCCCATCTGATCCATTGCTGCGCGGGCTGTAGCAAAACTATCTTGGAACTCGTCCATTCGGGGATGTCCTCCCTCTAGCGGCTACCACCAACCATAGCAGGATCAACGGGTCGGGAGCGGTGAGCCTGGGTCGACATCGAGTAGTTCCTCAACGAACGCTATCCAGGCGAACGGGTCACGAATCTCTATGTGGGCAAGCGACACGTCCCGCTTGTCGGCAAGCGAAACAAGATCAGCCGTCCGAACCATCACTTGTTCATGCGTCAAACTCGCCATTGATCCATCTCCTAGCTAGTCGGGACATGTCAGGGAACTCCCGACGGAACACGTCCGGGGTCATTTCTCTGATGGCTAACTGTCCGCCACTGTAGACCCGTTCTGGTATCCCGTATATCTCCATCGTCACAATATCGGCGAGTGCCTCCGCCGGGTCAGATGCGGCGTACCTGAACGTGTCCCGATACGGGTGTCCAATCGTTTCGGATATGCGCTTCGCTTCCCGCTGTGCTTCCCTCGCAGCGTTCGACCCTTCAGTGACGATCCTGTTGCGGACCAGTTCTCTTCCTGCACCGAGTTGATCGTCGACGGCGTGTGTTATTTCGTGGATGATCGTTGATGCTGTTGACTCGGCAGATTCTATATGACTACCGACCTCCATGAAGACCCTCATCGTCGTCGGATCACCAACATCTATACGTGGAGCATATTCCCCCGACTTCCCTGCGTCGCTGCGGTGACGGCGCTGGAAGGATGGGTTAACTTTGTCGTATTCGTCCATCTTCGCGATTCTGGCACGCAACACGGCAGCGTCCGGGTGGGCATTCACGGCAGACTCGGCGAGGTCTAGTGCTTCGTCCGCAATGGGTGCCATTGACCTCGGCAGGCCGTTAGCCGATCGCTTCATGTTGTCGAACAGCACCGGTTCCGACGATGACGTAGTGATTGGTTTCTGTTGCGTCTGTGGTTGTGCGCGTCGTGGTGTGTCGATGGTTTCGAGGATCATCGTGCAACGACATTGCGGATGCGCCGGCGGCGACGCCTGTTTCCCCCAGCCCCGATACGGTTTCGTCCCCGACACCCTAAACGACGAACCCGACCGGACAAACCCGGTGGCCTGCCTGTTGACGTTGAACTCGCCACCCGACACTTCGACCGTCTGGCCGTCCATCACCGCACAGATAGGACACGTCCGGTCGTCGCCGGTCGCCAACCAAATCTTCTTCACCCCCTGCGGTAGCAGGTCAAGGTCGATGGCTTGCTGCCACACCAACTGTTGCCCCATGTTGGCGGCCCGGATTGCTTCAGTCCTGGCGATCATCTCCGCCCGATACTTGAGCAGTTTCGTGGCTTTGCGTCCGACGATCTTGTCGGCGTGCGATTCGGTGACACCGGATTCCAGCATCCCGAACCACATGCGGTTCACAAGTTTCTGGTGGTTGGGGAGTAGCGGCACGACGTCTTTGATGCGCCTCGCCGCGATGCGGGGGTGGATGCCGCGCCGGATAGCGTCTTCGACGACTTCCTGCACGACCATCTTCGTCGCCTGCGACACGGCGGTGATCTGTTCCCCCGCGTGAGCCGCGGCCCATTCCACGGCCCTGGCGTTCGGGAGGTTGAAGCCGATCTCAAACCCGGCGGCTTCCGCGCCGCCGATCGCTGCCGTGGCGGTGGCGTCCGTCAACGCGTTCATCAACGACCGGGGAATGTCGGCGCCCTTCACCGCATCCACCACCGACTTGATGTTCCCGGATGCGATCAGGTCTTCGAGGTTGGGGACGGACCTCTGCAACGCTTCGAGCGCGTCGAGCATGGCGCGCCTGATGGCGGGTTCGGCCTTGTCGGCGGCACGGAGGATCGGCGACTTGGCTTTGGCTATGTGGTGACGCGTCTTGGTCGTACTGAGAACCATGACTCCCCCGAAGCCGCCAGCGTCCCGGTCGACGTGAACCTGGTTTCGTACAATCCGCGACCGGTGGCGGTGACGTCGTAGGTGTAGACGCCGGTCGACCAGCGATGAATGCCGCCAACCAAACCGGTCGACGTTGAGGTTCTCGTCGCGGTGGTTGGTGCCGTCGACGTGGGCGTGTCGTACAGGAAGTTGACGGTCGTCGGATCGCCGAGCGTCCCGCCCGTGTCCGTGAACGTGCCGGTCACCCGAACGACGTCACCCTGATCGTAGGTTGTGCCCATCCGTGTCTCCTAACTTGTTTCTGATGATACACCCGCAGCGGCCAGCCCGATAGACACCCCGGCGGTCTGGTCGGTGATGGCGACACTGGCGGTTTGGTGGGCGACGGCGACGTTGCCTTTGGTGGTGGCGAAGAACGCGATGCCTTGCGCCAGCGGGAACGTCCCCAAGACGGCGAGGGTCGTCAGGTCGGTGGCTGCGCCGGCGGACAGGACCGTCACCGGATACAAGGCTTGGATGTCCAACGCGGTGAGCGATGGTTGCGAGTCGATGACATATCCGGTTGTTGGGAAGCTGGCAGTGGCGAGTAGTGCGGTGAGGTTGGGGTTGGCGTTCGACGCACCCGACGTCGACGCTTGAGGGAACCAGCCGGTGACGGGCAGCGTCGTGGCCGTGGCGGATGCGTTGACGATCCCGTCCGCGACGACGGCCGGGAACGATGCGGTGACGCCGAGGGCGGTGAGGGGCGCCGTGGCGTCCGACACGCCAGACGCGACCGCCTGCGGGAATGTCGCAGCGACGGGATGTGCCGTCAACGTGGCGGTGTCGCTGGTCGACCCGGACGCCACCGCTGTCGGGAACGACACTTGGACTGGATGGGCGGTCAGTGGTGCGACCGAACCCGAAACGGCAGACGCAACGACCGCCGGGAACGAACCCTGGATCGGCAAGACCGTGAGTGTGGCCGTGGCGTTTGCTTGGCCCGTGGCCGCCACCGCTGTAAGCGTGACGGTGACGGCCAGGACCGTGCAGGTGGCTGTCGAGTTGATGACCCCGTCGGCTACCGCCTGGGGGAAGACGGCAGCGACGGGGTGAACAGTGAGGACGGCCTGGTCGTTGACGCCACCCGACCCGATCGCCGTCGGGAACGACCCCTGAACAGTCAAGACGGTCAGGGCCGTCGAAGCGTTGACGTTGTTGGCCGTCGCCGTCGCAGGGAACGAACCTACAACGGGCAGGACGGTGAGTGTCGCAGACGAGTCGGACACGCCGACAGCAACGACCGCAGAGAAGGAACCCGCGACAGTCAAGACCGTCAGCGTCGCCGAAGCGTTCACGTCGTTGACTGACGTCGCCGTCGGGAACCCGCCCGTCACGGCAAGGACCGTCAACGTAGCCGTGGCGTTGACTTCACCAGTCGCGACCACGACAGGGAATGATCCTTGGACCGGATGGATGGTGGTGGCGGCGGTCGATCCGGCGACGCCGACCGCGACCGGGAACGAACCCGTGACGGTGAGGGCGGTTGTTTGGGTGCCGGCGTTGACTTCGCCCTGGGCCGTCACCGCAGGAAGGAGGACGGTGACGGCCAGGACGGTCAGACCCGCCGCGACGTTGACGTCGTTGGCGGAGGTAGCGATCGGGAAACCAGCGGTGACTACAAGCGCGGTGAGGGTGGCCGTGGCCGGAACCTCACCCGAAGCGACCGCCTGTGGGAACGTGCCGGTGACAGCCAGCGTTGTGAGTGGCGGAGACGCGCTGGACTGGCCGGTCGCAACCGCAGCCGGGAACGACGCCGACACGGGGTGGATCGTGAGTGTCGCCTGGTCGTTGACTTCACCCGACGCGACAACCGCGGGGAACGATGCTTGAACCGGCAGGGCGGTGAGCGTGGCTGTGGCGTTCGTGACGCCTTCTGCGGCGACGGCGGGGAACGACCCGGCGACGGGGAGTGCCGTCAACGTGGTCGAAGCGTTGACGTTGTTGGCGGTTACAACAGCCGGGAACGACCCGGTAACAGGCAGGACGGTGAGGGTGGCGCCGACGGTGGAGAGTTCTAACGCGACCCAGGAGACTTGTAGCCAGCCCGTGTCGGACAGCGGGTCTTCTTCGATCGTGATGTGAAGGTCGTCGTAGGCGGTGATCGAGTTTGCTTCGCCTTCGGACAGGGTGTACGAGTATTCGACCCACGACGTGGTGACGGTCGGGTTGAACGTGGCGCGTTGCGTGGCGGTTTCTAAGAGTTTGATGATGGCGTCGCCGCCGGCGGGGGAGCCGCGCATCCTGATACGAATGCGGTGATACGTGGATGTAGGGTCGAGTGACGGGCCGAGTTGGAGGTTGGCGACCCTGGTGATGTTCACGCCGGTCGCTACTACTGTCGGGTAGGAGCCGGTGACTTGGAGGGCGGTGAGTGTCGGGTTCGCTGACGTCGTCGCAGACGCCACCGCAGTAGGAAATGACGCTGTGACTGGGTGTGCGGTGAGGGTGGTCGACGCGTTGACGTTGTTGGCGACGGTTGACGTCCCGAACGTCGCCGTGACGGGATGGACCGTCAACGGTGCGTCGTCGGAAATGTCAGCCGAGTAGACGACTTCGATCTCGATGTAATCAATCGACGACGTGTAGGTGCCGCCGTCGTTGCCTTGCGACACCTGGACCCGGACGCCGAAGTTCGCGCCCTTCAACTGTGCGACCGTCGGGAGTGTTGACAGGCCCCAGTTCCACAGATAGTCGACGGTGCTTGTCGTCGGGTTCGTGTACTGCGGGCCGATCGCGCCGACAACACCGGGGGCGAGTGCTGCGGCTGCGGTGACGTCCGGCCACATCGACCCGCGCCATTCGCCTTTCGCCCACGACGCCGACACCTTCAGATTGACTTTGACCGTCACCGTCGTGATCGTCGCGCCGTCGGGGATCGCGGAGAAGTCGAAGCCACGCCAGTTGTGGGCATATTCGTTGTTGCGAGGGGTGGCGTCCGACACGAACGTCGCATAGTTCGTGTCGTCCGTATACGCATTCGTCGGGTTGGCTGCGACGCCGTCGAATCCGGTAGTCGGCGTGTTCGCTGTCGGATACTTCGTGGAGGTAGCCATCAGGGGTTCGGGTCCGTGGCGTAGATGTAATCCGTGTCCGACGCCGTTTCCTCGTCAACCTGGGCGTACAAGGATTGTGATGCGGTGGGTGCCGTGTCCCAGCCCGTCCCGGCCGTATCCGCAATGGGTCGGATCACCGTTTCGACCGTACCCAACGTCGAATAGGTCACGTCGTCGATACGGTTGTCGACAACTTCCGACGCGCCGGCCTGAGCGACGAGATGAAGCGTCCCGGTGGCACCGAGAAGAATGCCGGGTGACGAGTCCGTATATTCGATGTCCCACGTGCCCGGCTCACCAGCCCCGTCGTCCCACGACTTCGTGCGAATGATGACGTCCGACCCGGAATCCTCGACCTGCATCCGTACCCAAAACTTGACGCCGTTTGAACTCCGACTTGTCGTCGTCGCCAACGAAGCACTCCGAGAATCTGCGATCCTCCGGTACAAGGCGACGCCGTGAGCGTTCGCCCTTGTCTCGCAGAACAATTCGTAACCGTCAGTCGGTTCTCCGTTCGTGCTTTCATCACCCGATCCACGCAGCACGACGATCTCGTTCTGCTCGCCCGTGTTCGCCGTGTTCGGATCGATACTCAACAACACTTCGGCGTCCTGGACAGCCGCTGGGGTTGCTACCGCTAGGCAATAGTCGAGATATCCGCCGTCCGTGACCTGACGGCCCGCATTCGACTGGATGTCTTGGATCGAACCCGAGTCGAGATACGTCGTCCATTTGCCACTGTCCCACGGATCACCGTTGGTGCCGGTGAAGTCGTCGGTGAGTAGAGCCAACGCCTACCTCCCGTGTATACCGAAAGTAGCCGACGCCACATCCCACGTAATCCCGTAACTAGGAACACGCCACCCTGCGTCGAACGCCGGTGCAGGGTCGGAGATGCTACCTGGTCCCATATGGTCCGGCACCCACGGCCACGTCGCCGGACCGAACATGTTGTCATGCTCGTAGAGAATGTCGGTTGATGTGAGGTAAAAGTCGTGGTCGTCGGGTTTGAACCCTTGCATAACGTTGTGGTGGACTTCGATGTTCTCGATCGGCCCGGTCGAGAACATCGACGAATAGCCGTCGTTGCGGAGATAGAACGAACCGCCATCCCAAAACGTGTTGTTCCATATCTGGACGTTGCGAGCCGTCCAAATCTGTGACACAACCGGTGCCGGACCTAGCCGGTTTCTGATTGACAGGTTCTCAGCCAACACGATGCCGTCGACATATCCGTCCTTGACGAAGAACGGCTGACAGTTGTTGTCGTGCAAATAGTTGTTTGTGAAGATCAGGTTCTTGCCGCCCCACACTGATTGCAGGCCGTCGTTATGTTCCCCATTCTCGATCACACCAAAGATTTCGTTGCCGTGGATCGTCAGATTTTCGTATCCGGCACACTGGATGGCGTCGACGGCCGGGTTCCCTAGTCGGCAATGCTCGATGGCGACGTTGACAAGTGGCGGATAGTCAGGGCCGTGCGACTTTGCCAATACACAGTAGGTGCCGCCTAGAAGATCGCAGTATTCGACAAGCCAGTCGTGACACGGCGGGATACCGGACGAATACGCGTAGACCTGAATGTTGACGCCCTTCGCCTGACAGCGCCGCACCGTGACGTTCGTTGCCGTTCCACCAGACCGGATGTAGCCGGTCGATATCAGTCCATCGACAGTCACGTTGTCGACATCATTGAGAACAATGTCTCCGAACGTCGCGCCCGCCTCGGCGGTGATATAGACGTCCGAGTCGGTGATCGTAATGTCGCCGTGATTCCCTGCCGGATACACGATCGTGCCCGTCGGCGGCTCAACCGGCGGTTCAACGGGCGGTTCGACCGGGTAGAGGGTGTGTGCTATTTCGATCGGGGTCGTGAACCTCGTACCTCCCGCCACTCTGCTAGTGGGCGCATACTGACTCAACAGTCCTTCGACAGCGTCGGAGACTCGGACGGGGCCGCCGACAATCACTATCCCCTCCGGCGCCAGACGCACCAACTCGGCTTGTACCTGAGTCGGGATCGTGTCCTTCTCAACATACAACAGGACGTCACCGGGCGCAGCCATCGGCCACAGGGCGAGGCCGTCTAACAGTCCGGTGTCGCCGACGATGAAGACTTTCATGTGCCCGTCCTTTCGTCAACGTGCCCCTAACGGGGCGTGGCGGGCCGTCTACGGAACGTAGTCGAAATAGACGAATCCGTCACCGTCGACAGTCACCGTCAAAGTCCCGTTGGCCGTACTGACCGCCGTCCCGAAATCGGAGAGCATGAAAAGGTCGTCCGTCGTATCCGTCCCGGTGCTGTAGAAAAGCACGATCGCCATAGCGTCCGTGATCGTCGACGTGGCCCACGCCGGATCGGCCGCGTCATACGCGATCTGGCCGGCAGCCGGAGCGGCAACCGTCCAAGAGGGAGTCGCAGCGAGGGCTTTGCCCCCGGTCGCGTAGCCGTCGCCGTTCGCGATCTCGTTCGTGATGTCGGCACGAAAATCGTGAGTGTCATATGCCGGCGTGTAGCCGTCCGAGACGAGAAGCACGGAAACGTTCGTTGATTCCATGTCCCCGGCGACGGTCTTCTTGAACTGCTTTTCGAGCGTCAGCCCGTAATATCCGCTTGATGCGATCGCCATTAGTTGTTCTCCTTGCCTGGTTTCTTCGCCTTCAC
>Ga0307376_10005995_pt1 | contig 10835 bp, 25 predicted proteins | sample TR2MG_FD_202536 | JGI IMG/M metagenome (GOLD analysis project Ga0307376, IMG submission 202536) | Soil microbial communities from Risofladan, Vaasa, Finland - TR-2 | ecosystem: Environmental > Terrestrial > Soil > Coastal area > Acid sulfate soil | place: Finland: Risofladan, Vaasa | collected...
ATTATTACAGAAAAAATAGAGATATGATATTTGGCAAAAAATTACATAGATTTTGTTGTCGCTATTGTCCTGTATGTTTGAGGTAAGTTATGAATATTCCAGATGGAACTGTTGTTAGAGTCATTAATAAAGGATTAAACACATATAATAAAATATTAGTTGTAGATTGTAAAAAATATTTTCAAAGATATATATGTGTTGATTTAAAAGGATATGTATATCCATATTATTTTAATTATTATGAATTAGAAATATTACCTACAAATTGTAATTTTTTCAATAATATATGTATTTTCTGTGGAAGTCGAAATAAAAGTTTTAAGATTAAAAATATCAAAAGACTTTATTATTGTCCGAAATGTTTGAGGTAAGTTATGAATATTCCAAGTGGAACTCTTGTTAGAGTTATTAATAAATATAAAAGCAATTATAATAAAACATTGATAGTAGAGTTTAGTGATTGTTTTAAACAATATGTTTGTTGCGATTTACGTGGCTACAGGTTAACTATTGATTATAATTATGATGATTTAGAAATTTTATCATTTTATAATAATGAACCATTCCCAAATTGTAATTGTAAAAATGCTATTTGCTATTTTTGTTACAATGAAAATAAATTTCTATATATTTGTAATAATTATATTTACTATTGTCCTAAATGTTTGAGGTAAGATATGAATATAATAATTGGATCGGTTGTAAAAATAACTATAGATATATTAAAGCACTCGCGGGACAGAAAATTTAATAATAAAGTTGGTATTGTTATGTCTATTAATGATTATTGTTGTGATGTTGCTTTTAATCAAAAACATATAAATTGTTTCTTTATGGATGAGGTAGAGGTCATTTCAATAAACAAATACGGAAACACAGTTCCAATTGATAATAGGTATTATACTTTTTGTTATTGGTGTAAAACTCTTAATAAATACACATATGTTAACGAAATAATTGGGTATACTCGTTACTGCCCTAAATGTTTGAGGTAGCATATGAATGAAAGTAAACTTGGATATTTAGTAAAGATAATAAGCATTCGCGGAAAGCAAAGAACTTTACATGAACCAGATAGAGATCTATTTATTTATAATGATGAATTTATGATATCACTTATTAACAAAATTGGTATGATAACTTATGTTTATAAGTCTCAATATTATAATAAGTATAATGTTCGTATGAGAAACAGAAATACGATAATATTTTATGAAGATGAGGTTGAAATTTTATATGATGAACCTACTTATAATTCTTTTTTCCGTTGTTTTTGGTGTAATGGAATAAATAGTTATTCTATATTTAAAAAGGAACGAATATATTATTGCCCGAAGTGTTTGAGGTAATATTATGACAGTAGTAATTGGTGCGGCTGTAAGAATAACTACTAAGAGATCAAACCTATTCCGGCCCCGGAAGTTTGATAATAAAATTGGTTTAATTCACTATTATGATTTTTATTCTTGCGGTGTTTCTTTTGGGAAAAACACAATTAATTTTTTTATAGATGAAATAGAATTTATTTCAAAAAATAAATATGGGAGTATAGTTCCAGTTGATAATAGGTTTTATAAATCTTGTTATTGGTGTGAAACTCCTAACATTTGGTTATTTGTGCGTCTTAAAGATACGGCTCAATATTGTTTTTATTGTCCAAAGTGTTTAAGATAGGAAAACAAAAATGTCTTTAACAGAAAAAGGTGCTTTAAAGTTTATAAGAATGTGGAATGAAAAAGGAATGGACGGATGGTCTTTAATATCTCGTACACATTTCTTAACAGAAAATTTTATAATAAAATATATTAGTAAGTTAAACATAGATGAAATTTTTATTTATCAGATTTTATCAAAAGAGTTTAAAGAAAAATATAAAAATTTTGTTAGTTCTGACAATAGGGATAATGTTTATTGTTTTTGGTGTGGCACTAGAAATATAATGTATTATTATAAGGATAAGAAGGGAATTAAAGATAGAAGTAAAAAAATGAAAAGATATTGTTGTTATTATTGTCCCAAATGTTTGAGGTAAATATGAATATAGATATTCCAAAAGGAACAGTTGTAAGAATTATTGATAAAGAAAATGAATATTATAATAAAATAATGATTACATATTATAAAGATTATTTTGATAGATATGTGTGTTTTAGTAAACGTGGCTCCAGAATATATAATTTTTATCGTGATGGTGACTTAGAAGTAATATCCTATTATGACAATAAACCATTTCCAAATTCTAATTTTAGAAATGATGTTTGTTATTTTTGTGGTATTAAAAATAAATATTTTAAAATAAAAGATAAATATTTTTATTACTGTCCTAAGTGTTTGAGGTAATTATGGATATTTTTCCAAGAGGTACTATTGTTAGAGTAATAAATAAGGAACTGAGAACATATAATAAAATAATGCTTATATCTTATTGGTGTATAAAGGGATATAGGTGTCATGATTTAGATGGATTTTATATATCACGCTTATATAATAATATTGAATTAGAAATATTATCATATGTTAATGATAGTCCATCCCCTAATTGTAATTTTGCGAACCTTAAATGTTATTTTTGTAATAGTGAAACTAATATATATTATGTTAATCACAAATATTTTTGTTACTGCCCTAAGTGTCTAAAGTAAGTTAGTAGTTATTAAAAATTATATTGTTTTTTATTGTCCTAAGTGTTTAAAATAAGGAGGGTTAATGGAAAGAAAATTAGCGTCGGTTCAAATTATATCAGCAATTCATCCAATAAAGAATGCTGATTTCATTAATGAAGTTGAAGTTATGGGGTGGAGGACGGTGGTAAAAAAGTCAGATGGTTTCAAGGTTGGAGATAAATGTATTTTTTGTGAAGTGGATTCTATATTACCTGATGAACCTTGGGCCGCATTTATGAGGGATAAGAAGTTTCGTATCAAAAGTGCGAAACTTCGTGGGGTTTTGTCACAGGGAATTGCTTTTCCAATATCTATTCTACCCGAAGCAGAAGATATGGAAGTTGGAACAGAAGTGACTTCGTTGCTTGGTATAACGAAATATGAATTACCCGAGCCAGTGGACCAAAGTGCTAAGGGTAATTTTCCATCTTTTATTCCCAAGACTGATGAAATTAGATTACAATCTTGTCTTGAGGTAATTGATGAGATTAAGAAGGTTCCATTTTATATTACTGTTAAGTGTGATGGAACATCTTCAACGTTCGCCAAGTTTAATGATGACTTTATAGTTTGTAGTAGGAATTTAGAACTCAAGCCAGGGAACAACGATTATTTTAACATTGCCGAAAAATATAATTTATCTTGTATATTACCTGAAGGCTTTTCGGTTCAAGGAGAAATTTGTGGCCCAAGGTGGCAAAAGAACAGGCTGATGTTAAGTGAGCCAGATTTATTTGTGTTTAATGTTTTTAACATTAAGGAAGGTAAGTATTTAGATTACTTTGATTTTGTTGATTTTTGTTCCACTCACGGGTTAAAGACTGTTCCTTTGGAAAAAGTTGTATATCCAGATAGAGATGAGTTTGATTTTTCTTTAAATAGTTGGTTAAAGTTGGCCGAGGGAAAATATTCTGGAACAAATAACAACAGGGAAGGAATAGTGATAAGACCTTTATTGGAAACACATAGTAGAACATTAAGAGGAAGATTGAGTTTTAAAGTTATTAACAACGTTTATTTACTAAAGGATGAAGAATAATGGAATTAGTATTTTGTTTAGTGATTGTTGTCTGGGCATTTTTGCTTATCAGGCAATAAAATGAAAGAAATTTTTATTGGAACATTAATTAAATATTGTGGTATGAAGTGTGTAATTGACCATATAAATCCTATGAATTGTACTTATGGATTATATACAATATCTCCTTTTAAAAATATTGGTACTATTTTTGATGATAGTTTTATTGAAATTCTTTCTAAAAATGATTATGGGGAAACGGAGCCGGTGAACAATTATTTTCGTGGTTTTTGTTTTTGGTGTAATGTGGAAACGAAAAGCAGTGTAAGTGGATATTACTGTCCTAAGTGTTTGAGGTAAAGTTATGAATGAAAGTAAACTTAATTATTTAGTAAAAATAATAAGCATAAATAATAAACGAAGAAAAAAAGAAAATATGGAAATATTAGATAATAGTTTTATTAATAAGTTTGGAATTATCTCGTATGAATATTCACTGTTTCACGGTTTTGATATTAAGGTTAATAAACGTATTGGATTTTATATGTTTTACAAAGATGAGTTAGAAATTTTATATGATGAGCCAGTTAATAATAATATGTTTTCTTTTTGTTTTTTGTGTGGGGGTAAAACAAAATATATTATTTATAACGAGAAACGTTTTAAGTATTGTCCTAAGTGTTTGAGGTAAAGTTATTATGAATAAGAGTAAATACGGGTATTTAGTAAAGATAATAGATACATGCGGTAATCGAAGAATTTTGAACAAAGCACCAGAATTGAATATTTCTCTTGTTAATAAATTTGGAATAATAAATTATATATATAAATTTTTAGATTATACTGCGTATAATATTTCTATAAAAAGAGGAAAGACAATTATTATTTATGAAGATGAAGTTGAAATTTTAAATAATGAACCTGCTAGTAATATATTTCACTCAATTTGTTTTTGGTGTAATAATCAAAACAGATATATTGATTTTAAAAAACAGCGTATATTTTATTGTCCTAAGTGTTTGAGGTAAGGTTATGATTGAAAGTAGGCTTGGATATTTAGTAAAAGTAATAAACATAGATAATACGCAAAGAGAAGAAAAAATAATAACAACATTAGATAATAGTTTTATTAATAAGTTTGGAATTATTTCGTATAAGTATACAGTATTTTATGCTTTTGATATAATATTAGTAAAAACTAAGGAAATTCATTTATTTTTTAAAAATGAGTTAGAAATTCTATATGACGAACCGGCTAATAATGATATGTTTTCTTTTTGTTTTTGGTGTGGAAAAGCTACAAAGAAGATTAAAATTTCTAATTTATGTGAAAAAGCAACTTATTATTGTCCTAAATGTTTGAGGTAGATAATGGATATGTTTGGTTATTTAGTGCGAGTAATAAAAATAGATGAAGAAAGAAGAACATTAGAAGGTCTTTTTATACCCCCTAATATTATTGGAAAAGTAGGGATGATAGTATACTCTTTTAGGAATGGGATATATGATGTTAAAATAAAGAAGAAAAATTTTTTTATTTTTAAACATGAGATTGAAATAGATTGTGAGCCTTCTAATAATAAATATTTTTTAACTTGTTTTTGGTGCGGGAATGAGACAAAATCTTATAAGTATAAACTAACACATAAGTGTTCTGGAAGATACTGCCCTAAGTGTTTGAGGTAAACATGAAATTAAAAAATGGAAGTATTGTTATTATTGGAGAAATAATAAAAGATGCTCAAACATCATCGAGCGTATATGAAAATATATCAAAAAAAGTTGGTAAAATTGGAGTAGTTAAAGATTCCTTTCTTGGCGTTAATCGTAAAATACTTTATCGTGTTACTTTTTCAAATGAGGTAGTTGGAGATAGTTTTTATGAAGAAGAATTGGAAGTGATTGGGTTTGACAATTCACATTCTACAAACTGTTATGTTTGTGGACGTTTCCTTAAGAACTATAAGTTTAAAGAGGATTGTTTTAAGTATTGCCCTAAGTGCTTGGCGTAAAGAATAAATTTGCGCGCGTGGGTTCGGCGGTTTCAAATTTTTCGCTTTTAGGTTTGCGAAGTTTTAATTTTGTTTGGAGGTGAGATGAAAATATTAGATATGCTTATAGATTTATTTAAAAATAGAAATAATATTAATAAGTTAGAATGTTCTCCTAAATTAATTAAAGAAGAAGTGTTTGAGGAAATACATAAAGTGTTTACTACGGAAGATGAGAAAAAGGAAATATTTGATATAATAAAAATATCCAATAGTAAAAGAGATATTTATTATTTATTTTGTGACTTACTGGATATTGAAAATGAAGATGGTGAGCCGGACTATACAGAACAGGATATTTTAAAATATATTAGTAATAAAAATTCAGAATCAATTGGGACATTATTATCTGCTATGGCGGACAGAGAATTTCAAATAAATGATGATGTCTTATTGTTTGAAATTTTATCTTTGTTAAAATCAACTAATAAGGATTTATCAGTTTCAGCCGCTTTAGCACTATATTCTGGTGGGAAAAAGGCAAAATATATAGTATGTGCCGTTATATATAAATCAGATATAGAAATAAAACACAGAGATTTTATTAAAGGATGTTTGGAATTATGAAAATATTAAATAAAATAAAACAAAAAGTTGAAGAATCCAAATATATATTGTTATTAGAAAAAGATTTTGATGATGAAGATTCAGAGCCATATAGTAAAGAAGTATGGGAACGTGCTACTTGTTTTTTATTTTGTAATGCCAAATGGTTAATGGATAAAAATTTACCTATATATGTTCCAGAAATATTACCTGGTCCAGGTGGAAGTATCGATATTTATTGGAAGGAGGAAAAATTTGAGGCATTGTTAAATTTCCCAAATGATAGTATGGACTTTGCCCGTTATTACATTGACGACTATAAAAACAAAAAAGAAAATAGAAGATTTTCACAATTAGGTTTTTGTATTAATTTATTTGAAATAGGAGGTGGTGTTTATGAAGTATGATATTTATAGTATGGTTGAATTATTAGCTGAATATGAGAAAGCAGTTGTTAAAAAATTAGATATAGAGAGGGAAATGGCCCAAATAAGAAATGAGTTTAACACTCGTCAAATTAGTTTAGATAATTTTAAGAAAGCAATTAATAGCAATAAGTAATATTTAAAATTTAGATTATTAATTTGTATCAACAAACAACAAGGAGGAAAAAAATGTCAGATGTAAAGCAAGTAAATCAAGCGGCTAAATGTGTTCAGTATCACCTTCAAACTGAGGGGAAAGAAGTTTCTTTGAAGGAAATTAGAGAACTTATTAAAGACAAAGATCTTTTGGACATTGCCGCTCTTAAAACATTGGTGGAGGAAAATATGTCGGAAGATAAAACGGAAGTCAAGACTTCCAGTAGGAAGCAAACAATTGAAAGTTTTATGAAGGATAATTGGGAACTACTTAAAAGCAATGAGGAAATTAAGGGTGTTCTTCTTGGTGCTTACTGTCAAGGTCGTTTGACTAAGGACCAACGAAAGAAGTTGGCCGATGATTTGTTGGAGCGTTGTTCTGGTGATGATGTTCCTTCGGATCTGGAAGACGAGGATAATAACGAATTGGTTAATGAGTTGTTGGGAACAAACGGAAAGTTGGATTTTTAGTATTTCAACTCCCCGTAGTAATTCATTTTACTACGGGGAATCAAATAGGAAAGATTAAATGTTTGATATATATGAGGCAAAGAAAAATAAAATTCCTGTGTGTTGGGATGAAGCCTATGAGGGCCGAGGTTATGGTGAAGCACCTTTTGTAATTACTCACATTTCTGAGCACGATGATGAGTTGATGATTGGTTATTGTTGTCTTGATAATGAAACTTGTTCTCAGTGTAGTGGGAAATATGACCATTATATAAATGTTAAAAAGGATGTTTCCGTATTTGTTGAGTTCAAATTCATAAGTATAGAAGATTGGGTAGTTATTTCGCCTTGTAATGAATATACGGCTCCTGAGTTAATATACACTGTACTAACTGGAAAGGTTTATGGGCATCCTGATTTTAATGATGGTGATGGAATTACCACATCGAAGATTACGAATATTAATTTGAATAAGAAATTTGCTAAAACTTATTCTGGGAATTGGTATAGGTTGCTGACTCCAAATAAGGATTGGGTTCAGTGGTTAAGAAAGACTTTTGGTAGTAAGTATATGGGGGATATTTATACAAATTGAAAGGCGAGTTAATGGATCCGCAAGAAATTGAAAAAAGATTTACTAAAAGAGTTAAAGATTTCGTATGCTTTAACACTCACTTAAGGATAGTTAATCAAATAATATATAAAGAATATGTTTGTCCTTTGTTAGAAGGACAGAGTAATTCTAATTGGTATAAAAAAGCGAGTGAAAGGTTGGAAAAAGATCACGGAATATTTGTTTCTCCTGCCACTCTTATTGCCCACTTAAGAGACATAAAAAATGGTAAAAGATCTCCGGTGGCTGCTTCTGATTTTACTTCTGGATTTTCTTATGATAGTCTTCCATCTTCTCGTTATGAAAAAGATGCTCTTCACGCCAGATTAGATACTTTAATTCACACATTTATTTTAGAAGACACTCATTATGTTGGCCTTCCGGCCAATCAAATTGTTGCTACATCTCAAAAGTATGATAATATTTCTGCTTGTGAAAAAGATTTTGATATGTATAAATTTATGTATCATTTGAAAGATTTGGTAATTAAAAATAAAAATGTCGATATTTTTAATAACGACATCCTTTATTATCTAGAGCAGACTGATAAAAAGTTTAATGTTTTTGAGTTTGATTTTATGGGAATTATAACCCCGCGATTAGTAAATAGAATAGCGAATTGTATTACACGAACTTCTATGGATACTTCTATTGTATCAATTGTTTCTATTGGTGGAAGAAAAATAACTATAAAAGATTATGAAAGAATGATGCCTTATTCTCTTATTTTTCAATTAAGGAATAAGGGATTTGGTTTACATTGTAAGTCTATTTCTGGTCGATATATTGACCATAAGTCTCCTATGAGATATGAACTATTAGTAATTAAGAAGGAGGAAAAATGAGTAAGATAATTTTTGAAGACCGAACGAAAGGAGAAGAAAATAAGGAAGAAGTTGATGGATTTTCTGAAGAAAAGATTGAGGAATGTGTAAAGGCTTTGGCCGGAACTATTTCTTTAACGGCAGTAAACACTGGCTATTATTATTACTTGAAGCCGGATGAAGTTATTTTAGGATTGCTAACGAGTATGGAAGATCTTGTGGCGATTTATTCAAAAGAACTTTGTCTGTTCAATGAAGAAGAACTTGAAAGGCTTAAAGAAAAAGCGAAAGAGTATTCAAGTGCTTATATGAATGATATGAAAGCAAGTGGTAAAATGGATCAAATTAAAGAGATGTTTGAAAAACTTAAAGGTAAAGGAAATGAATAAAACTACACTTGGTAATAGAATGAAAGACTATGAGGGAGCATATGATTACAAAATTATATCTCGCGTTCCCATTGTGATGAGACTCGATGGTCGTTCCTTTTCCAATATGACCAAGAAATTAAAATTCAAAAAGCCTTTTGATGGTAAGTTTCTAGAGCATATGGTTAGTGCCGCTATCAGCGTTGCGAATTCTGTTCAAGGTTGTATGGTTGGATACACTCAATCAGATGAAATTACTTTTGTGATTAGGACCGATCAGTCATTAGATACAACTCCTTGGTTTGATAATAGAATTCAAAAGGTTGTGAGTGTTGCTTCAAGTTTAGCAACCGTGGGTTTTAATAAGTCTTTATGGGAAAGTGGTGTTAATCATAATGCTACTTTTGATTGTAGAATATGTGCTGTGGCCAATTTAGATGAGGCCATAAGAAACTTAACATGGAGGCAGAATGATTGCGTAAAGAATTCAATTAGCACTGCTGCTTATTATCTTATCGGTGAGAAACTTGGTAGAGGGACAACGCAAAAGAAGTTAATGAATTTAAACCAAAATCAAAGACAGGAGTTATTGTTTCAAGAAACTGGTACTAATTGGAATGATATTGAGCCTGAGTTTAAAAGAGGTGTAGTATTATATAGAAAAGAGATGGAAATTGAAACTCCAAATGGAAAAGTAATTAGAAAGAAGTGGATTGCTGAAGCCGCTCCTACTTTTAATAGCGAGCTTGGCCGTCCTTGGATTGAAAATATTATTAAAGAGGAAAAAGATGGCGTCGAAGAATAGACAAAAGAAGCAATATGAGTATAAGAAATATATGAAAAAGGTGAGAAAAGAAGAGGAAGAGGATAAGAGATTTTATAAAGAATGTAAAAGAAATAAAAAAGATTATAGAAATGTAGAGGAAGAAGATGAGAGTTGAGTTTTTATTAGCATATGAAGATAAGACTTGGGAAACTTGCTTTTTTGATGTCCCTGAATATTTTGATAATGCGTTTGTTTCCAATGAAGACATCGAGATATGGTGGAGAGAAACTCACGGGGATAATTATAAAAATGTTGTTGTCGCTGTGGTATATAGTATGCCTTGTAGAAATTTTACGGGCATAGAGGAGGGTGAATAATGATAATGTTGTTGCTTTTAATTGCTCTTTATTCAAGCGGAGCTTTGAGTGGGGCGTGGTTTTCTTTATTATTTATATTATTAATTTTATGGGGATTTCTCCATTGTGTATAGGTGAGTTATGGAAGTTAAACTTGGTGTTTCAAATATCGTTACTGCCTTTGATAATAAAACTATAGGCAGTAAGGTTATTAATAAGGTTGAATTTTTCTGTATGTTAGAGGAAGAAATAAAGAATTTTTCTTTTCTTGATTGCCGCCAGCCGGGCCAAGCATATATGGAATTACCTGAAAAATTTAATAAACTTGTAAGTGCTGGCGTTGGAAAAAGAACCCTCAACCCAGATGATTATGTTGTTAGATTATATAGGGAAAAGGTGGGATTATATTTAAAAAGAAAATTTGCTTCAAAGGTTAATAAGGTTGCTTGTGTAGTATATACTATTGATGCTTATTTAAATGATCCTGATTTAGAGGAAGAAGAGAAAGAATTTCTTGGGCATTGTGATTTTACCCATATGCTTGTTGCTGTATTGGCTTTTGCTGATAATAACAATCCACTAACTCCTAATAGATTTAT
>Ga0307376_10005996_pt1 | contig 10833 bp, 13 predicted proteins | sample TR2MG_FD_202536 | JGI IMG/M metagenome (GOLD analysis project Ga0307376, IMG submission 202536) | Soil microbial communities from Risofladan, Vaasa, Finland - TR-2 | ecosystem: Environmental > Terrestrial > Soil > Coastal area > Acid sulfate soil | place: Finland: Risofladan, Vaasa | collected...
AAATCTTGCCATTGTATAGATTTCAAAAACCATTCGCTTCTAGGGCAATCTTTAATTTTCAATCTGTCCCTGTTAGAGGCTGTTATTGTTAGCTTTGGTTTCATTAATATTAACCTTGAAAATGCATAAAACAAACGTTCTTAGTATCAATTTTCTCTTGAGGATATACTGACATTTTGTGAAGATTACAAAAGTCAGGTTCAAACAATTCCCAGTATTTATCGATGCCTTGCCAACCCCCAGTCATTTCGTCCGTTAATTTTGCCAAGGGTGGTTCTGCAGATGGACCTTGTATCTCTTCCCACTTTTCAATAATTTTAGATGGCAAACTCTTGTCTCTCAGATAAAGAAAACCGGCATTTGGTATTTTTCTCATGTCTTTTTCTCTCCAAGTTGCTTTCCTTCTCTTATAAAGCTGCAAATTGGCCTGAATAATTTCTTTCTTGCCCATAATATCCCAAAAATCAATAGGAACTTTTTTCTTAGGAATACAATCCCAGTCTACAAACATTATTTCATCGTACCCATCTTCTTCCATTGCATATTTTAAAATCTCCAATTTGTGCCTATATTGTTCAGTAAGCAAATCAAAAGGCGCCGGATTTTCATCTACCAAAACACAATTAAACCCAAAAGTTAGTGCATGCTTATAATTATCTTCCCCAAAAACGTAAACTATAAAAGGCTCATTAAACTGATTCTTTTTAATGTCCCCCATGTCGCTATCCATTCTTTTTCGTCGGGCTAGGAGGCGATTTGAATCATCATAAATTCCCCATAGCGCCCTTATAAATGCTCTTTTCATATTTGTCCTAATTTAGAAACCAACGTTTAATACCCCTATTGAGCCTCCCTTATATTGTCTTCTCACGGTATCTATCTTTATTATTTTGTAGTCTAATCCTAGCTTTTCAGAAACATTCTCTAACAACATTTTTTCGGCAACGTTATTAACATCGTCAAAAACCATTGGAACAGATGTATTAAAAAGATCTAAATGCTTATAAAAACCAGCACGACCAACTTTTGCTGTAGGACCATCAATCAAAAGTAAATCATAATTAGTAGGGAGTTCTTTTTCTAAAACTCTATAATCATACCATCCTAATTGATGTTTTATTAGCCTTCCGTCGCTGGTTTTACGTTGGCCTAGAAAATCAGGGGGCAAGTAAGTATCATCATATTTCCTAATTGGCGCATGAATGTAATTACTTTTGTATTTTCCTATCAATTCGGTCATATGCTCTACAGAATAAACAGTAAAATGCTTAAGTAAAAATTTTGTACCTTCGCCGCTACCAAGTTCCAAAACCGTTTTTCCATCCGGCAGCAAATCAATTATAAAATCAATAGACTTTGATCTTCTCCATCTTCTCATTTAAATACCTCCCTTTGAATCATCATAAATGCCCCATAACGCCCTTATAAATACTCTTTTAACCATCATTCCTTATGTCTGTATTAAATATCGCCATTGCGCCCCTTTTGCTATCTATTATTTTATATTCAATCTCCAATTTTTCCGCTACTTTTTCCATCATCTTTCTTTCAGGAATTCTATGAACATCATCTATAATTATTGGAACAGATGTATTAAAAAGATCCAAATGTTTATAAAAACCGCCTCTGCCTATCTTCCCCGCAGGACCATCAACAAAAAGTAAGTCATAATGAGACGGCAAACTTTCTTCCAAAACCTTATAATCATACCAACCACTTTGAGAAGAAACAGTACCTCCTTTTTTTGTCGAACCCGGAATATCAGGAGCGAGATATTCATCATCATATGGGCGAATAGGAATATATATATAATTACTTTTATATTTGCCAATCATTTTCTTTACATTCTCAACTGAATAAACAATAAAGTCGTTGCACAAACGCTGTGTTCCAGTACCGCTTCCCAATTCTAAAATTATCTTTCCTGGCGGTAAAAACTCAGTGATAAAATCGATAGCTCTTGAAGGCTTCCATTTCATTTTAAAAACCCCTTTAGTATAAGTTCCTTTTTATTTTCCAACATCACCAACGTGTCATCATCAAAACCAGCCTTCTTAAACCACATCGTTCCAAAATTAAATTCACGTCTTCTTCTGTGCACACCTATAATATAAACATCGTCTATGCCTAGATACAAAGCAATAGCTATTCTATGTACTCCCTGTACTATATCCATTGACTTAAGATTAATCTGAAGAGGATATCTTTTTGTATTAAAACTTTCTTTCGTCATATTGCTAATAAGTCTCTTAAAACCACATATCCTTCTTTCGCTTCTTTCGTTACTGCATCGTGTTCTTTTTTTATGAACATTTAAACAAAGATCAAAGCCAAAATCATTCTCTCCATAATAATTTTCAATTGCAAGATAATGAACTATAATGTCCATTCTTCTAAAATAACCATCTTTGATTTGAGCTTCAAAAATTTCTTTTATACTTTTCAGAATCATTCTTACTTCTTACATAAAAAGGTTTTACGATTTAACTTACCCTTGCTCTTAGAAGATTCTTCATCATCCAAGGCCTGTAGCGACACGATATCAACATGAGAATAAAGAGTCTTAACGTAACTAATTTGTTCCCTTTGAAATTCCTCTCCCCCATGTGCCTCATACAAAAGATTGTCAGATAACCCACGACACAATTGTACGACCTCCCTCCATTTCTTAACCCATAAAGCTATTGAAAGCACAAAACAAATATCTACCTTGTCGGCTGTAACAAAATTTTCCAATAAGTCCAAGGGCTCTTTGTCTAAATGAAAAGTATAAAACGAAAGATTATTAGTATCATTAAATTTACTTATAAGATTCGCCGCATTAATACACCTATAATTATAATCAACACCTATCCCTCTTTGAATTTTGTCAGCGATATGATGAAGCATCCCACCAGTACTACATCCAAGATCTAAAACCGTTTTGTTACTAAAGTCAAAATCAACTTTATCTAGTCTTTTCGACGCAGCTCTTTGCCCTTTAAAATCCTTCCCTCTTAAATTTATACTGTGATAGGCCGCCTCATAACCATGACCAAAAGATCTCCTTTTGCGCCCCAAAGAATATTGAATTATTTTTAAAATGTCATCTTCTTTATTCATACTATTTGTCCCCTTTTTCTTTTACTTTTGCTTTTACCTTCTTCCTACAAATGGAAGCTGTGTTAATAAATTAGTCAACTCGTCACTATTATTATTAGATTGTTTTAATAATCTTGAGACAACCTTATGATTAATATGTACAAAGAAATAACCATTTTTCTTTGCAGACGGAGAAGGAACCTTGGCATTTCCCCATGTTGCAAAAAACGGTTCAAAAGTTTCCCAATATTTATCCAACCAATCTCCGTCAGTATCACCTATTAAATTATCTATATATTTTCCCATAACCCTTTCTTCAGACCATGGACGACCCATTTCCTCCCATAAATTATTTAAACCAACAGTTACATCTGGATCATTAATATAAACAAAGCTTGCCTCTGGAAGCTTTCTTTGATCCGATAGCCTCCATGAAAGTTTTTTCTTACGATATTGCCTTAAGACAGCTTGAATGGAAGCCTTTTCTCTCAACCGATCCCAAAAATTTGAAGGAATAGGCCTACATGCAGTACAGTCCCAATCCAGAAAAGCAATCTCATCGAACTCTTGCATTCCCTGATGAAGAACTTCTAATTTGTGACGAAACTGTTCTTTGTCCATGTCCCATACAATCGGTCTTTTATCCACTAATCTAGCTTTAAATCCTTTGTCTACCAAATATTTATAATTATCTTCCCCAAAAACATAAGTTATGTGTTCAGGAGCATTCTTATTAAGCTTAACCATTCTAAAATCATTATCCAGCTTGGTTCTTCGTTTAAAAAATCGGCGGTTGTTATGCTCGTAAATACCCCATAGCCCTCGAATAAAGGATCTCTTAACATCTGCCATGACTTCTCCCCTATGTCGCTCATCCCCAATGAACAAAACACTCTCTTTTAGTATCTAACAACTCTTTTGAAAAGGCTGATTTCTTTTTTAGATTGCAAAAATTAGGTTCAAACATCTTCCAATATTCATCTATGCCCTTCCATCCATCCATACAATCATCTACCCATTTAGTTATGGACGGCTCATCATCAAACATAAGTGCCTCTTCTCTAAATCTTAACTTCTTTCCACAATTTTCTCTTTCTTCTTTTTTCTTAGCAACCCATTCAGATAACTTATTATAATTATCTATAATATCTTTGGGCACTTTCGAGTCACGTATGTACAAAAAGCCTCCATTGCAAACCTTTCTCCAATCATCTTTCCGCCATAAACATTTTTTTGTTCTATATTGAAAAAGGTTAGCTTGAAATACCGCTTTCTCTTTCATCACTTCCCAAAAATCATCTGGCAATTTAGCTGTCGGACGAACATCCCAGTCCAGAAAAACTATCTCGTCAAACTCTTGCATTGCTTCATACAAAACGTCCAACTTATGCCGATATAAATGAGTTTTCATATCATATCTAACTGGGTTTTCATCTATCAGTCTGCAATCCCAACCATCTAACATTAACTGCTTACAATTATCTTGACCGAAAACATATACAACAAACGGTTCTGTATAAGGATTGTCTTTAATAAGCTTAATATCATTACACAACTTACCCTTACGAATACCATTAGTACTCACGTCTCCCCAAATAGCCCTTACAAAAGATCTTTTCATAGTCCTTGTGGAAATGCTCCAAATATTTTAATGGCCAAATCTCTTAATTCATCATCCATCTTTAAAACTTCTGTAAATTCAACTTCATTATTCGCATATTCTTTCCATCTATTAAGTACCGCCATTTTTTGAGCGTTACCATTACATTCCATTTTATCGAAACTGCTACCCTTTTTAGATCGTCCCATGGGCATTACTATATTAACCCCTCTATCTGTAAATTTAAGTCCCATCTTTTTCGATATTTGTTTCCTATATTTTTGATCGGCAAACCATTGATCATAATTAATAATCGTTTTGGGACTAGGAATAACGTTAGTAATACCCAAATATTCTTTAGCCATTGCACACCAAGAAGAAATAAATCTTTCTTTGTTTTTAAGATACCACCGCCGTTTCCACTCTAAAATACTAGCCAACTGATTCCACGGACTTCTAATAACCCCAACATAATATTTATACTTACTAAACGCATCTAATTTATAATATTCAACTACTTCCCTTTTATATGTTTCTATAGTTGGATTGATTTGCAAATGGAGCGATTGATATTCTGTCCCAAAAATAACAGCATCTTGATTTAGGCGCATATTTCTCTCATTATTCATTTCTTCTTCAAACCCTCTTTGCTCAATATCAAAATATCGCCACGGAGGAGAAACAGTATATGCCCTCCCATACATAGGCGGAACAGAATTTTTAAAACAAACATTATTAAAGTGACCAATTAGCCAAATAATAATGGCATGTTGGCCGCTTCTTTGAACACCACATACATGAATTTCGTTTTCTGTAAAATAATTTGTCATTTCTGATAAATTCCAAAGCCATATCCTATTTTGCAGCCATCAACGAACTTATAATTTTCGTCTAGGTGTTTTCTTAGTCTCCGCCATCCACCTCTCTTATTTCTCCAGTCATGCATAATTATTAAAGCGTTATCTGCCATCATATCCACTGAATATTCGCAGGCCTCAACTCGATAAACACCTCTCCCATCGACTTTAACCTCACTAGGAAATCCAGTACTACCATCAATTAAGACAATATCGTATTTGTTAGATGGAATATCTTCCCACTTTGACACAAGATGTACTTTTGGTAAATTAGTTTCTACAAATTTAACAAGATGTTTATAGTCATCAACTGCAACATAAAGATTTGGATCTAGAGCCTTATAAAGCACCCATGTCGTTATGCCACAAGAAAATTCCAAAATATTTTTAATCTTATATTTGTCTTTGTTTTCAACAAGCCATTCATAGAGCCATATTATTTCTTTTTCAGAAGGTGATCTGCTTGAAAACCTATAGCCATCCGGAAATTTCATTATTTGCCCCCTTTTTCTTCATTTGCTTTTTCAACTTCTTGCAATTTTCGTTTAATATGATCTGCGCCAAGTTTTCCACGCCCCTGAGTAAATCCACAATGCCTTTTAAAATTCATAACTCCTACGGTTTCGGGATTAAATCTATTGGCGACATAGAAACAATAAGTATCTTGAGTAGGAGCAGGGAGCCTTCTCTCTCTTAATAAACTAACACAAAACTTAGTAAATCTTGTTTTATGTAACTGAATAAAAGAAATAGTTCTTTTAGTATTATGATAAAATCTTCTGCCCTCTATACGACCTTCCTCAATCATCGGCTTGGCTCTTTTAAGTTTTCTCTTCCAATGTCCCTTAGCCCATGCATCCAACGCTTCAATATGACATGGACGACTATATCCCCATTTATGCCCACAAAAGGCGTACTGTTTCATTTTATCCGTAATGAATGGTCTATCATCAGTAGCATAACTATCAGCATCTAATTTGAGCCAATAATCAGTCCCAACATTCTCTGCTGCGCCAAATACAAACGCAGACAACATTTCTTCACGATGATTATCCGCCTCGGGCATACTCCATGGAATTAATCTAACATTCGGAAGCCTAAGAAAATCAAGTCTAGGATCTTTTTTAATATCCATTTTATGAACAAAAACAATAACTGGATACTTATCAATATTTTTATATTTACGCCAATTAGGGAATGTTTCTCTTAGAATGTCTACATAATATTCATCGCAAGCAGTAACAATCGTAGTATCTATTATACTGCCATCTTTCTTTTTAAGATATATTTTCAATCTCTTATCGGCATACTGAAGAAAACTATTTATATCCGCAATATTGTCTTTACGCATTTCTTCAAAAGTATCTTTCCATATTTGACAATTAGGATGATCTAGTACGTGTTTTTGACCATGCATATGCCAAGCCCTGATATCCTTTGAGTTATTATGATCATGCAAAACACTAACATTAAATTTTCTGTCTGCAATATGGATTTTAAGACCCCATTCCTCAGCAGATGGCCAAAGGATTTGAAAACTTACTTCATCGCTAATAAATATGTGCTTTTTACTCCCGCTATCAGCAAGTCTCACCCAATCCTTAACAAACTTTGTCCATTTTTCAGATTTTTTAAACGATAAAATTCCAGTATTGGTCGCAGGATTATGTTCAAGTGCTTTTTTTAAATGCCTTTCTTCAGCAATTCCTTTAAAACGCTTTGTTCTGGCAGCTATTTTAGGACCATCAGACCACCAACCGGCAAAATGAGGTATAGAACAATCTGCCTCATCTAGACTTTCAAACATTTCATCAAGTTTTCCTACTATAACCATGTCAGAATCAAGCCATAATGTTCGATCATATGGAGGATTTGCAAACATATCGGTTTTTCTAACCAATGTTTTAAGCTCATGTTTTTCTTCATTATAAACAATATCTACATTAAAATATTTACAAACTTCATCAAACTCTTTAGGATATGGTGTTTCTAAATAAAAAGTAACAGGGCCATCATAATGCTTTCTGAGCGAATAGAGGCAAACAATTGCCCTTACTATACATTTCTCCCCCCTGTTAAACATTATAATGCCTTTAGAATCTGTCATATATTAGTCTCCTTTGCCTTCTGAAATAAATCAAACTTTCTATTCATTTTTAAACCATCTTTGCGGTACAAAATTTTCCCTAGCTTTAAAGTATTATAAGCATTAAACCTTAAATAATAAAACGGACGACTACTATTATGCCCTATAACTATTTTGCTAATTATTTTTTCCTTATCAAAACATTTTTTCATCTTGACAATAAATTTCTTACTCCCTCCGGTAAAACAAGAAAAATACTTATGATTTGCTTTGTCATAGTAAATACTTCCGTCTCCGTCAAAATTACCACGGAGAAAATCAAAAAGATATTTTCGAGGAACAGATGGGAAGTCAATGGTCAAAGATTTGGCAGGACGACCACCCAATTTCAATATATCCTGATAAATAATTTTAGATGAAATGTTAATATAACAATGAGGATACCTATGATCTTTATAAACAGGATAATTAGATCTCATTCTGTTTAGTATTGCACAGAGAAGATATTTGTCTTTATTATGCTGATAAATACTAAAAATTCTTCCTCCTTTTATATTCCCGTCTGCAAACCAAAACCCAAGAATATATGCCATGTCATGAGACCACTTTTTAAAAAACTCTTCGTTAATTTTATATTGTCTCTGACCACCAGTTTTATTATTTGTTCCTAACCAATCCCCCCAAGAAATCCATCCTTTATTTTTATATTTATAGCTAGGATCACTAGGAATATTATTTGGCCTATGACCACCATTAACATATTCAGAATACCATCTATTTTTACTGTTAATATCATATTTTTTAGCATCTTTTCTAGCAATGCATCTAGCAATATCAAAAGGAAGCCATTTTATAAACCCATAATAAACAACATTAGTACCTAGCCAATCGCCCCACGAAACCCATCCTTTATTTTTATAAGCCCTATGTGGTTGTCTTGGTATATTGTCAGGTATTTTATTATTTTTAACATAATCATTTTGCCATTTATTCCATCCACTAATTCCATATTTTTTAACATCTATTCTAACGATTTTTCTTGCTTCTTCAAAAGGCAACCATCTATCAGTACCACTATATTGATTAGCATATTTTGGTTTCACTTGTTTCACTTGATGTAATCATCCTTCATCTAAATAAAAATATTTTTCATATATATTATACAGAAAACCAATAAAAAAGGATAATTGTGTGAAAAATTAATTCATACTATCACGAAATCCAGATATGACTTGATAAAGGCCTGGACGAAACGGTGAAAACCTATATTGACTTCGAAGTCTTCTTTCTTCTTCAGGAGTTAGATCTGTAAATTCTTTCCCCTCAGGAAGAAAATCCGCTTCGTTTCGGAAAAAGATATCCAATTCCTTAGGTATTACTTGAGGATTAAACGTTGGGGCATCAGAGGGCGGTTGGCCTGGTGTAAAATCTAGCATAATATTGTACTCCTTATATTTATGTTATATTCTCTACAAGAGAAACAAAATCTCTTGCCCTAGCACTAATATGATGATATTTCAAAAATGTTTCTTCCGCATTCTTTACTATTTCTGCCATTTTAGACTCATCATTAAGATAATACAAAATCTTATCTGCAAAGTTATCTTTATCGACGGCTATGTAATTAAACCCATCTTCTAAATATAATTCTTCTGAACCCCATGGCTTTTCTCCTACATATATCGTATTACAACCCATTGCCTCAAATATTTTGTTCATAGCCAATCTATAGCGCCCACCACAACTTACTAACATTTTAGATCCATTAATTGCCTGAGCATATTCTTCTCTAACAAAACCTGTATGGCTAAAATTAGAGCCGCAATGAGAATAATTCCTATATCTGATATTCATCTGCCTTTGATGGTTATTCAGATAATGATGCATATGAACCCTAAGTGGATAAAAATGCCACATTGCTCCAACGGTTATAACATCATACTGTTTAGGCAACCCGTAGTTCTTATAACAATTCTTATCAACGCACCTAGGATAACCTACAAATTTTATATTACGCCTAATGTTTTTGTCGAAGAATTTATAAAATTGATCGGGGTTAGAATAGGGAGGGGCAAAACAGCAAAAACAATATTCAAAACCAGAATCATTCAGGTTCCTAGAATACTGATGTGGCCTACGCCCCCAAAAATCACTCAGGGCAAATATCTTAGTAATATTTTTAACATCTTGAAAATGCGTCGGAAAATTACGAAGCGATTCTGGAATTCTATAATGTCGCATATAAACATCTCCGACTCTTTCGTTCGGAGTAAAATAACTATAAATAAAATCTGGCTTATCGTCACCATACATTTGTTTAATTATTTCTCTTAAATCAGTCGTTTGATATCCTGGCCATCCTGGACCATATGTAATCGTATCGCACGCCTCTTGGACAGCCATCATATCATATATCATATTGCCACTATGCCACCCTTCACGATTAACATTTAGCATTAATACTTTGATTTTACTTATTGGCATTGGCTTTTAAATCCTTAATTATTTGCAGGAATTGAAGTGCCCTCTCATCCCACGTATGATTGCGTCTAAATTCTCTTGCGGCCCTATTAATAATTTCTTGACTTTTCTCCCAATTTCCTAAGTAATAATGAATTTTATCCAAAAAATCACTTAAATCGTTAGAAAATTCGACACACGTTTCGCCATCTCTAAATATATCCTTATATGTATCAGGAACCTCATTACACATCAAAAGAGTCCCCGACATAGGTATTTCAAAATATCTTGGAGTCATATCGCCAAAAGCAGCATTGGTCGCCAACCATATTTTTGATTGACTTATTTTTTTAGCATACTCTTGATAACTCTTAATTCTTGGATCAACCAAATCACTCCCATTAAGAAACGTATTAAGTCTCTTTTCTTTTGCCAACATATTTTGCAGACGATCCCTAATATTAACCGTATCAAATGCCCCACTTACATACTGGCGATTATTATGTAACGCACCGCTAAATCCAACATCATATACTTTTTTCTTATTATACTTTTTGAAAACATTTTTATCCGCAGCATAACAAAACCTTTTGGCAGAAACGCCCTCTACTTCATAATCTTTATAATACGGAACCGAAGACAATATAAGGCCGATTTTGTTAAGTGAACAAAATCTCAACTTACATTCAAGATTATTTTGTGGCTTAAACATAAAAAAAATAGAAGAAAATTTCTCCAAGCCTTCTATT
>Ga0307376_10005998_pt1 | contig 10830 bp, 7 predicted proteins | sample TR2MG_FD_202536 | JGI IMG/M metagenome (GOLD analysis project Ga0307376, IMG submission 202536) | Soil microbial communities from Risofladan, Vaasa, Finland - TR-2 | ecosystem: Environmental > Terrestrial > Soil > Coastal area > Acid sulfate soil | place: Finland: Risofladan, Vaasa | collected...
TATAACCCCTTACTGGACGACGCGAATTACCTTGCCAGAATTTCCGCAAATGAGAAACCGGTAATCCTGGGAGTGCTGCTGGTACTACTCTCAGCTTTTGCTTCCGCCGGTATAGCAATTGGGCTGTACCCAGTCCTCAGGAAGCATAATGAGACGCTGGCCCTGGGCTCTGTAGGATTCAGGCTGATAGAGGGAATGCTCTACATTGTCGCGGTGGTTGGTGTGCTGTCACTGGTCACATTGAGCAGGGAGTACGTGAAATCAGGAGCCTCGAATACTTCCCTGTTTCGAGCTTCAGGTACGCTATTACTGGCGATAGACAATTGGGCCGGCCAGTTGTCGGTGATCGCTTTTACTGTGGGAGGTCTGATGTACTACTATGTATTTTATCACTCAAAGCTCGTTCCACGATGGCTCTCCATCTGGGGTTTTCTGGCTGCAGCACTGTCACTCACGGCCGCATTGTTAGGTGTATTCGGTCGTATAATTCCTTTTTCAGTGATCTTTATTTTCCTGCAACTTCCAATAGGTTTGCAGGAATATGTTCTGGCGTTTTGGCTGATCGCAAAAGGATTCAATTCGTCCGCAATCGCCTCCGTGCGTCGGTAGAACATCCCCTTGATCCTCATAGAACGGAGAGCATGAAGATGAAGGTGATCGTGCAAACAAGATACGGTCTGCGCAACCTGCGGATCACGGATGTGCCGGGTAACGGGGAAACCTGTTCTTGCCCGCCTGATGACGGGGAGCCTCCTAAAGCCACGGCGATGGATCCCCGGAGGCGAGTTATCGGGGCGGGTAGTGTCTGTCGGCACCAAGGTACGCAGATTCAAGCCTGCCGAAGAAGTCTACGGCAACACCTGCAAATGCGGATACGGAGCGCTCGCGGAGTCTGTCTGCGCCGACGAGAGTGCACTTAGCGCGAAGCCGACGACTCTTTCGTTTGACAAGGCGGCCGGCGTTCCTCAATAGGCCCTTGTCGCGCTCCAGAGTCTCCGAATCGGTGGGATTCAAAACGGACAGACGGTGCTGATCCAGGGAGCCTCAGGCGGCATCGGAACCTTCGCAGTGCAGATAGCGAAATCCTTCGGTGCACAGGTGACAGGCGTCTGCTGCACCCTTCCTGTTCTCGACTATTACCGCGCACTGAGTCCGGCCGGAGTCTACGTGATGGCCGGGGGTTCCATTGGGCGATTCATTCCGACCGCGTTCCAGCGATCGCAACTCTTCAGTTCCGGGAGCAAGAGGATGAAACGATTCACCTACTCGCCGACCATGGAGGACCTCATGCACATGAAGGAACTCATCGAAGCGGGGAGCCTCCGGCCAATAATCGACAAGGTTTATCCCCTGAGCAAATCAGGGGAAGCACTCCGTTACCTCGGGAACGGGCAGGCGAAGGGGAGAGTGGTCATTCGCATAGAATGACCGTCGAGTGACACCGCACAACGGAACCGCCATTGCTGCCAGGGGAAGTGCACCACTTGAGTGCCTTAATTCAGTATCGAAATCCTCTGGTTCATTACGCAGTTGTTCGCCAGTAATCAGGGCGTCGCACAAAAGCGATCCCCCTTATCAAAACTGCACGAGTCCAAAAAACAACACTCAGAAAGACACTTTCGTGTCTGCGCGAATTCGGGGTGGTATCGTCATGCTTACTTTGACAATTGATCAGAGGAGGATCCTTATGGGCGCGTATCCAAATTCGATAGCAACGCGTGTATGTTCGCCGTGCGGGACTGGTTGTGATGCCCCTGACGCGGAGAGATCCTGCCCATCGGTCCGGCTGATGGAGCGTGCTCCCTCGGCAAGGCCGGCGCCGGAGGGGGAGTTTGTGGAATCGGGCACCTCGGAGAGGGCCGTACGATGTTTTGTAAAGACACGGGAGGTTACAGTGAAATCCAGGGATATTCGCAGACTATCAGGACTCGTTGCCATGCTTTTCGTCGCTGCGCTCTTTAGCTCCTGCACCACGACCAATCTGGCGAACAACAAGACGGGGTGGTCGGATTACGCGACCATAGCGATCAAAGACTATATGGTGGTCGGAATCGTACGAGTTGCAAGCGAGGAGATCACCCGACGCGGCTTTCTCTGCATTGCATATTATCATACGGGTTCGCAGATCACGTACGACCTGCTCATGGCGGAGGCAAAGAAGCTCGGAGCCGACGACATCATCAATGTCAGGATCGATCGCACCGACGCGAGCTATCATGGGATCTTCGATTGGCTTGTCGGTTATACCGAGAAATACCAGTACAGCGCGAACGCACTGGCGATCAAGTATACACAGGCCGCCGCAGGATACATCAATCGCAACAGTACGAACGGACCATCGGGGATGGGAGGAGGCCCGACGCTGACCGAGTGAGTTCACGTCACAGCCGAGACCGGGCCGTCAATGCGGCGGACGGTCTCGCGTGCAGGAAGTGAGCGGATCACAGCCGCGGGATCCGCTCCTGGTCAACCGGCAGAGGTAAAAAAACACCTCGTGCTTTCTCGCTATGTGAATTTCAAGGCGTGTCGTATAATGGATCTGTGCCAGCGGCAATTTTGGCCACCAAGCTCTATGTTCCCTCATTGCGGTCAAAAATGGTTCTCCGTCCCCGCCTTATCGAGCAACTGAACGAAGGGCTCACTTCGCGTCGCAAACTGACACTCATTTCTGCCTCCGCTGGTTTCAGCAAGACCACACTGGTCAGCGAATGGATTGCTGATTCCCGGCGACCAACTGCGTGGGTTTCGCTGGATAAGGCGGATAATGATATAGCTTGCTTCCTTACGTACATCGTTGCAGCGTTACGGACGATTGTGCCGAATATTGGAGCAGGGGCGTTGACTGTGCTCCAATCCCCTCAGCTACCCTCTTCTCAGTCGATTTTGACAAGTCTGCTCAATGAAATCGCCACCATCCCGGACAATCTCATCCTCGTCCTGGATGACTATCACGTGATTGACGCCGATGCCGTCAACCATGCCGTCACCTTTCTGCTCGAGCACTTACCTCCGCAGATTCACCTGGTCGTCGCCACCCGCGAAGATCCATCATTGCCCCTGTCCCGCCTGCGCGCTCGAGGCGAACTCACCGAATTGAGAGCATCGGATTTGCGTTTTTCGTCCGACGAAGCCGCAGATTTTCTCAACAAGGTGATGGGACTGAACCTTGCGGTGGAAGAGATCGCCGCACTCGAAGTCCGTACGGAAGGCTGGATTGCCGGTTTACAGCTGGCAGCAATTTCCATGAGGGGGAGTGCGGACACGGCCGGATTCATCAAATCGTTCACCGGCAGCCACCACTTCGTTATGGACTACCTGATAGAAGAAGTCTTGCAGCAGCAGTCCGAAAGCACCCAGACATTTCTGCTGCGCACTTCAATCCTTGAACGCCTGTGCGGCCCGCTGTGCGACGCTGTTCTGGGTTCTCCTTCTGTCTCCGGGCAGGAAACCCTGGAATATCTCGAACGTGCCAATCTGTTCATCGTCCCTCTGGACAACGAGCGGCGCTGGTACCGCTATCACCATCTATTTGCCGAATTGCTGCGGCAGCGGTTGCACCAAAGCCTATCGTCAGGAAATGAAGAGATAGGCGTTGCCGAATACCACATTCGGGCAAGCCGATGGTTTGAGGACCAGGGTCTGGAAATTGAAGCGTTTCAGCATGCGGCTGCAGGCAACGATATAGACCGCGCTGAGCGGATAATTCAAGGGAAGGGCATCCCACTGCACTTTCGCGGGACAGTTGACGCTATTCTTGGTTGGCTGGAATCGCTGCCGAAGTCAGTGATGGACGCCAGACCCTCATTATGCGTGAAGTATGCTGCTTTGTCGCTTATTGCCGGACAAACAACCGGCGTGGAAGAGAAACTGCAGACAGCTGAGGCAGCTCTGGCCGGCGCGCTGCAAGACGACAAGCAGGACAGCACGTACCGCGATCTGATTGGGCAAATTGCCTCCTCCAGGGCCACAATGGCCCTGACACGCTACGATCCGGAGGCCATGATCACTCAGTCGACGCGTGCGCTGGAGTATCTACCGCCTGACAACCAATTTCCCCGCATCAGGGCGATCTGGACGCGAGGGTTTGCCTACCAGGTCCAGGGAGACCGGGCCGCTGCCGGCCGAGCCTTTTCGGAAGCTGCAGCTATCAGCAAGGCGTCCGGGACTATTCGTATGAATATCGTGGCTACCATCAGCCTGGGGGCAATTCAGGAACTTGAAGTTCGCCTGCATGAAGCGGCCGAAACTTTTAGGGCAGGCCTGCAGCTTGCCGGTGATTATCCCCAACCGTTTGAAAACGAAGCTCATCTTGGCCTGGCCCGCATATTCTACGAATGGAATGACCTGGAGGCAGCTGAGCGGCATGCGCAACACAGCCTGCAATTGGCGCGACAGTATGACCGCGTGATTGACAGATACATTCTCTCGGAGGTGGTTCTCGCTCGCCTGAAATTGGCCCACGGCGATATTGCTGGCGCAGCCGCTATGCTGATGGAAACCGAGCAGTCCGTGCGTCAGAACAACTTTGTGCATAGGGTACAAGAGGTGGCCGCCGCGCAGGTACTTGTTCTTCTTCGACAGGGTGATGTGGTGGCGGCCGCTGAGTTGTCCAGGACCCACGAACTTCACATGAGTCATGCGAGGGTACATCTGGCTCAGGGCAATCAGTCTGCGGCGTTGGCTTTGCTTCTGCAATTGCGCCAGCACGCGGAAGCCAGGGATTGGCAGGATGAACGACTCAAAGTGATGGTTCTCCAGACAGTCGCTCTTCATGTACTTGGGGAAAGGGACAAGGCAGCGCAACTGCTGAGTGAGACGCTGGCACTGGCGGAGCCGAATGGCTTTGTCCGAACTTTTGTTGACGAAGGCGAGTCAATGCAGATGACGATTTCTGATTTCCGATCGTCAATCAACGAGCAAAAGCGCGGCCGAAATAATAAGCTGCTCGGTTACGTCGACAAACTCCTCGCGGCTTTTGTTCAACCGACAGCCACTCCGCCATCGAAAATCGCAAATCCAGACTCCAGAATGCTCGAACCATTGACTCAACGCGAGTTGGAAGTGCTGCACCTCATTTCCCAGGGGCTCTCGAATTATGAGATTGGCGAGCGGCTGTTCGTTGCCCTGGACACGGTCAAAGGGCACAACCGCAAAATCTTCGACAAACTGCAAGTGCAACGCCGCACTGAAGCCATAGCCCGCGCCCGCGAACTTGGTTTGTTGTAAGCAAAAACATTCGTGGGCCACGATCTTTTGGATCGGGACTGACCGTCGGCAAAATGGAGCTCCATTTGCCTACCGGGCAGCACGCGGATCAATGCGAAAAGCGTCCGAAAAAGCGCGGTCGGAAACCATGATGTGTGTCATTTGCCATGCCTGGAGGTATTTTGCGAGACGTGTCGCTTTCGGGTGCTGGGATTCATCGGATCGCGCGGTAGCGTCCAGTTCCTGAAGCAATTTGCTGTGCTCCCGCTTATGGGCGTCGGCGCCCTTGTATTCGGGCTTTGAGAAATATTCCTCTTCGAACTTGAAATGCGCTGCGAGCATTTCCACTACTTCGCTGAAGAGCTCCCTGAACTCGGCTTCTCTCTGGGGTTCCTCAGGCAGATGTCCCATCCTGTTCAGGAGTCTCACAATCGCCTGGTGATCCGCGTCGATTTGCGGTACGCCGATACTGAGTTTTGTTGTCCATTCAAATGTTGCCACTACTTTCCCCTGTATTTTCAGCGTAAAGAAATCGTCGTCGAATATCAATCATATCGCAGCTTCCAGCTTTCGCACTTTTCGCCTTGTACCCGGCAGCTCATGTATATGCATGACTGAACAGAAGCCGAGGGCGACTCAGCCACGATCGTGTTGTGTCCCGCTTTTGCGACGTATGAAGGCCGAGACGATAGCCGAATGTGTACGACGGAATCCCAAATGCCTTAGCTGCAATTTCAGGGACCAGCGTCTCCAGTCCGGCACGATGAGCGGAGGACTCAGCAGCTCACGTGGCGGAAAGGCCACCGATCGGACCTCATTTCCGAACTGAATCGCGCATGAACATGGACGAACTGATTGGCCCGCGGCGCTCTGGAGAACTTATCTGCACGGCGAAGCCCTCTTCCGGGCTATTGCAGGGCCTGCAGCTCACGAGGTGAATCTGTAGAAGTGCGGAAACCGGAAGTCAGAGGGTTGCCAGGGAAGCTCGTATGGCTTGCAGAAGCTTCTCCGGAAGGATCGGCTTATAGAACATCGATATGGCATTTGGGTCGAGCCCTTCGATGTTGGGAACCTCAGACGCGTATCCGGATATGCACACGACCGGTAGCGAAGGGAACCGTCTGCGTAGTGCGATAATCAGATCGGAACCGTTCATGTGAGGGAGCACGAGGTCCGTAACAAGAATGTCCGGCTGAACCGTGCCTGACTGCACGGCGCGCAAAGCGTCTTCGCCATCGCCTGACTCATGCACGAGATATCCGTAGGAGTTCAGCAGTTGCGCTGTAACACCCCGCAGTTCGACATCATCCTCGACAAGTAATACCATTTCCTCCCCGGCCAAACGCTGAGGTGGTGCCTCTTCTTCGGACAGGGATTTCATATCTTCGAATTCGCGAATTGCAGGGAGCTGCACGGAGAAGTTGCTACCCGTCCCAGGGGAACTCTCCACGTCGATGGCGCCGCCATAAGTGCGAATGATATTAAGAGCTGTGTAGAGCCCGAGTCCGGTGCCCTTCCCTTCTTCCTTGGTCGTAAAGAATGGTTCGAAGATGTGACTTGCCACATCGGGACTCATTCCCTCACCGATGTCGGAAACAATAATCTCGACGTATCCGACGGTATCAACCTGTTTCGAGCCATTTCCGTGGAAGGCCGACCGGGGCCGTGTTTTCAGGGTAAGCGTCCCGCCTGATGGCATTGCATCCCGCGCATTGATGCAGAGATTCAGAAGCACCTGTTCAAGCTCAAAACGGTCTACGAGTACTTTGTGGACTTCGGGGGCAAGTACAAGAGTCACCTGAACTCGTTCGCCCACAACCCGGTAGACGATCTTCTGCAGATCTTCGAGAAACGCATTCACCTCCAAAGGCTGCGCATCCCCTTTGTGATGCCGGCTGAAGCCAAGCAGCCGGCGCGTCAATCGTGCGCCCTTTCCAGTGGCGTTCTTGATGTTGACCATTGTCCTGGCGAACTCCTGGTTTCCGGCGGCCTGCATTCCGGCCAGTTCCGCGTAGCCGGAAATTACTGACAGAATGTTGTTGAAATCATGTGCAATCCCGCCCGAAAGCTGACCTACAAGTTGCATCTTCTGTGCGTTTCGCAGGCGGTCTTCACCAGCGCGAATTGCAATTTCGGACTCTTTTCTCCGCGTCAGATCGTGAACCACGAAGAGTGAAAGCGTATTTTCCAGCTGCTCCATGTTCAGGGGCGCCGCGCAGTACTCGGCAGGAAATGGAACACCCCGTACCGTAAGCATTACGCCTTCGAAGTAGAGACCGCCGGTAGAGTGAAACCTGGGGTCGCCTTCCGCCGCGACGTCCTGGACGAGCGTGGACATTGTGAGCCGGGTAAGTTCCTGCGCGGTACCTCCGAAGAGTCGGGTACTTGCAGGATTGCAGTCGAGAATACGACCGGTCCGCGGCTCAATCACGAATACCGCGTCGCGCAGTGATCGGAATGTCGCTTCCACCAACTGCTGATAGCTGACCATGGCGCGATCGGCCTCGCGCCTGATGAACGCACTTTCAAAGAGACGGGCTACGATCCCGAATATCCGCAGACGCTCCGTGCGCCATTCTGCGTGCTCCTTCGCGGATTCGACTGTAATGAAGCAATGGACTTCCAGATCAGCAAAAACGGGAACGAGCGCGATCGTGCGAAATCCGAGAAGCGTCAGAAGTTCGCGATCAGCCGTAGCGTCTGCAGGCAGATCTTCTGAAAGGACCATGAGTTCCGCACTTCCCGAGGTGACACTGCGATGGAGCACTGGATAGGCAGAAAGATCGATGCCGTCGAATGTCTCCCGAAACGAGGGTACCCCAGATTGGCTCCACTCGCCATCGACCCACATTCGGCCGGTCAATCGCTCGAGTCTGTTCAGCTTTACCATATCCGCGCCGGCCCACTCCCCTGTCCAGCGGAGGGCATCCGCTATTTCGGCGGACAGATCAACAGCTGATGCTGCAATGAACCGAGTCGAGATAGCACCGATGAGCTCTTCCGTTCTCCAGGATTCGGGTTCTCGCACCGAATCCACCTTTGGCACTCCGAGTTGCATGCTTCCACCACCCTGTCTTCTATCTACATTATTACCAATACCTCCATATGTCAATGGGGAGGCGTTAATGTCCGCCTCATTGCCCGAAGTTTCCAGTTCGATGCGAAAGCTCTCCCAGGCAGTTACCGGGATACTGGGCTCAATTGAGACCCTTGTCGGGACCAGAGAGGCTGCGCGCTCCTCTTAGGGCGATATTTACCCGGAACACGGGAAATACTCGATTCTTCCACGGCATGAGGAACGTCGCGGCGGTTGCACAGGTGCTGATCCGGAAAGCATCGACAACTACGGAAAGAACGAATTGCGTCTCCCTGCGCGTTTCTGCATTTGGAAATCCGAATCGGCACAACGATTCAATCCCGGCAATGGAGCCTGGCCAAGATCCAGGAACCGATACAGGTCGACGAACAGTCTCCGTATCTCCTCACGGTTTATTTCGTGACGCACGGCGTGGCCATCCTGTCGGGAGCTGATGAGGCCGGCCTCCCTGAGCAGCTTTGCGTGAACGCTCGCAGTCGGTCGCGCGATTCCGAGATATTCGGCAAGCTCGGTATTCATCAGGGGAAAGTGGCGAATAAGTCTGAGGATAAGGAGTCGGGTCGGATCGCCAAGGGCCTTTGCACGCGAAGCCACCGCCTCAGCATGCTTTCTGAACTCCGCATACACCCTGCCGGGCTCACCACAGGTCACACAGATAGCTTCGGCACGCATGATCGAGGAGTCGGCAAACCCGAACGGCTCGATCCAGAAGTAGACTGGCAGTCTACGTTCGACAACTGCCATCTTGAGCTCGGGCAACAGGTGGAGGGGATTCTGAGGAGGAAGCCAATCAAGCCGGGGAACTCCGGTTGACGCTGCCGGAGCTCCGAGTGCAACAGTGGCACGGCGCTCGACCTCGGCCATGAGCGCCTCCCGCCCCCTTCGCCACGGCTGGTACCACTCATAAAAGAATCGGTCGAGCCAGTGCCAGAACCGATCGTGAAGGTCACCGCCCGTGAGAATCCTGCCGATCAGTAGAACCTCCCGGCGAAGTGACTCGACCATCTCCGGTCTGTCGGCGATTGTCAGTCCCGCCCGACTGTAGCCGGCGATCATCTGCTCAACGAGGATATCGGAGAGCCGCAGCAAATCGGATGCGTTATTGCGAAGGCGTTCCGGCACCGCCGGTTCTGCGGTGCGCGACACAAGCTGTTCAAGAGCGCCGGCGGGATCGACTGAACGCAACGGCAGGAGCGCTCGCGAGTAGTCATCATCAAACGTCGTGCCGGTGCATTGAGTCGCGAGCTCAAGGAGCGAAATGAGCCGCGGCTCAGGACCGAGGAACTCAATAGCCTGCGCCCTCCAGTCATCGGATAGCGGAGCCAGCAGGTCTTCGAACTCTTTCGCCATCCCGACGCTCGACAGGTAACCGTTCGCGAGCGAAAGCGCCACGTCGAGCTCGATAGGAACAAACCGTCCCACCCGCCAGCCACCCTGCAGATCCAATCCATTTTCGCTCACGAGAAACTCCTCATCATCCCACAGCAACTTCTGTACGGGCACGGGCACTGGCACGGACCGCACGAAGATTGTACAGGACCCAGAGCACGAGAATCGACAGGGCGACAAAGGCCGCAATGAAGTACCCTGTCATAGACAGGACTCCGGGAATGAGCGCCGGTGTGAGGAGAACTCCCAGCAGTTGCCCGGCGGTAGCGGTAGTCTGAAAGGCTCCCGCGGTTCTACCAAGCATCGTTGCGGGGGTGAGGAGCTGTAGAAGCGTGCCCGCCTGAACATTGAGCAAACCGCTTCCTGCTCCGCCGAGCAGACATCCTGCTATCGCCACGAGTGTGCGGACCGGCCCCGCGGGGACAAACGATGAGATGCCGAAGGCAAGTGGAATTGCGCTGAGAAGCAGAATTCCCGTCACGATATCGCTCCACGGATTCCGTTCCCGCTTTCCGGCCATGATCAGAATCGATGAGCCAACTGTGCCGATACCGATGAGACTCACGAGCAATCCGAACACGCCTTCGCCGGAATGCAGTGAATCGCGGACGAAGACCGATGCCAGAACATCGAAGCCGACTATGACGAAGATACCGAGGAATACTGTTACGAAGATCAGCCGCAGCCCTACCGAACCGGAGACGAGCGAACGAAGCGTGCGGTCGACTCTCTCCGGCTTGCTGCCCGGTTTTGTCGAACCCGGAACCCCGTTCGGTTGAAGCTCTGGCAGCCGGCTCAGCAGCAGTGCCGACAGGAGAAACGATGCCACATCGAAGATGATCGCAGTGTGCGGGTTCATTATTGCGAGCAGGCCGCCGGCAAGCAGTGGCGCTGCGATCTTTATCGTACCACTGAGCTGCTGAAAGAACGCATTGACCCGCGAAAGGCTTTGCGCCGATACCAGTGAGGGGACCACGGATCGGCGGGCCGGCATCATGATTGAACCTGCAAGCGCTTCGAGTGCCACAATTGGGTACACGACACCAACGCTTGTTGTGAAGATGAGCACTGAGACCAGCAGAGCCTGCAGGAGTTCGCTTGCGATCATCAGTTTTCGGCGATCGTAACGGTCACACAAC
>Ga0307376_10006000_pt1 | contig 10827 bp, 14 predicted proteins | sample TR2MG_FD_202536 | JGI IMG/M metagenome (GOLD analysis project Ga0307376, IMG submission 202536) | Soil microbial communities from Risofladan, Vaasa, Finland - TR-2 | ecosystem: Environmental > Terrestrial > Soil > Coastal area > Acid sulfate soil | place: Finland: Risofladan, Vaasa | collected...
TTAATTATCTGTCTTCTAATAAGACAGGCGGCTAATTTAGTAGTACTGGCGCCACATCCTTGAAAAGGCATATTCTTTGCTATATTTACGGCGTGTGCTACTTGTCTTTTATTGTCCCAGTCAATGCTGGTTAAATCTCGCCGTCTTCCATCAAGTGGCGATTCGGCGATATGGGTTTGCATCAAGTTATCAACCAGATTATCCATTAGCTTCTTGATGGCTGGAAAAGTATTAAAGTAATCTTTGAAAAGCTTCTTTGCAGTATCAACATCTATTTTTAGACTGGCAGCTAACTTATAAACTCCCATTCCGTATATAAGACCAAATGTTACAGTCTTAATATATGTTCGTAGACTTTTCATGCTTTTCTTTACTTCCCCATATTCATCAAAAAAGTCTTCATACGGAATTCTATTTAACAGGCTTGCACTATAGCAATGCAAGTCCATATTGTTTTGTAACGCATAAATAAACTTCTCTTCTTTACTCAATTGTGCTAATAGACGTAATTCCTGCTGTGAAAAATCAGCAGAAATTATTTTAAAACCAGGCTCAGCTTCAAACGGAGTTCGATATGCTTGATCTCTCGGAATATTAGTCATATTGGGATTACGGGAAGCAAACCGTCCTGACTCAGCTCCTAATTGAATAAAATCTGAATGGATTCTATCGTCAATAGGGGAGACATTTTTATCTATGAAAGATTGACCATAAGTATCAATCCTTTTTCTTGCTTTTCTATATTCTAGCAAGTCTTTGATAACATCGTATCTGTCTTGATACAGTGCTAGTACATTTTCGTTGGTTGATTTAAATTTGGTACCACATATTTTGTTCAACAGGGGTAAAAGTTGCATTGGTGAATTTAAATTTACTATCGGCTCACCAAACAAATCTTTCTGAGTATGAGGTCTAAGATGATCATGTAACTTTACTTTAAGCTTTTCGGCCTCTGCCTCAACGGTATCTCGTAGAGCAACCCATTTTTGTTTATTAATTTTTATCCCATCTACTTTTAAATCGCCTGTTACCATTGTTGTTTCATTTTCTAACAACAGCAATTCACCCATTTTTCTTGAATTAATTAGGCTCATTTGCTTATTATATAGTGGAACAAGATGTTTTACATCCCCCTCAGCATATGAAATTTGTTCTGATGAGAAGGTATCTCCATATTTCATTGCTATAAATGTTTCTTGTTCCAATTTATTTAATTTTATTCCAAGATACTTCTCGACCACAGCCTCTAAGTTGGCTTCAACTCTTTTACCAGAATTTAATAACTGTTCGCCTATCATAGTACAGGCTACATAAGGTAGTCTAAATTTAAAATTTGATCTTATAAGTGAATAATCAAATCCTACATTATGCCCCATTATTAATAGTTTCCTACCTCGGTCTTTGATATGATCAAAGAGCAAATTAATACTATCGCCCAAACGTGCTATATCCAGGGAAAACTGCTTTTGAAAGTTTCCAATTTGAAGTAGGAGTACTTGAGAAGTTAGTGGATCGAGGCCGGTGGTTTCAACATCTAAACTAACTTTTGATTGATTTCGTAAAAATGGTAATACTTCATTTTCTATCTGCTCTTTGCTATCTATTAACATAGAAAAATCCTTAGTTTATCTTTATAACGCCTGTATCGTAAGCGTCGTAGAACTTTCTCTTTTATTTGCCTAACTCTTTCTCTGGTCAAATTATAATGATTACCTATTTCTTTTAAAGTGTAAGCTCTGCCATCTAGACCGAAATACATTTTTACTATTTGTTGCTCCTTGTCTGTAAATTCAGACAGGACGTCTTCAAATTCTTTCATAAATTCATCATCTAGTTCGTACTCTGGCTCTAAGCTTATAATATTGTGCAAGTTTTTTCCTTCAACTATGCTGTGGTCTAAATTGACCATTGTGTAATTGAAGATTTGAGTATTTTTATTATCCAAAGAGTCTTCTATCTCTATTTCTAATGGTTCTCGATTTAAAGATTCAAATAAAGAGTTTTTTAAATTTTGAATTTTCTGTAAACGCGCTAGTTTGTTAATTGGTATTTTGATAGTTTTAGCATGTTGATGAATACTACTTAAAATACTTTGTCTAACCCACCAAACCGCATAAGTAATGAATTTTACTTTTTTAGAAAGATCATATCTATCATAAGCCTTTATTAACCCAAGATTTCCTTCACTTATTAGATCTTCTAATGCTAAGGAGCCGTGGCTATTTTGATATCTATTGGCTATTGATACTACGAATTTCAGATTTGATGTAATTAGTTTATTATAAGCAGCGCTGTTGCCAGCTTTTGCTGCAATAAGTAATTTTCGTTCTTCCCCTTCTGTTAATAAAGGGTACTTGTCTAATTCATTTAAATACCAATTTTTCATAATATTTTAGATTACTATAAAAGAGTTTTTGTTGTAATTAAGAGCTCCGAGTCCCACTATGCTAGTCTTATTTGTGTTACTAGTATAGTTGATATGGTGGTGTCCGTAAATATATATTTCTGGATTGACTTTTAATAATAATTCGTCTAAAATAGCAATCCCCTCATGTTGTTTGTTATATGGTAGAGCTATACTGGCCGCCTGGTGTGTTACTAAAGTATAGGGCCTAAATGCAGCTATTTTGAGATTTTCAATTTCATAATTAGTAAAGAATCTTCGTGACCTACCTTTTAGATTACCAGGGTCTTCTTGAAATTTTTTAGGGGAATAAATGCCGCCTAATATGGCTATTACTCTTCCGTTTAATATATATGTTCCGCTTTTTAAATAGAAAATATTATACTGCTCTAAATTACTGGGATAATCATAATCATCATGATTGCCCTTTATAAAGTAGGTTTTTATTGGTAATTTTTTAAAGCTTGGGTTATTCGTTATTACTGGATATCCTGAGCTGGGTAAATGTTTTAAAAATTTCCCATCTGCATGTGCAGACGGGAAATTATTGTAGAAAGACAAATCGCCAACTTGTATTGCAACATCACATATTTCTTTATACTGCTCTTCTAGTTCAAAAAGACTATCAAAGTCTCCATGAACGTCACCTACCATTAATATCATTTTCACCCTGTTCTATCAGTTTACACACGGAACATCCTTCAGGACGTTTGCGTCCACAGCACTGCTCGGGATGTTCCCAATTATGAAATATTCGATCCCAATCTTCTTGTTTAACGCACATCTCAGTTTGGATGTTCCAGATTTCTTTAAAATCAAGTGATTGTCTTCTTTTAATCATGTTATAGTCTCACAGTATATTGTGCTATATTTACTTCACCTCTTAAATAGTTAAGAAGTAATTGACTTGCAATGCAGCTAATGATTTTATTACCTTGCTGGATTATTCCAGCTTCCAGTTCAAAAGCTAATTGGCAACTTCCACCTTCGTTATCATCATCATCCGCTGGTAGCGACCTCATTAGAACATCTAATGTATTTTTTGGATTCTTTGTATAAAACGCTATTGCCCGACCTTCGCTTCTTAGATCGATCCAATATGGATTTTCTTTACCATCACAATAGGTAAATAGCATTTTACGAAAACCTACATTATCTACACAGCTCATAATAATGTCCCAATCATCTAATTGCTCGGGATTGATAATCCGATTAGTAGATTCTTCGAATCCATATCTGTTAGCAAGAACAGAAACTTTGTATTCCAGAATGTCTTCTTTAAAAAAGTTTTGGTATTTAATGTTTTTTAAATCTACCATATCGTCGTCGGCAAATTGTATTCTACAGGGCCCCAGTTGACCTACCTTGTCCAGGCCGGATAAAAAATAACTAAGCCACGAGCCGATGCCTCCAGCTCCAACTATTAAAATTTTTTGCATACAGTCTCCAATCAAATTACTAATTAATAATATTAATACTTACGGGTTTAAATCCAAATTCTAATCCATCATAGTATTGAAAGGACATCTTGGCCAATGATGGTGAAAATATAATATAAATAGCTTCATATCCAACATCTTTGGGGTCAAGCTCTTTTTTACTGTCATAGCTAGTGCCAAGTATATCCACTATACTGGGCGTAGGGCCACTGTATGGATGAGTATGAAAAGTACCCACAAGATCCAACTTAGCATCATTATGAAAATGCGTCGTTTGATCTAATATCTTATAAAGATCTTCTGGATGTGGCTCATAGTGAACTGTTGATGAGGTTGAAATATTTCTCATTGGAATAAATTTTGATAACTGCCAACTATCTTTATTACCTAAAAACATCCCTATTTGTTCTTTAGTAGGGTTAGCGTAACCATGTTTTATTGCCTCTAGTAAACAATCTAATTTGATAGTAATATTCATTAAATTTTTTCTTTCTTATTGTCAGGAGTCGGAGTGGTTACTCCGACTCTCAACAATATTATAGTTAATAAATTCCGCCCTTTAATCCATTAGTAATTGTAATATCTTCTGCACCCAGAAGATCACTAACTTGCACTTCGCCTGGGTTTTTCATAAGTCCGCCCATATATAAGACTTTACCGGTGCCTTGACATTGTTCACGAATGAATTCGATTGCATCATTTGTATCAAATACAAACTCGTCATGACCTCTTGCGGAGGTTACTTTTATTTTGATTAATTTTTCCATTTTTATAATCCTCTTAATTTACTGTAATGTACTTACTTCTTGAGCGATTAACGCATCATTATGCAGAGCAAAAATTCTGTTTACTAATTTATCTTTTCCTATTTGATTATTATTACTTTTATCTACAATGCATATATATCGTCCAGACGGATATTCGTATACGCCATTTCTTCCATCTTTTGCTTCCTCTGCTTCTAATAGATATGTTCGTAGATGCCCTCTAATTAAATATCCCTCTTTTATACTTCCATCTGAAAGAGGATACTTTTCTACTGAGATTTTAAATAACTTCTCAGTTTCTCTCAGCAACTGCTCACTTTTTTGTACCGCTGTTGTGTAGTCTTTTTGAGCACCATCTATAATGACTGTAATGTCATCAATAGTAATTCCATCGATTACTGCTGGGTTTAAAAGTACATTGATGATGTCCATCAAAGTTTGTGCTTCTGCTAGATTTATTAATTTAGCGGTATCTTTTAGTTTAAATAAACGATTGTCGACCTTTAGGTAATTATAGACTTTTCTTTCTAGAATAAACTTAATATGTAACGTTACTTCTAAAAAACTGTCGTACGGATGACATTCGACCCCATTATATAGATATCGATGTGTTTTTAATGAACACTTGCTTACTTCTTTGCAGAAATAATTGAAGTCACTTTGCTTGTTAAAGCAAAGTCCACGTCTTAAAACTTGAATTACTTCTTCTTTATTTATTCTACTTCCATTTATATAGATTCTTTCATTAACTACATTATTTACATTTGTAAGTATCTTCTTTTCTAATGTAAAATCTATATTACCTATGCGCCCCTCAATTGTTACTGGCTTTGGTGTAAAGCCAGTGTGTGTATTTGTCACACAAGTATTAAATATCATACCTATATAGGCTTCGAATACAGTTTCAAAGTTTAATTTATCTAAGGCACGCATAGTAGCTGTAAGCAGATCTTTGACCCAATATATATTAACTGGGTCTTTAATAGAAAGCTGCTGGCCTTGATATTCAATACAATTAGTAGTGAATATCACATCATTAATTTTTAATTTTAAGTCCTTATCAAACCTATCTAGTTTTTGCTTTAGCTTTTCAGTTAAGGCAGTTTTTTGCAACTCTTTTTGTGTATTGCTATTTATCTTGTTTATATAGTTTTTTGCTAACTGTAGCAATCCATCATTATTAAGAAATTCCTGAGGACTGTTAGTAGTTAAGCCGGCACAATAATTATCCAATACTTCTTTGCTTGGTAACTTAGGATTTAATTCTTCTAAAACACACGTTCCTATTAGGAACTCGGGAGGTATATTTATTAAATAATTACTCCCCCGATATCTTTGTTGATTTGCCCAGGGATTAAGTACTAATCTTCCTATATCAATATAATCGTATATGCTATTGCTTGAATGGCATAACCCTACTTTTGTATATAGAACTTTTTTATTATCCCATTCTGGAATGTGTGCTTGTAGTATAAAAAATCTTAAATTTTTACCAGGGATTTCAAATACGTTTGAGATACTCCTCATGTAAGGAATATCAGAGTATTGGGAATTGATAGTGCATTGTGTTTCAACAACTGTATCACCAAAACATAACTTTAAAAAACTTCTTAATATTTCACTGTGATCGTTAGACTTGTAATCTACAAATGCGTTGTTATTTTCAATAAGTATTTTTATTATAGCTTGACATAGAGCCTTAAAATTATTATATACTATTGGACGAGTAGTTTCCAAATACGATGACCGGCCTTGTAAAAGTACATGTCTGATATTATTTATATCCACACATTTATCGATAAATTGTCGTAATATTTCTAATTTTTTAATATCATTCTTTTTCAAGTATTTAAGAAAAATAGAAATATTACCTAATTTTATTTCATAATAAATATTCTTTCGAAATTTTTTTGACGGGACTACTCTATGTTTTTCAAAATAAACTGTTCTTTGCGCATTATAGCCCCGACTACAATCATTTAAAAATTTAAACCAAACGGATTTTGTAAGCTTTACCACATTTATTTGAGTATGTTTTTCTTTGTAAAAAGTAGTTGTAGTAAATTTTTCAAAACTTTTTATAGTACTTTTGTTTAGACCGAGCTTATATAAGCCATTTATGGCTTCTAAATAATTAAGGTTAATTTGCATTTTTCCATTTTTCCATTTTTTTCATTTTTCCATTATTAAGACAGTTCGCAGGCTACTAGTACGAGAAATCCATTTTTATCTGGGTAGCTTTTTAATTCTTTGTTATTTAATTCCTGTAAAGAATTTGCTCCATAGTAATGAAGTAATTTTCCTAAAGTAGATGTTGGCAAAATTGCTGTAGCCTCAATAGGTAGCCACAATCCTTGTATTTTTTTTACACCATTAACATCGACCCAGGAGTCAGAAATTACAAACTGCTTTCCACAATATTCTACTAGAAATGCTATTTTATAACATTCCCCGTTTTGTAGTTTTAATTTCTGTTTTTTTATTTCTTTTACCATTACTGCTCTATAAGATTTCTCAATTAGTAAGTCTAAAAAGTCATCCATTTATATCCTTTATGCTTTTTATGTCTTTTAAAATGAAAATTAGTTTTATTTCCGACAAAGGAATTATTTTAACGACAGGCAAAGTATCTTCTATTATTACCTGTTTATTTTCTTCTTCGTTTACTACTATTGGTGTTAGTTCTAGCGCCGTTTCTCCCAAATAAGTGATACGTCCAATTGCAGCACCGATATAGGGTGTAACTATTTGAACAATAGCATCTTTTGGTATTATGGGGTCTCTTATGTCTTCACTATTTATCATACAAATCCTCCAAATAGTTTTCTATTGTTACAAGTTTTGAGTTATCCTCTAAAATTTTTAGAGGGATTGATTTTTCATTACTGTACTCTGCAACCAGACTAACAGGGACTCTAAATAGTTTATTTATTTTTTTAAAATGAATTAGAAAAAAGGCTATGCCCCCTAGATTTTCGACAAACCTTAGATAGGAAATTTGATGGCTTTTTATATTTTTTAATGGAAATCTACTAAGTTGCTCCGTCTCTTTCGCATCAAAGGCAATAAACTTACCTCCCATTATCAAACCATCAAAGTCAACAGTACTTTGCATTGGTATGGCACCCTTATTGGTAATAATGATGGGAGTTTCCTTTTTTAGAATCAGAGCCACTTTATCTTTTCGGTATTGAAGATTGGCCCTAATAACTGATTTTTCTAATTCTGCTCCACGTTGCATTGTATTGGGATTGTTAGATATAATGTGTCGTTATTGACTATCATGTCTGAATGTATACTACAGTTAATCAGTTGATTATGTAGATGTACTAAATTTACTGCAATGTTAATTTTATTAGTAATAAATTTGATTGTAGATAAACAAGGATCGACCTCACAGAATAAATCATTACCTATTGCTACTTTTTTGATTTGGTTCATCATGCATTCATCCATGTAATTAGAAGTTTCATAAGACCCCCTACTTATCCTTGTTGAATAGATTCCTTTATTTTGTAAGAGATAGTTGCATTGCTTTCAATACAATGTAATGTATTTTTATCTCTAACAAAATTATTCCCTTCTACCATTTTTTTATAATGCCGGCCCCAGCCAACTGGAGTTTTTCCAGCATCCCAAGCTTTCTTCCTTCTTAGGTATTGCTCTGTTTTTCGTTGTTTAGCGTCGTGTCTAAAGCAGTAGTGTAGAAAAATTAGATTATTATTCCTATATGTTTTTTGACCAGGAACAATAAAATGGTCGCCTGATATTTTTAATCCGGGGCTATACTTTGCTATACACGTATCTTTTACTACATCTTCTGTATAGTATTTGTATACTAAACGAGGATCTTTAGTTTTTCCTGAAACTTCTTCAGAGCCCTCCGTAAAACGAAAATTAAAAGCTCTGAATCCAGAGTTAATGGCATTGTAACCATCTCGATCTATATTTTCTATGGTCTCCCTAAGATTTTTATAACTCAGATGAGTATAAAAAATATCTGCTCCTGATAAGATAGCCCAGCTTGGTTTTAGTTCATGAATCTTATTTTGTACTAGATTCATGTTTAAAACTAGATTAAACATACCATCTGAGTTAAATTGTGATGATGGGATATTATTTGTTTGCAACCATTCCCAAGATCCATCTGTAGACATGTTATCAAAAATATAAGTGTCTATATTATTTTTTGCCATATAATCTATTTTATATGGTAACAGTTCAATTTCGTTATAAGTACAAAACGTCCAAAGTATTTTAAAATGACTCATTGTTACCAGGTTCCTCTAATTTTAACAAATCGCTTATTTCAAAAGTAGGATTATATAAGTGTAGCTTAATGGGCCCCAATACCAACTGCTCTAATCTAGCCAGAGCGAACAAGAAAGGTTTACTATCGGTATATGTACTATCTTTATCTGGAGACTTAAGTTCATAGCCTGCCTTTAATAACAGGTTTTGTAAATCTGTTCCCATTGAACAGAACAGTCTTTTAATATCATTATTATGTTTGTTTACTATGGTTTCTATCTTTAACTCTTCTAAGTTTGTCATTTTTTATCAAGCCTTTTACCAAATCCCTGAGTTTGTTGTATTTTTGTAAGAACTTTATTTATCCATAGTATTTTTGGTATAGTTTTTGATAGAGCTAAAATAACTCTATAGTCACTTCCTTTATTAGCATCCCATATACACGCTGCTTTATATTTTGTATGAAAGCCGAAGCCAATGCCAGAAATATGAGTACGTTGTATAGTTTGCCAATTGTGGGGTTCTGGTACTACTCTATTATGAATTTGAACTTTCCATATTAATAGAGTGTTTTCATCTGCTTTTGCCAATTCTTTAACAAGGGTGGCTAGGCTATTATTATCAATAAACTGATCATCATCATCAAGATATATTATCCAACTGGGATAGCATACTTCTTGTAGAAGTACATTTTCATACAAATTCCAAACGAACGATCCTTTAGTTGGTATTTCTTTTTGTAAAGAGATTATTTTTTCAATAAAAGTATCTTTGTAATTAAAAACATAATTACTATCAGTACTATCATGGCCAATAATAATTTTAAAATTTTTGTATGTTTGGCTTCTTAAATTATTGATGAGATAATCAAAGTATCTGGGTCTGCCACTAGTTCTAATTAAAATTGTAATCATTGCTAGATAATTGGAAATTGGTAATTACTTGGGATGGCTAGATTTAAAGAGTCCATCCAAACTTTATTTTTATTTTTTTTAGCCCAATCCTCAGGTTTAGCAAATAGACCGTCATTTTGACCTATATTTTTAATACGGGATACCATAGGTCGAACTTCATAGCGAGCCTTCCTATGATACATATTCATAGGCCATGCCCAGGATCCCTTATCTGTTTTATTTACCACAGTTAAAAATTTATCTCCTTGCGGTATTGTGGTATTATCTTTATATAAAGCTTTTAATTCACTTTTCCATGTTATACCAAACCAGTTATTTCTTACTTCATCCCACACACGTTTCCAAGTACCCCAACCCCAACATGAGAAATAGTGGTGGGGTTCTAATTTTTGGGCCCACTCATCCTTTTTGTAGACTTTATTACTGCTAGTATGTGCACCAATATTAAATACTTTAGTATTATTTTTATAATGATCCAGGGCAGCTTCCATATATAAAAGAAAGTCTTTGGCTACCAATGTATCATCCTCTAAATGAATAATTTGTTCAGCTCCGTCCCGAAAGGCAGTTTCAATTACTTTCCAAGTATTTTTGGCGCAACCCCAGTTTCTTTTTTGAAGCCATAGACGAATATTTAAATCACTATTTTTTATAATAGTTGCCATCTCCTGCTGCTTTTCTAAATAGCCACCATCAATACTTAGGTATATTTGATAATTATCAATTGTTTTACAAAGTTTTAAACTCTCTATTACTTGAGCCAAATACTGTGGACGGCGCCACGCCGTCACAGTTATAATAGTCTTCTTTTTCATAGGTTTATGATACCTTTTTAAGTCATTTCGATCTTTGCCAGGAACTCCGGTAGTACTTATACCTTTATAGTGAAAAATATAAGAAGTAAGACAAAGTTTTGGAAACTGATTTTTTCGTCTAAGTCGAGACATTAAATCGGATTCCTGGTTTATATTTATATTGTTTGGATTAAATAACTTATCTTGTGAATATTCATAAGTTATTATATTTCGATTCATTCCGAAAAAAAATCCACT
>Ga0307376_10006001_pt1 | contig 10827 bp, 24 predicted proteins | sample TR2MG_FD_202536 | JGI IMG/M metagenome (GOLD analysis project Ga0307376, IMG submission 202536) | Soil microbial communities from Risofladan, Vaasa, Finland - TR-2 | ecosystem: Environmental > Terrestrial > Soil > Coastal area > Acid sulfate soil | place: Finland: Risofladan, Vaasa | collected...
AACTGTTCCTTTTGCATATTTTGGGTTGGCCATAACTTCTCCTTGGGATTGTCTTATTGAAAAATGATTAGTTCGTAGTATAATTAAGATATGATCAATTTATATGCAAAATTTGACTTAATTAACAGGGTTTGCTTTGATGGGGAGCTTCACAGCATATATGTTGGCTTTAAAGCTCATAGGGGAAAAGATGCCGTCTTTATAGATAGTCCCGGCAATTGCCTAATAGAGCTGAATGGCAAATATAAAAAAGATGAAAATGGCCTAGAGGCGATGTTGCTTCATGAGATGGTTCATTTTTGGATGTCTCTTAACAGGAAGCCTAAGGAAGAGCACGATGATTGTTTTAAAGAAAAGCTAGCAGAGGTTCAGAAGATATGGTACCTTTACAAGCTCAAGTCTTTATAATGTCATCCATGGCTATATCTACATCCTGGCTCGAGTTTATATTTGACTTTATTGCGGCGAGGATTAGATCGATGTTATCTTTAACTTTTGGGAAAGCTTCGGGGTTGTATGCGAATAGGTAATCTTTGCTAGGCAAATAATAATATACGGTTTTTGGGTTGTCTGCTGTAGCCCAGATGGCCTCCCCCAGCCTGCCAATTCTTATCCTGAGATAGATATTCATCTTAATTCTAGCATGCCCATCGATTCTTATTGCCGCCGACGCATTGGTCTCATTTTTTAATTTTAAAAACTCTTCAGTCCAGCCAGAAACACCTTCCTCTTTAGCCGTCATCCACTCTTCACGGGATGCGGCCTCAAGGGCATTCTGGACGCCTTCGTCTCCCTCCAGCTCGTCCAGATAGGCTAGTCTTATTGTTTTAAACGGCTTCATTCGATCCCCATGCTTCTTAGTTCTTGACCGTAAGCGCCCGTAGTTGCCTTATCCGGGTTGGATGATACGTACTGCATTATGTCCCAGATTCTAGGCTTGATGTGTTCTTCGTGTGGAAGATCCTTGTAGTAGAAAATATAATCTAGAGGTTTGTTGTAGAATATTTCCATATCGTAATCGTTGGGGTATATATGAGCCTTATAATTGGGACGCATTTCCAGTAGAGCATCTCCAACGCTCTGCTTGCCATGGGCAATATAGGCAAGGCCGGTTGTTTTAACGCCGCCATTCTCTAAAACTCCCTCATCCACATTTTTTTCAAATTTGTAACCTCCGGCCTTCTTGATTTGAACCCAGGCCCCTCGCTCAACAGCGGCCACAACTTCAGGATCTCCCTCCAGCTCGTCCAAATATGCTAATCGTATTTCGGAAAAGGGTCTCATTGCTCAAACGCCAAATCTTTTTTATCCAGAGTCACCATTATTCCGACCACTTCCGGGTGGGTCCATATTGCAAACTCTGCCCCTTTTCGAGGCTTTGTGTCTTTGTCATAGTGGTTCTGATCTGGCTCAAAGAAGGGTCTGACTATGTCTCTAAAAAACTCCGTGCGGTTTTGATACTTCATCTGATCCGGGGTCAATGCCGACAGTTTGCTGGCAAGCCTATTGCCTACGCTGTCTACGGCCTGTTTTAGCTGAGCCCACTCCTCAGAAGTTAAGTGAGCACCGACTCCTGCATCATGCCAAGACTGCCCTGGTAGACTAATATGGTCGCCGGGGCCGTCACCTCTCAGCTTGATACTACCGTAATACTTCCTTCTGCCAGTTTTGGGATCTCCATTCTCATCGAATAGCTCCAAATATATAGAGGTTTTTATCCTATCAGGGAGCTTGTCGTATAGGCTTTTGGACAGAGGAGTCTGCATGCCAGTTAAGGCCGATTGAACTTCGGGATCCTCCTCCAGCTCGTCCAGATAGGCTAGTCTAATTAATTTAAATGGTTTCATAGTTAAGTAAAAAATTATAAAATAAAAAAGCCCCGGAAGTCCGGGGCTTTAAATGTTAGATGATATATAATACTTTAATTAGAGATCTATTATTTCCATCACTATATCGTAGCAATCTTGGCATAGGTGTATTTTTCTTACCATACCGTCTGTTGGCGGACTAAATAAGAGGGCTCCAGGCTTATCCTCTACGGAGAAGTCTTTTTTACACCTATCGCATTTCATTTTATGCTCCAAGTTATATGATCGAGCCCCAGCCTGGGAAGCGATTCATTTAATTGCTTTTTGGTGTCGAAAACTTCTACGTGAGTTTCTCCACCGGGCATGGTCATTACACCATACTTAATACTTCCTTTTATATTGCCAGGATTGCCAACAAGGACTTTGAATGATGCCTTAGATGTTAGATGATACTTAGTTAAGGGTTCGTACCTTATCAGCGTGAAGCCTAGATACCACTCCTCGGACGAGCTATTGCCATATCTCTTATTTAGGAGGCGATCCATTTCAATTAATTCCCTGGGCAATAATTTCTGCCTAACCGCAGAATCATTAAAGGAGACGAACCTGTAGTCCTCGGCTCCTAATATTGCCGGGATTAAAGCTAGAGCCATTGTTAAACTTTTGAGCATCAGTATCCTTTTACATAAATTGAGTTTCTTGTACACTTAGTATACGCAGCTAATTAAGAAAATCAAGTTGAAATTTACTCTTAATGCCGTATAATTTTAACATGTTGCTAATTAGCGGAAAAATCCATATAAAAACATGTGAGCCTCACCTTGTTGTGATGGCTAAAATATGAAAGATGTAATAATACCCATAGTGGTCTTGGTTGCTATTGCTGAGGCTTTATTTTACTGGTTCTTCGGTGTTTTCCTGTGGCCCTTATAATGGATAAAAAAATGAAAATAAGAGATTGCGCAAGAGCCGACGAGGCATTTAAGGCCAATCTCCCCAAAACATTTTTGTGGAATTTCCCAAAAGATATAGACGATGAAACCCCTGATTTCAAAGAAAGATATCTTGAGCTGATGGACGAACTTGCTAGTAGGTCTGGATATAAGCCTCTCAATCAAGGTAAAAACAGAATTCACTATGAGCAAGTATATGCCCTAGAGGAGAAACTATGACAATTTCAGCGAAAGATGCTTTGGTAGAAAATGGAAAATCTTAAATATGGTGCGCATATTAGTGCTGCTATCATTTTTAGCTACAGCATCCTCTGCCCAGTCCCGGGAAAGATACCTTGAGTATGGAGACTTAGCTACGATTAAAACCAACTATTCAGACTATAAAAAGGCGGGTGATCTTGTTGGAATTCAACCCCTACTCCTTGCGGCTATACATTACCGAGAAGCCGATCTGCATAAGGGCTTTTATTCTAAAAAACGAAAGACGGTTACTAAAAATATTGGTGGCCCCTTCATGTTGGATCTTGGACCCCTAAATGATGGAACTGAGTTCATAAGAAGAATAAGAATCCACGAGAGAGTGGTTTACTGCAAATATTTTAAAAATTGTGGAGGAAGGATCCCTAGAGTAAGTCACGACTTTTCTTTTGCGGTACTGGTGGCAGCCCATCATCTTAAATTAAAATCTAAATGTGGATTCAAAACTGAGGGATGTATGGCTTATGCCGTGTGGGGATATAATGGAAGAGCCTCATGGCATGTAGATAAAAATGGTGAAAGGACTCACAGGCGATCTTCTTACGTTTGGGCTGATCCAAAAAACGGAGTCAATCTTCAGATGCAATACAAGAGGAGGGACGGCACTGTTAATAAATATACTGATGATAGACCTGGCGTGATGGTTATTTACAGGGAATTGGTGGAGCTTAAAAGGACGGGAACCCTAAAAGTGGGAGTGAATTAATGCTAATCGCACAGGGAGTTCTTAAGGATACGACCCTAAGAGTTCTTTTGGTGGAGCACTTTAGGTTTGTTACTACGTATAGGCAGCTACATAAGAGCTGCCGTGCTTCAGCTTTAAAGCAAGAGCAAATAGATCTATCTAAAAGCTATACTGTCAAGCTATCAATGCCTTTAATGGGCATGGGAAGCACGGATGGCAGCGGGTGCGGATATAAAATCTTTTCTCGTAAAAAAAGAAAGACAGCATTTAAGCTGCCTAAGACTTTTTCTGAGAAAATGGAGTGGACTAGAGCTTTCATGGAACAGGCCGATAAGGACATCCAGAAGATAAATAAACTACGAAAAGGGGAAAAGCTATGAGTGATAAAAATAAAATATACGTAAGAGTGGTTGTTGGGGAAATGGTAATTGACGCAACTGAACCGGTGCCGTTTTACGATAAAGATATTCCAATTCGTACAGAGGCTCTTATTAAGAAATGCGTTGATGGAATAATGCGACTTAGGTGTGAAAAAGAATAAATAATTGCTAAATTTGATTATTTATTTGTGTAAATAGTGCGAAAGTATCTTATTTTGCAATTTTTCCAGTAATAACCTTGCCATAAAAAGCTTTTCGAAGTCTTCCTCTTTTATGGCCTCTCCGATGATACCTTCAATTTCAGAAATTATATTATGTATTTGATCATTATTTGTCATATTTGTATGATATTAATTCAGACTACACATTCCTGTAAATATTGCCACCCATCAAATCAGAGTGCTCGTCTAGATATTTTGCAAGAGCCTCCCAAAAATTCTCGTCTGCCCGCTCTAAAATTTTTGGGCTTAAAAAAAGTAAGATATTAGATTTAGGGTCCCATATGGGCGTCGTGCCAGTCTCCACTATGAGCGCATTAAAAGTCCCAGACAAATTAACGTTTCCTTCGGCGTCTACTCTCCCCCATGACGGGTGTTGTTTTCCCATATACCTAAGACGATGATAGGGTTTATATGTCTTGAACATGGCCCCCATACTTATCACCGATTTTGGATCCCATGTGCCATCACTGGCCTTTAAGTTAACTATGAATCTGTTGCGATAGCTCGATGCAGATATAGCCTCTTGGACCTCTGGATCGTTGATCATGTCTTCCAGATATGCTAATCTAATTTTATTAAACATTATTCGGACACCCATGTAATTAATTTATTTTCATAGTCTATTGTAAACTTGTCGCCAAATGCAAAGCTGTGAAATAAATAATAATCCAACTTGCCATATGCCAACAAAATACCAAGAGAGGCAGAATTTGTAATCTTGCCAGTATATGTTTTAGAATCAAAATTTCTTTTCCTATAGAGGGTCCAGTTTTCACCGGCTAATAACACAACTGCACTTTGAATCTCTTGTGCATCTATGGTCGTTCTAGCTACCCAATGATCCGCAGGCCTAGGTGTGTTTTTGTAATCCTCTATCATGTCTTCTAAGTAAGCCAGTCTAAGATTACTAAAAGGTCTCATTAAATTTCCTTTTTAACATATGCCCTTTTCGGCCAGGATCTTTAGCGGCAGCATTGAGTAGTTTATTTAAGAACTCTGGTTCTATTTCAAAAGCATTTATGACCACGGCAAGCTCTAGGCCTGGGTGATAATAGACATCCCAGTCAAGAGTAGGAACTAAGCTACGTGGATCAGCGCCTGCCATATTCATATAAACCGTCTCAAAGTCAACTTCCCACCAATATTTAGACATCTTATAAAAGTGACAAACATCCCCTGGGCCTATGTTATTTTTATTTGCCCATTCTTTAGTCCAAGTTGTATCTTTAAGACTATTTTTAGTATGGATAAAGCCATTAACGAGATCATAAGGCTTTATGGCCTCTTGGACTTCAGGATCGTTGATCATGTCTTCCAGATATGCTAATCTAATTTTATTAAACATTGCCAACTCTAATACTCCTCACCATAAAATCTTGTTTATTTTTAAATTCACTGTTGATAATCGTACCAATCAAAATCCTCGGTCGTTGCCTCTAAAATTTCATTTATGAGATCTTTTTCTGAATCTTTAACTACCCTCTGGCTGCCGTCGGGGCCAACCTCGTAGCACATATCCATATATACTTCTTTCATATGAGGATTAGGGTCCCACCATCCTTTATAGGTGTTTCCTGAATCATCTATGATTACGTCTTCAAAATCAAACTTGTAAGTCTTTAGGAAATCCTTGTAAGTATTCACGGCTATGGCAGGCTGAAGTGACTTCTCGAAGAAGTATGGCTTAAAGAAATGCCCTAACTCTGATGGAATCTTAAGGGATAAAGTAGAATACTCAGGGTCGGCTTGGGCGATGGCGTCAGCTTCAACAATCCACCCCTTGAACTTTTCGGTAGCCAAGTATTCTTCGGGTGTTCTGAATTTATTTATGTCTCTCAGATGCTCTTGAACCTGGGAGTCATTGACCATATCCTCTAGATAGGCCAATCTAATTTTGTTAAATAATCTATTCATTGAAATAGTCGAGTCGTATAGTTTTATTCATACGATTAACGGTGACATATTCGCCGTCATCTAGCCAATGAGGGATATGGAACTTGTTGCCCTCAAATATAAAATATATCAAATTTGAAGAGTCGTCGAATTGTATTTTTGCTGGATAATATTCTCCGGGAATAAATGCCCGAGATGAAAGATTTTTAGAAAAAGTAAGAGTAAAATCTTGACCAACATATGGTTTAAGCACACTTCTAAGCCAATCATCAATTCCTCGTGGTCCATATATGGAAACGTCTTGGCTTAGCCCTATTGCCTCTTGGACCTCGGGATCATTAATCATGTCCTCTAGGTATGCCAGTCTAATTTTACTGAATAATCTATTCATTGGAATTTCCTAAAAGCTCAGAGAGCTTCAGGTTGTCGCTAAAATACTCTCCGCTGGCTAGTTTATTCGAAAGCCCAACAAGAATAGTTTCCACTAGCTGCTGATCGTTAAAAATATCTCCCGGATCATCTTTCTCAATCCAGAGCATATGATCATATCTGGTATTGTAGTAATATTTATGATCAGCATTCATATGTATACTAGAGGTAACTGGGCTATTGGCTGTCAGGCTCACTACGAACTCTCCATCCTCTAGTGATCCTTGAATATAGCTCATTCCGCCCGAAAATCTCCAGTCATTAGCTTCGCTATATGTGGCTCTAACTCGACTTGGATCTAGCTCCCCGTCAATGGAAGGGTCAACAATCCACTCGCTAAGGGGGTTGTTGATAGCCTCCATCACCTCGGGGTCATTGATCATATCTTCTAGGTAGGAAAGTCTTATTTTATTAAACATCATCAAGTGCCCATGATCCAGCTGCGGATGGATCCCTTTCTATGAATATCAATGCTTTATCTATTAAGTCCTGAGAAGGAATGTTGCTGCGGCCTCTGGTCATCAAATATACTTTCCGGCTTGGACTCCAGTAGCCCTGCCAGCCCGCTCCGGTACAAAATATACCTGGTATATTTTGGTTGCCAATAAGCTCCTTCGCATAGACGTCAATATTCCACATATATTCGCAGACTAGGCCGAAATCAAAACAATCCTTTTTGCGTACTCCTGCTTTATTAGCAAATTCCTCAGTCCATTCCTCTGATTTCCAGTCGCCCTTAAGACGTATCCAATCATAGCCTCTGACGCTCTCCATCACCTCGGGGTCATTGATCATATCTTCTAGATATGCTGTTCTAATTTTATTAAAAGCCCTCACCTTTCGCTCATTTTCTTATCTATGAAATCCCGGGACCCTATAACAATAAGACCTTTGGGTATGTCTATGGCTAGAAACTCGCCTTTGTCTAACGCTCCCCATCCAGTTACGAATGATAGGACTCCGGTATTGTATTCCAGAAGTATGCAATCTACTGAAGGCAGTCCATGCGTGATCTCCATTCCGTTACGAGTCCATTCGTCTGGATTAGCTCTAACGTCAGAGGCTCTAGTTAGTTTACCCGATCTAGCAGTCTCGTCTCCAGACTTACTCCCGTAGATAACACTTACATTCTGTCCATAAAGAGGCTCGACCATTTCCATCATTTGGGGAGCCTGAAAGGGGCTGTCGAAGACCTTAAATTCAACAGGAGGCTCATAGTCATTGATCATATCTTCTAGGTAGGAAAGTCTAATTTTATTAAAGGGCTTAGGCATCATATGTCCCGTCTAACCAGTAGTCGTAAATAACCTTTATATCGCCAGGATCTAAGTTTTCTGGCTGGGTGCCAATTTCTTTTTTTAAATTAAGCAGCGTTACCACGAGGATTCTATCCAAAGTCTTAGGATGTATTGACCCCCGAAGATCACCGTCTATGTAAGCGATATAGTTAAATTCTTTATTATAGAAAAAGGTCATTTCGTCTCTGGCGTAGTCAAAGCCGCCCACGGTGTCAAAAAAGTGAAGACTGCCATCCATGTGAATCATCGCAAAGCTGGGAATCTTGAAAATTCCACTATTCGGAGCGAGGGCCTGGACTTCTTCTGGCCAGTCCGATCTGCCCTTAGGGCTAGCGACTTCAATCCACTGATTCCTTAGGCTCTCTGGATCTTTCCTGATAGAATTCATAACTTCAGGGTCATTGATCATATCTTCTAGATAGGAAAGTCTTATTTTATTAAAAAGCCTATTCATCATCGCCGTGCCATTCATATGCTCCAGCTTCCATTATGGCGTCAACGACGTTTTCCAGAAGTGCATCCTCTGAATCTTTAATAATCCTCTGCTTACCGTCGGGGAATACTTCATAGAATAAATCTGGATCTATACCTTCTTCTCCAAGACTATCCCACCACCCCTTGTAGGTATTAGGGTTTCCGTTAATAGTAATTCCCTCAAAGTCAAGCTTCATGGTCTTCCAATGGCGCTTATAGGCCTCAATGGCTCTTCTAGGAATATACTTACCATCGTAAAATTTACGAAATGCTGTGGGTCTTGAGGACGGCAACCCTTCTACGATAGTAAAATACTCGTCGTCCCCGGCCGCCACAGCATCTGCTCTATTTAACCATTTTATCCAATCCGGGCTCCCGTTTTGAATCTGTGTCTTATGCTCATCAGGAGGAAACCAAAACTCCTGCTCTGCGGCTTCTGCGGCAACTCTTTCGACCTCCTCGATAGCCCTACTTGTTATCTCGACGTGCTCTTGGACCTCGGGATCATTGATCATGTCTTCAAGGTATGCTAGTCTTATATTTTTAAATGGCTTCATATAATCACCGTTTCCAATTTATTACCTTGTTAAGCTTATCTATTTCTATGGAGTCTGTATTGTTTAAAAAATCTGGAAAACCCCAATTGTCGTTAGAGCCTAGCTGATCAGCTATAAAAAATCTGGTAACTTTTTCTCCAAGCGGAAGATATGACCGAAACTCGTATTTAGAAAGCAGTGGGCCCTCTACTGTTTTCTTGGTTGTAGGAGAGATACTATTGTATTGATACTGTTGCCCAACTTCATTTTTAAGAATTTCTCCCAAACTATCATTGAGATTCTGTTCCCCACTAATTATATGAAAATTATCAATACTACCCATGACGGCAGGGTCATTGATCATGTCTTCAAGATATGCTACTCTTATTTTATTAAATGGTTTCATTGTTTATCCATTTGTCGTAATATATATCAATTCTTTCCATTGGCCAGTTTCCGGCATGTAAATCTCCGTCTTTTAATCGAGCGAGGGTAACTATTAGGGTCTTGTTAATCTCTTCAACCGACCGTCTGTGTCCGCCTCCCACATAAACCAAGCAATCAAATTCTTCGCTGTAGTAAAAATCAACTCTGTTTTCAGTAAACGCAAACCTGCCGTTGTTTTGGACATGAATAGGATCATCGCTCCAAATAGATACGACATTTGAGACTGTAAAGTCGGCACGCCCTGAGTGATCGTCTCTATCTTGTAACGACTTCGGCCAATCAGACTTACCTGAAGGGTTATTAACGTAAGTCCAATGATCCAGATAGTCTTCAGGCGTAGATTTACGTATTGCCTTCTGAACCGAGGGGTCATTGATCATGTCTTCAAGATATGCTAGTCTAATTTTGCTAAATAATGAGGTCATAAGCTATTAAAAAAATATAAATTATATAGTCTAGATCTAATTAATCTATCCGGGCGCTAAAATTAAACACTTAACCCGCAAAATTCCAATTTCTACATATATAACCTATTTTATATAATTACATTAATCTATGAAACAACTATTTAACAACATACGCATAGCCTACCTAGAGGATATGATCGAAGGCTGGTCCGCAGGCGAAGAAAGTGCCAAAAAGGCGGCCGCAGAGCTCAGAAAGCTTATAGCCAACAAAACCCCTGGCTTTAGGGTCCCTGTTACATTTGATTTCTGTGTTCCTCTTCATAATGTATACAAAACCGGTATTAACCTTAGGAGCATTTCCAAGTGTAGTTATGGTATTGATTCGGACAAAATAAATGGTCATTCGGATCTTGATGAAAGAGAGAAACAACACTTTAGATGGCTAGTTGAGGGTCAGTGGCCAAGAAGCGCCACAACTACAGGCCTTGATTGGATGAGCATGAATAGGGACTTTAAAGATCTGGGCAAAATCCCCGCAGATCAAGTGCCCGTCAAGCTTGAAGAATGGCTAACCCGTATAGGCTTTGAAAATATTAATTTTAACGGAATAGACATCGAAGAAAAGAGTGAATTCCAGGCAGATAAACAAGTATTCGAATTTACGGCTGACTGGGTAACAAGATGAAGCTGTTTAGCAATATACGCATAGCATATCTAGAAGATGTGATCGAAGACTGGAACAAGAATATAGTTGCCGAGAATGCCCAATGGAACTGGAACGACGGGAATAATACCTTAACTATATATATGGAAAACCCACGAGATCTCAATAATGCTGAAAAAGAAGCCTGGATGAACTTCGGCAATGCACTCGTAAGCCCTCTTAGGTTTTTTTCGGTTGGAGACACGATGGTTCATGATGATGTTCGTAGTGCCGAGGCTCTTGACGGAGTACTTTGGAATATAGTTGATACTTTAAAAACCAATACAAAATTTATTAGCGCTGACTCTGACTTTGTAGAAGACAATGATATTCTG
>Ga0307376_10006003_pt1 | contig 10826 bp, 5 predicted proteins | sample TR2MG_FD_202536 | JGI IMG/M metagenome (GOLD analysis project Ga0307376, IMG submission 202536) | Soil microbial communities from Risofladan, Vaasa, Finland - TR-2 | ecosystem: Environmental > Terrestrial > Soil > Coastal area > Acid sulfate soil | place: Finland: Risofladan, Vaasa | collected...
CCCGTCCGGATTCATCGCATGGTCGAGCGCAATTTCGAATTGGGTAGCCGGTACTTTTCCTACACCATTCTGAGCGCGAAGCTGTGGCATATCATACGGACCTTCTACGGCGACCAGAAACCTGCGGGCGTTCGCGTGCCCAACGGAAACTCACGGCCCAGGAACCACTAGAACTCGAGCCAGAGCACTTCGTACCCTTCAAGGTCAAATGACACCTCGGATGCGCCCCCCCGTTCTTCGATCGCGGGAAACACGTGGTCACCTGACACTATATCGTGGAAGTGCCTGCTCCCGGTAAGTCCGATCTCTGAAAGCCGGACGACAAACTCGGCCGGTTTGTGGCTCACGTTGTGCAGGCACAACACGCGCGTTCCGGCAGCTTCGGCAACTTCAGCTTCTACCGTCCGAAGGATGGCGAACACAGCCGACCCACCTTCGAGCGCTTTCCACGCTCCGTACGGGTCGAACGCGGGAATGCCGGCTCGAGCCACCAGAAGTTCGTTGTAGCCGGAAAATACCTTCCAGCGAAGGCTATCTTCATTACCGAGCTCACTCATCAGTTTGTCGAAATCAAACTTCTGCCTATTGATTGCCCGATTGTGCCCGAGAAGCTCGATCCCCTCAGTCCAGTTCCCTGAACCCAGGAGGCTGTGCACATAGATACCCGGCACACCCGGCATGGCGAGCATGATAGCCTGCGACGCAAGGAACGCACGGGCGCGCTGGTCATCTGGCAGCGGCGGTTCGGCAATTGCGTCAAAGTAGTTGACGTTCAGCTCATACGGCACCTCACCTGCCGGAGTCGTCTTGTAGGATACGCGCCCGCCTCGCTCCTCAACCTTCGTTATGACTTCCTGGATCTGTTCGTCGGTCAGGTAACCGCGAGCCGGCAATACACCGACGCCGTCATGTGAAGCAAGGAAATTGAAGAACGTAACTTCGTCCGCAGGTCGCCCAAGATTCCGGGCAAAACTGGTGAGCGGACGAGCATCGCCTGACATGAACGCATGAAGAGTAAGTGGAGGCAGAGCAAATTGATACACCATATGAGCCTCATCATTCCCGAGATAGGATATGTTCTGTTCATGCGGAACGTTTGTCTCGGTGATGATGATTGAATCGGGGGCAACATCGGACATGATAGTCCGAAAAAGTTTCACAACTGCATGAGTCCTGGGATGGTGAAGACACGGCGTTCCAAGCTCCTTCCATAGGTATGCAATTGCGTCCAGCCGTACGATGCGGCACCCGACTGAAAGATAGAACAGCAGCACTTCGATCATTGCAAGAAGCAGCGCAGGCTCACCGTAATTCAGGTCGACCTGATCAGCGCTGAAGGTAGTCCAGACGAGCTTGTCGCCGTCGCCAGTGCTGAACTCGGTAAGAAGTGGCAATGCGCGCGGACGAACCACTCCGCTTACGTCAGTCCCTGGAGGTACGCAAATGAAGTAGTTAATATAGGGCTTTTCCCATTGAAGGAATTTCCTGAACCACTCATGGCTGGCCGAACAGTGGTTCAGGACCAGATCGCACATGAGCGTGAACTCCACACCAATCGCACGCACCGAGTCCCAGTTGCCGAGGCGTGGATCCACCTGCCGATAGTCGGTGACCGAGAAACCATCATCGGATGAATAGGGGAAGAACGGCAGAATATGAACGCTCGAAATCACACCCTCAAGGTGTTCCGAGAGAAAACGTGAAAGGTACTCAAGCGGCTGAAGTTCGCTGCCCTGGAATTGGTCCCCGTAGGTGATGAGGATCGCGTCTCTCTCCGACAGTCGCGGCCTCGGACCGCCTCGCTCCTCTGTTGCACGAGAAATCGGTTCGCTCCACCGGTCTATGAGTCGGAGGACTTCTTGCGTCACCGACTCTGCACGAGGCCGACCGTAGATATATTCAATAATCTGGCGCACGGTTCCGATTTTGTCCATGATCACATAATAGCCGACGATCCTGAATGCGGACAAGATTGAATTGTCGAACATTCGGTGAACCCGGACCGGTTGCCTTGCGCAAATCAGACAAGACTCCTTAGAATGGAGGAAGCTGAAAACTACAGACCGTACCCAAAAGAGCACTGCATGAAGCTGGTCATAATTCATCATCACCTCCTCCCCGGAGGCGTCACCGGAGTCATCGTGGATGGCTGCCGTGCCATTCTCCGCTTCCTGCCGGAGGTCGAATCGATCACCCTGGTATGTGGGCGCCGCGAGAACGTTGAAGCTGTGCGGGCGCTTATTCTTGAGGGGATGGACGAACGGCTGACTGACGGAAGCTTCCAGATCGACGTTCTGCCGGAGATAGATTACGATGACCACGGCGGGAGCGGATCGAGTTCCGAAGTTCGGGACCTTCTGACCGGCAGATACTCTCGGGACGACTCAATATTCTGGATTCACAACTTTCATTTGGGAAAGAACCCCGCCTACACAAAGGCCTTGATCGACATGGCTCAGAATCACCCGTCACAACGCTTCATCTTTCAGATCCACGACTTTCCCGAATGTGCGCGGTATGAAAATCTCGCGAGGCTCAACCGTGAGATTAGTGGCACTCTGTATCCGATCGGAAGCAACGTGTTGTACGCCGTGATAAACGCGCGCGACCGCGAAGCGCTCATAAACTCAGGCGTTCCGGATTGGGCGGTCCGTGTACAGGAGAATCCGGTCGCGCGATCGCCCGAACCGGTTGATGACTCGAATACGACGGCAATAAGGCGCAAACTGTTCGATCTCTTCGGTTCGCGGTTTCCCGCGGCCGAACCTGATTCGCCGATTCTGCTCTATCCGGTTCGGACCATTCGACGAAAGAACGTTCTCGAGGCCGGATTCATCGCCGCGGCGAGCCCGTTGAGTGTCAATCTGGTGGTCACACTGCCGGGTGTATCGGCGGCTGAACGCGGTTATTCGGCAATGGTCGAGCAAGTTTTCGCGGAAGAGTTGGTACCAGGACTGTGGGGAATTGGGCGCGAGATTGAAGCACACGGCATGTCCTTCCTCGATCTGGTGCGAGTTTCTGACATGGTAGTCTCCTCCTCCGTTCTGGAGGGCTTTGGATATCAGTTCATCAATTCGCTGGTTTGGGGGAAACCACTTGTCGCGAGGTATCTGGATATCCTCGATTCAATTCGATCCCTTTTCGACGATCATCCGAAGGAGTGGTACGATGCGGTAAGCGTGCCGCTCGGATCTCCTTCGATCAAATCGCTACGGGCTTACCTTGGAATGCGATACCAGGAACGGATCAGGGAGGTCGCGTCATGCCTTTCACCAGAGCTCGCGGACGCCGTTACCGCTGAAATCGAACAGATGCTCGCCGCCGATACCGTCGATTTCTCCTTCTTGCCGGTTCAAGTGCAGTATACGGTCCTGAAGGATCTTCGAACTCCTGCGTATCGAGCTGAGGTGATTGCGCTCAACAGCACGCTTTTTTCATCGATTGAGCGCCTCCTCCATTCGCGACCGGGAACGCTTTCCGACCGTGTCGAGAACCGGCTGGGCCTGCAGGCTTTTGCCGGCTCATTGCGCGCGCTCATCGGTTCATTTCCGTCCGATACAAAAAGAGCAATGCCGCAGATTCCAAACATCCGACAGAACATTGTCCGGGAGTTTTCCCGCAAGGAGTATCTGCGGCTTCTCTTCGAACCGGTAGCCGATGGTTCTGGTGAGAAATCTTGAGATTTTGATCTCTTTTATCAGTCAGATAGTGTCATGACTTGCATCGATTCGATAAAAGGAGTATAGTTTGGATGTACTCCCATTTGAGCAGATCCGTTCACCACAACAGCTAATTTCTCCCGAAGTGGGACCTGAGTTTTCACCTGGCGAGTACCTGGATGAGCGAATTTTCCTACAAACCTACTAAATCCACCACCAGAGAGGAGCTATATGTCAAGCAAAACGATGGTCAATATCGACGGCAATACTGCCGCCGCGTACGTCGCCCATGCGACAAACGAAGTGATCGCCATCTATCCGATCACCCCATCATCACCGATGGGCGAATTGTCGGATCAATATTCGTCCCAGGGCCGGAAGAACATCTGGGGGACCATTCCCCACGTCATCGAAATGCAGTCTGAAGCTGGAGCTGCCGGCGCAGTTCACGGAGCCCTCACCACAGGCGCACTGACAACAACGTTCACTGCGTCGCAGGGTTTGCTTCTGATGATCCCGAATATGTTCAAAATTGCAGGCGAATTGACACCTACGGTGTTCCATATCGCGGCACGCGCGCTTGCGGCCCAGGCGCTTTCGATCTTTGGCGATCATTCAGACGTAATGGCTGCCCGTTCGATGGATACCGCACTTATTGCGCAGGCCGCAACGCTTGAGTCCCGCATTCCGTTCCTTCACTTCTTTGATGGATTCCGCACCTCGCACGAAGTGCAGAAAGTCGAGGAGATCCCCTATTCGACAATCCGTGCAATGATAAGCGACGATCTTGTCAGAGCTCATCGTGAACGTGGCCTCAATCCGGAGCATCCGGTGATCCGCGGAACGAGTCAGAACCCTGACATGTACTTTGCCGCGCGCGAGACTGTCAATAACTTCTACCAGGCAACTCCCGCGATCGTACAGAAGGCGATGGACCAGTTCGCGGCGCTCACCGGTCGGCAATACCACTTGTTCGACTACTTTGGGGCACCGGACGCCGAGCGGGTTGCAATCCTGATGGGCTCGGGCGCCGAGGCGATGGAAGAGACAGTCGACTTCCTTGCAGGCAAGGGTGAAAAGGTGGGAGTTCTCAAGGTACGGCTCTACCGGCCGTTCAGCATCTCCGCATTTCTTGCGGCACTTCCGCCCACGGTAAAAGCAATCGCTGTGCTCGACAGGACCAAAGAGCCCGGATCCATCGGCGAGCCGATGTACGAGGATGTAATGACCGCCGTTGGCGAGGCGATGAGCTCTCCTGATGCGCCGTTCAAGACGGTACCCAAAATCGTCGCGGGGCGATACGGACTCGGCTCGAACGAGTTCAACCCTGGAATGTGCAAAGCAGTACTCGACAACCTCGCGCAAAAGACACCGAAGAATCACTTTACTGTTGGGATCTACGACGATCTGAGCTTCACAAGCCTGGAGTGGGACAACTCCTTCACGACCTTTGATGCAGATTATCATCGGGCGCTGTTCTACGGCCTCGGTTCGGACGGAACGGTAGGCGCGAACAAGAACTCGATCAAAATCATCGGAGAGTCGACCGACAACTTTGCTCAAGGTTACTTTGTATATGACTCGAAGAAAGCCGGCGCGACCACTGTCAGCCATCTCCGATTCGGCAAGAAGCCGGTGCGAAGCTCCTATCTTATTCGTCGCGCCAACTTTCTGGCCTGCCACAAATACGCGTTCGTCGAACGGCTCGATATGTTGAGCACTCTCGAACCGGGCGGCACATTTCTTCTGTCGGCTCCTTTTGGAAAGGATGAGATATGGGCTGAGCTTCCGATTGAAGTGCAAGAGCAGATCATCGATAGAAAAGCAAAGTTCTACGTGATCGATGCGAATCGCATAGCCGACGAAGTAGGCATGAAGAACCGCATCAATGTAATCATGCAGACCGCCTTCTTCAAGATTTCCGGCGTGCTTCCCGACGAGGAGGCGATCGAGCTCATCAAGGGTACGATCAAGAAAACGTATGGAAAGAAGGGTCAGGAAGTTGTCGACAAGAATATCGCAGCGGTTGATGCCACGATCAGCGCAATCGAGCGGGTGGAATACCCGCAGAAGGCCGATGGCAGGAAGCGGATGCTACTGCCCGTTCCGGCGGATGCGCCAGCATTTGTCAAGGAAGTAACCGGGGAGATCATCGCCGGTCGTGGTGAGTCAATCAGAGTGAGCAAGCTTCCTATCGACGGAACTTATCCTCTGGGCACCACCAAGTACGAGAAGCGTAACATTGCAGAGTCACTTCCCGTGTGGGATTCGGAAACCTGTATCCAGTGCGGCGACTGCTCAATTGTCTGTCCGCACGGGGTAATCCGCATCAAGGCATACGATCCGAAGTATCTGGAGAAAGCCCCTGCGACATTCAAGAGCGTGGAGGCCAAGGGAAAAGAGTTTGTCGGACTGCGCTACACGCTGCAGATCGCGCCTGAAGATTGTACCGGATGCGCTGCCTGCTTCGAAATATGTCCGGCATTCAAGAAGGTGAACGGAGAGAAGACGCAGGAGCGGGCAATCAGCATGCAACCGCAGCAGCAGCTTCGCGAACCCGAAGTCGCGAACTGGGACTTCTTCCAGACGTTGCCGAACACGGATCCAGCGCTCATAAACCGGGGTACCACCAAGGGAAGCCAGTTCCTCGAGCCGCTGTTCGAATTCTCAGGCGCCTGCGCAGGCTGCGGCGAAACCCCTTATGTGAAGCTCCTTTCGCAACTGTTTGGAGACAGGGCGGTCATCGCGAACGCCACCGGATGTTCGTCGATCTACGGAGGAAACCTCCCAACCACTCCATACACGACGCGCGCGGACGGTCGCGGCCCGGCATGGTCCAACTCGCTCTTCGAGGACGCAGCTGAGTTCGGACTCGGCATGCGCTTGACCTCCGACAAAATGCGCGAATACGCCCGCGAGCTGGTCGACATCGTGCTTGCGCACACCGAAAACGGAGCGAAGGGAATCGACTCCGGAATTCTCGAAAAGATTCGCTCCAATCCGCAGGTTACTCAGGAAGAGATTGAACTGCAGAGGGCGTGGGTTGCGGCGCTGAAGAATCAGTGCAAGGCAAGTAGCTTTGCTCCGGCCAAGGAACTCCTCTCTGTTGCAGACTATCTCATACAGCGAAGTGTCTGGGTACTCGGTGGTGACGGTTGGGCATACGACATCGGCTACGGCGGACTCGACCACGTGCTTGCGAGCGGCCGAAACGTCAATGTACTGGTGATGGACACCGAAGTGTACTCGAACACCGGCGGCCAGATGTCCAAGGCGACGCCGATCGGGGCAATCGCAAAGTTCGCCGCGGGCGGAAAGGCGCTGAAGAAGAAAGACCTTGGCATGATGGCGATGAGCTATGGCTACGTATACGTTGCGCGAATTGCCATGGGTTACAATCGGGGACAGACCATCAAGGCGTTCCTCGAAGCTGAAGCCTACAACGGCCCTTCGATCATCATCGCGTACTCACACTGCGTTGCGCACGGTATCGACATGGCCAAGGGAATGCAGCAACAGAAGGCTGCTGTCACCTCCGGCGTCTGGCCCCTGTACCGTTTCAATCCGGAATTGCCGGACCAAGGCAAGAACCCGCTGATCCTGGATTCGCGAGAGCCGTCGAGCGAAGTCGAGGACTACATCTACAGCGAAATCCGCTATCGGTCCCTGAAGCAGAGCAGGCCGGAACAGGCTCAGCTCTTCCTCGAGGAGACCAAGAAGAACGTGCAGGATCAGTACAAGAATTACAAGTATCTGTCGGAGCGGTCACTGTAGCGCTACCGTGCCAAAAACAGAAGGGCTGCCGTGATCACCGATCAGGGCAGCCCTTTTTCTTTTCAATGGTTTCTGTATGTTGCCGCTCGAACAGGGGTCACTCGACAGGCGGATTCACTATCGTTGCGAAAAGGGCGGAAACCTGTGACGCCGCCTTTTCCGAATCATGCTTCGGTACCCGACAATCCTTCCAGATCGAGTCTTCCATGAATGTCTTGAACGTGGGGACCAGATCATCGCTTTGATACAGAACGTAGGAGAAGTTGTGCCCCCGGGTTCGCAGCACAGTGAAGGAGCCGTAAGTCATGATTGGCTCACGACCTATCATGATCTTGTCCTGCCTGCCCGATGTCAGAATCTCCATTTCGCTGAAACGGTACGGAACATTGTGGGCGGCGTCCCGATAGGCTGGTTCTATATGTTTGTTCGAGAAGTTGGCTGGCTCCACGAGCACGTAAATCTTGCGTCCATCGGCCTGAAAGGTGATTCCCTCTTCGGTTACGTAGATGTCCTTCACGTTGGCGTAAGATGTTACCTCATAGCGCGTATAGGCTGAAGTGTCGTCGAAGAACGAACTGACTATGTACCCCCCTGAAAGTGGAAGTTCGCTCTTGCTGTAAGCGGCAAACAGGTCCTTTATGACTCCCATTTGGACTCTCCTTTTTCTTTTCTCTGTCGGCGCAACCGTTAAGTCCGTTCTCTCGCACAAATACCACGGTAACGCGCCGCCGTTCCTCGACTCAATGTTGCCTTCAAATTGAAGTTTCCGGCAACAATATACCACATTTCTACAAAAAGAGAAATGTACTTCATCTAATTCCAGCCCTGGTCCCAGACGTATTCTCGCGCGTCTCCGTCTCCGTTGCACATCGGAGAATTCCACCGTATACTTTTCCGTTGTATGGAAATCGCCGCAGTCCTGAAGTTCTTCGGCATCAATTCCGAATCTTCCATCTCTCAGCTCAACGCCGCCTACAGCCGCTACCTCCAGAAGTATCGGCCGGAGAGCAATAGGGGGAACGAGGAGTGGGCAATCGGGATGGCAAAGCGGTTGAACGACGCATATACCGTCGCTCGTGACCATCTGACAGCCGAGGAGGCTCGCCGATCGACTTCCGTGCTCGCGAGGGGCATGAACGCAGATCGTAACCGCTCGCAGCCGGCACAGGGCGTTCCAGACTCTCGCGGCGGACATCCGCGGCAGGAAGAGGAGGGCAACGGACGCGGCGCTCACGGCTACGCCTCCGCTCTTTTTGGCGATCAGCAAACCGGCCGTCAAAGTGCGGCGCAGGATCGGTTCGATTTTTTTAATGCGTTTTATGCGGCAGTCGACGAAGCGCTGGAGGGCATCTATACCTACTACCAGTACGGCCTGGAGAACATTCACCTTCGGCACGAGGGGGTACGCTCGTACCGCTTTCGTTCGGCGCTCAGGAAGGTAACCGCGGCGGCGGCGGCGCTGGAACGGCTCCGCGTCCGAGCGGCTTCACCCCAGGACCGGCAGAATCTTGAAATCTTCACCGAGTTCGCCAACGCGTTTCTGCAGAATATGCGCGTCGAGAAGATCCACGCCGCAGGCGGTCCGCCGGATGATAGCCGTGCCTACGGCTACTACGCGAAGGCCAGCCGCACACTCGATCTTGCCATTCGCGACGCGTTCTTTGAGGAGTTGCGCGATTCCCAGGCGAGCAAGATGTCCTCAGACAGTCTCGAGCTCTGCACGCATCAGTATATGATCATTCTGACCGAGCATCTTCACAGCACGTGGGCCACCGAAGCCGCTATCAAAGTATACCTCCTCGATGTCTTCGTTAAGCTGCTCAATCACTCGAAATCAACACGATAGCCATAAAAAAGCCCTGCCACGGACTGCGGTCCGCGGACAGGGCTCGTCAGGTAATGATATTACCGCCTAATTGGCAAGATACACGGCCGTAAGCAGCCGAATCAGCCTTTCGCCTTTTCCTTATCGGCCAGATTCATCTGAGCAATTGCCAGCTTCGCAATCGGAATCCCGTACGGCGAACATGAGGTGTAGTTCAATCCTATCTCCCTCACGTAGGCAATGTTCTCCGGCTCCGCTCCGTGCTCGCCGCACAGTCCCAGCACGAGGTCTGGCCTTGTGAGCCTACCGCGTTCGGCTGCAATTGCGATGAGCTCCTTGACCTGCTCTCCGAGCACTTTGAACGGATTGTTCTCCAGAAGGTCAAATTCGTTATAGTCCGAGAAGAAGTTGTTGAAGTCATCGCGCGACAGACCATTAGTCGTTTGCGTCAGATCGTTCGTGCCGAAGCTGAAGAACTCCGCATAACGGGCAATCTTGTCCGCCTGGAGTGCCGCAGCGGGCAACTCAATCATCGTCCCGACGCGGAAATCGATCGGGTCTGTCTTGTACCGTTCCCGCACTTCCATCTCAATCTCACGAATACCGGTAATTGATTTGCCTTCGATACGCTTCCCGTAACGTACGGTCTTTATCTCGTTGGCGGTCATGACAATCGGTATCATTATCTCGGGCCGGGCGTCCACACCCTCTTTCTTCAGCCGATATGCGGCTTCGAAAATCGCGCGAACCTGCATATTGTAGATCTCCGGATATGAGATCGCGATACGCACACCACGGTGCCCAAGCATCGGGTTGAATTCCTTCAGAAGGTCGCAGCGTGAACGGATTTCGGCCTCCGCCATCTTCGGCCATTTCTTCTTAATGAACGCAATGAACTCGTCCATGCTCTCTTTTGTGTGCGGCAGGAACTCGTGCAACGGCGCATCAAGCAACCTGATGGTCACCGGAAGTCCTTCCATGACTTTCAGCATTTCGTAGAAGTCCGATACCTGCATCGTCTCAAGTTCCTGGAGCGCCTTTTCCCGTTCCTTTTTGTCCCCTGCAATGATCATTGCCCGGAACTTCTGAATACGTTTCTCGTTGAAGAACATGTGCTCGGTTCGACACAGTCCGATTCCCTGAGCTTTGAACAACTTTGCAAGCTTCGCGTCTGCAGGCTGGTCACCATTTGCGTGGACGTCGAAATCAGGTGTTATGTGTTCCTGAATGATGTCGAGGAGCTCGAGGAGACCGCTTCCTTCGGGTGAGGGCTTCGTCAGGCTTGCCTTCCCGAAGTAGATAACTGGCGGATCGTAATATGGCACGTTCAGGGTGATCAGATCACCTTCTTTGACCGTTTTCCGTCCGATTGTCATTGTTCCTTTCGCAAACTTGATCCCTGGGTAGACGAGTGCGACTTTCCCGAGGCTTCGCGCTACAACCGGTGCGTGAGACGCATAGCCACCTTCGCTGGAGAGCACGCCGCGGGCGACCTCAATTGCCTTCACGTCCTCGGCAAAACTCGACTCCAGTGCAAGAATGAAGTTCGTATCCTCATTTACGAGGCT
>Ga0307376_10006004_pt1 | contig 10825 bp, 13 predicted proteins | sample TR2MG_FD_202536 | JGI IMG/M metagenome (GOLD analysis project Ga0307376, IMG submission 202536) | Soil microbial communities from Risofladan, Vaasa, Finland - TR-2 | ecosystem: Environmental > Terrestrial > Soil > Coastal area > Acid sulfate soil | place: Finland: Risofladan, Vaasa | collected...
TTTATACCTGCTGCAGAATATAGGTGAGATGCAGACAATTCGTTGTTTGTAACAAATGCAAGGCAGGCCGGCGTTTTACGTATATCCATTCTAAAATCACGGCACAGTATAGATACGCCTCTTCCATCATTAGCCTCATCGTTCTTATCAAATCTTGAAAAGAAGCCATCAAACATCAGCCTCCATCCATTTTCAGATCCTACCCAGTCTTTAAAAAATATCTGAACATTAGTTTTTGGTTTAAGATCATATATAGACTCATCAGGCTCTAATGTTATTGCGGCCTCAACGCCTTGAGGAGAACATACTACATTAGCTGATATGAACGGCATTTCAACACCTTCCATAAACATCTTAAAATTATATTTAAATCCTCTTCCTGCTGACATAATTATCCTATATCATTGAATCCAGATCCAGCCTGAGTAATTGGTTGTTCTATAAAAACATCAGCCATATCTGGTTCTTGTGAATAATTAATAATTCTATGAACATTAGAAAGTTCTCTATTACTTCCCGGTGTATCCATTATTGATCCAATATCATTTCTTTTATAATTAATTCTTGCAAATGATTCATTATCAATTAGCATTTGAAATTGAAATGGTTTTACATACGGTTCTTTAGAATCTATAGTTGTATTAAGATCTAAAATATAGCCAGAATTTATTTTGCCGTCATATGTTATATAAGTTCTAAATTTATTTTCAATAGATTTACCTCCGGCAAGATAATTATCATATGCTCTAACAAATTCTTCATAATATGGGTAATCTTTACTATCCATAAAAAATCCACTAAATACATATACTTTTGGTCTTTTACCAAAAAAGAATGCATTCCATGAATCACCAAAATTTACATTAACTTTAACTATCTGAGATCTTGCCTCACTAACACTCATTAATGAAAAATTATTAAATACGCCAAAATAATCATTTCCTAATTTAGGTAACTTAGGAATAGTTTCACCTTTAATAATTGGAGAGGCATCATTATCAATAGCTTTTAATTCTTTTATTGATGAGCTTATATCATTAAAATAATCCTTAATCTTGCCTTTTGTAATATCTAATTCGTCCGCCCTGCTTGACATACCGGTAAGAATAATTGTGGCAATATTTGGATCATGCTGAGAAAGACCTGAGGTATATGGTCTAAATAAGTTATTACCTTCTACATTATTTAAAAATACGTCTGACATTTATCTCTCCTTAAGAGAACGTTTTACTGGCATCCCAGTAATTTAAAACAGGTGGAGACACTGTTGTAGCCATTCCTGTAGAATTTGAATTAACAGAATCTTCTCTCATAACATTTTTTAACTGATCCATCTTTGATAATAATCTATCTTGCTCAGCCTGCATATCTTTTTTCTCATCAGAATCCAACGTCTTACCCTTAGAGTTAACACCCTCTTCTAATAATTTTGAAGTGTTTGCATAAGACTCTCGAGCAGTCGCCATTTGACGCTGATATACAGTAGTCTGGAGACTATTAGAATCAACTTTACTGACATTAGCAAACATTGTCTCCTTACTTGCATCGGGAGCATACCCAAGAAAGCCTGCGACTTGGCTCCTACTCATTCCGGCTTTATTATCGCCAGCAAAGTAGCTTAAAATATCAGATGATTTAAATCCACTACTCTTAAGGCTTCCTGCTGATTGTAAGTAAATATTATTTTCTAATTTCTCTCTAGCCTCTATCCCAACTCCGCCTTTATATTTTTTAATGTCAGCCTGCTTCTGAGAATATACCTGCTTAAGATCTGATTCGCTTCCTGCTTCTTTAAATATAGATGTTAACTCCTCTTCTCTAAGAACAGGGTCTTGCATAGCGAGAGCTTTATCATATCTTAGTAGGAGAGCCTTCTGATCTTTAACGCCAATTAAAAGCGCCCTTCCATCACTCTGATTACTACCCCAGTTTGAAGGATTTACATCCTCTTCGCTTACAGTAATCTTCTCCCCAAGAGATTTTGATAGACCACGCATCTCCTCTTCGGAGACGCTTATGAATCGCTTATATGCTGGGGCGGTAACACCTGAAAGATCGCCCAAGACAGAAGCTCTAACTCTAGCAGCCTCCTGCTTAGGAATACCACCAGTTGCCGATTTAAAGCTTTTATTAAAATCATTACTAGATGCAAATCCAGTTCTATAATCCCTAATAGCTTGAGCAGTCCTTTCCTTAGACTCCGAAGCCTTTTCGAAGCTTAACCCTTTTAAATATGTGGCATATCCTGAAATAGCTTTAGTTCCGCCAAGCTCCTGCTGGGTATTAACAGTATTAATTATTGCGTCATATACACCGGCAGCCTTATTAGGATCTCTCATCTGCTTCATCAAATTACTGTACTCACCTGCCCCAAAGAATTTACGAAGAATTCCACTTTGACTCATCTTTGCAGGATTATCCTCAAAAAGCTTCATCTCAATCAATGCTGATTGAATATCTTTTTTACCTTTTGAAGCAATAAGATTTGTAAAATCTATACCAATACCTTGTGTAGAAGGCTTAATTCTCATATGATCTACTTCTTGAGGGGACATCCCAACTAAAGCATCCATCTCTTGAGTAGATATGTTTTGCATGCTATAAGTTTCTCTTCTAACCTTATCGATAGATGCTCTACCTGATTTCGAAGCCCAAATACTTTTACCAGTAGCATACCTGTATGCAGATCTTCCTGCTAAATAAATTCCAGCAGCCCCAATAACAAAAGGTGATAACGGAGTTGCAGCAAGAACTAATCCCGCAGCCATTACCCCACCGTGAATACCAAGACCTCTCGTTACATTTCCAAAAGAATCCTTTACATTACCCAGTGCTCCGCCGGCTCCTGTGCCCAACATGTCTGCCGCAGCATTAAATGAATCGTTAAGACCTCCCACCGCTCCCCTTACAGAAGCTCCAAATGCCCCAGCTCGAGTATCAATTTGAGAAGCCTTCATAGCAAATCTCTGACCCTCTACGGCAGCCCTCATTTCGCCAACTGGCATACGACCAATTAACTGCTGTGATAATAAATCTGCTTGAGCGGTATTTTGAGTATACATTTTTGCGAAAGCAAAAGCACTTGTCTCATTTATTCCACCGCGCTGTTGAGCCCATGCAGAATAAGTACCTCTAGCTTCCATAATTTGCTGCATAGGATTAAGCTTATTCCTCATCCTCATAGCGTCTCTTTCTATAAGAACTCTATTTGATGCCCCACCCATCTCACCTGATGATCCGTAAACATTAGCGCCTTCAACTATCTCTGCTCCAGAAACTTTACCAGACATTAAACGATTCATTCTATCTACGTTTAACTCTTTAGTTTTTGGATCCATTAAATAAGCAGCTGTTTGGATACCCATTCCTGACCTTGATATATTCATCATTGCTGCCCCAAGAGCAGAGCTAGCGTTAGCAACGCCACCCATATTTGTTACAGCTTGAGCCATTCCGGTGCTGTTCTGAGCCATGATAGATGTTATTGCCACATTCTCTTGAGCAAAACGAGCAGCAACGGCTGGCTGCCACCCTGTACCAGCTGAAGCTTGAGCTGCAGACGCTCCTATATTCATCATGTTCTGAGCACCTATCCCAGTTATCTCACCTAAGCCTTTAGATCTTGCTATTTGATTTTTAACTGAGGTAGGGCTTGAAAACCCAGTTCCTTGCAATTCTTTTATTATACTCATTCCACCTTCCATCGTGGTGTTCATGAGCATAATCACATCCTTAACGTTCTTCTTTAGATCGTCAAAGTTCTTTTTATATTGCTCTATATTCGTCCCTTTAAGCATCCCGCCAGACAGTGCCATCTTATGCATTTTAAGTTGTGTTTCTTTATCGAAAAAACCTCCCTGCATCATAGTTTCCATCATATCGCCAGCAAGAGCTTTTGTACCTTCTTCTCCAAAGCCCTGGCCTCCGGTAAATCGTTTACTATAAGATCTTACATCAGATGCTATATCATGAGTCCATCTAGCTCTTTTTGCAGCGGTATTTCCTAATGCAATAAATGGTGCCCCAATAGCTATTCCTCCTGCAAAAGCAGCCGCCCCAGTAGCTAATGCTGCAGCAGATCCCCATCCTGCAGCAGCACCTGTTATTCCACCCATTACTCCGCCGGCAGCAGCAGATCCGGCACCATAAACACCAAAGCTTGCAGCAGTTGCTAATGCCTGAGCCCCAAAAGATTGATTAGAGTATTGTTCTCTTAATCTATATGCAATCTGATCTTGACCGCCCATTACTCCATATTGAAATCTTGGTTGAGTAGCTATTTGTCTATGCGTTGCTAAAGACATGTTTATAGGAGCAGTTACCATTTGCTCATATTGAGCAATTTGGTTTTGCTGTCTCATCATAGCTGATTGTTCGATTAAATTAGAAAATCCTATAGCCATTGGATTCATTGCAGATTCAGGAGGAGATCCTGCATATCTGTAAGGAGGAGTGGGTTCTGCCATGTAACTCCTTTTAATTTGTTCTTATATGAATATAGAATACCACATTATAATATAACTTAATACTATAGTATAATCAATTATCTTGTTATTTTTCATGTATTTCTGAAATAACAATAATGGACGAAATATTTACCTGCGCTTTTTTTTATAAATTAAACATGGAGGATTTTACAATGAAGTGTATTAAAGACAAAAATGGAGTTATTATAAGAGTTAAGGACGAAGAAGCAATAAAGAAAGTTAACTCCGGCTCCTATACTTATGTCAGAAAAAAAGAATGGAAAGAAAAAACTAAACAACAGTAAAATAAAAAAGCGGAGTAATCCGCTCTTTTTTAGCTATTAGGTGGTTTTATACGTACCTTTTTTCTTTTAGGAACCTGTATCTGTTTAATGAAAAAGTTCATTCCCCTCATTTTATCAAACATATCCTTTGCCTTTTTAAGGTACCTTAAATCGTCAAACTTATGCTCAGGGAATATAAGGCTTCTATAGCTTTTAAGTAGCTTACTTGCCTGCTCGGGATCAACCACTGAGAAGATTGGCTGTATTAACTTTATCTGCCTTTCGTTATTTAATACAGATAATGCTATAATTTCTTCTAACGACCCGAACTTGAATGACTTACCATCATACAATAGCTGCGCCCGGGCAGCACCAGTAGCAGTCCCTAGAATTTTGGGAGTATATTCTCTTTATTCATTATTGAATACATTTTCCTCTCAAATATATACCTTTGATTGGAAATGTAATCAACAACAGGGGTTGCTATCCTCTTCATCTTTGATGCTCGAATTTTAATAACACCCTTTATCTCGTCTCTGATTTCAGAATAACGTTTCAAATCTCCAGCAGCTTCAAATTCCGGAAGCTTAGAAATAGCTGACTTGATAAGCGCTAATGAATACTTCCTCTCTTTACAGAAGTCTTCACCATTATAGCCCTTAAATGATAATGCAAGACCGCAAAATTGAGAAAACATAGTTACGGCACTTTGAGGCATATCAACATCACCCTCATCATTTTCTTTTTCTTTTAACAATGAGTACACTAGCTCATTAACCAATTCATTTTCTTCAGCAGTCATAGAGCATATTGTAATGCTATTATCTTTACCAATCGACATTTTTTTATCAAATTCAACATATCCTTTAAAAATAAGTTCTTCGGCCAAAGCTAATTCTTCATCTGTAAATTGTTCTATTTCTTCAAATTCTTTAGAAATCTTATCTTCAGCACTACCGCCAGATAACTGTTCATTAAGCTTATCTATACCGGCCATATCGGGGGACTTATTTTTAGCAGCTTCATCCATTCTTTTCTGTCTCTCAGCTTTTGCTTTAGCATCCTGCTGGAAAATATTATCAAAATTCACCTTTCTTGATTCTTCCTCTTTATTATTTTGAGGCTTTAATTCTACTTTTTCAACATTTTCTTTAATATCATCTCTTCCTGAAATAATACCTGCGCCCATTAGTCCTCCTTGTTTTTAGTGATTTGATATGATATTTAATATACTAATTTATATGATAATAAACAAGACATTTTTTACTGTGTTATTTTTTTTATCTATGTGGTATAAAAATAATAGAGAATAGTTTTAATTCACCATATATTTTGGTGAACATCTAAATAATAATAATATTTTACATAATGGAGGATGTAATGAATGATGATGACTTAATTGAGGGTATAAAAATTAAAAGTAATGATGACCTTGACATGGTGATAAGGTTCATCGAAAAATTAGGAAGCAGCATTGATTTGTTGCGAGAAAAAAATATTATTATTAGTTCTATCAATTCTTTACAAAAGTGTAGAGGAAATTTAATAGACCAGGTAAGGGAATCTGGACATGTATTAAGAATTATTGATCAATCTTTAAATTCTATTAAAATGTCAGTTGATGAATATAAAGGAAAGAAGATCCCGGAAAAGTTAATTAAAGATGAAATAAAATTATTAAAGTCATTTGCTGAACATCTAAAATCAATGGAAATTCAAGAGGAGGTGGAAAATGAGGTTCAATTAAACTTGTTTGGTTCTCAAAAGGAATAGACTATAAGTGTTGAATAATCTATATTTTATAGAAAACAGTTTATCGAAACCAGGATTACTGGGATTTATACTCAGAATCATATTACCAAATTATCGCTAAATCTGTTGAAGTTTTACACACACCTTAATTGTCCAAATTGTTTTGCAGCTAAAATACACTATATATATCTACACCCTATTTTATACAGGTATTTATATAAAAACTTAATATTTTAATTTTTAAAAAATATAATGTTCTAGCATTTTGGACAATTAAGAAACATCCTAAAGAGTAAGGTAGGTTGAGTATTGATTAGAATACTCAACTTACTATTACTTATAGAGATAAATATATATATATTTAATATATTATTATATATATATTATATATATATAATGATCTGCAAAAATCATGCCAAATTGTAACCTATTGTAATTTAAAAAAATACATAAGATTTGTCAAAAGTATAAAAGTATTAATTCAAATCACTTTCTCTTGACATATGGGAGTATTGACAGTATACGATTGACAAATGAGACACATGTAGGAATTGTATTTTTTTTAATTATTGTAGTTATTGTAAGCTACAAAGTGATTTTGAAATTTTGAGACTTTTTTAAATTTTTCTACACAATTACATATACATATATATATAATGATCTACCATTTATTTTTGATAATATATAAAATAATGTAAAAAGTATTTGACTTTTTATAATACTTATTACTATATTAAGTATATCATAAAAAGGAGGACTAAATGGTACAGGAAGATATAGTGATTGATAGAGAAGGAATAATTAAATTGAATTTAGATAATAAGGTAAAGGTGAATCTTAAATTAGATAAAAATTTAAGGGAAAAATTTCTTTCTGCAGTAAAAAATAATGGAGGAGGGTCTATGCAAACCGTCCTTGAAGCATTCGTCCAGGCTTATATCGATAATCCTGATAAATTTAAAATTAAAATGGAGGTTATATAATGGAAAACATAATGGAGTATTTACCAGTAGTATCAGCAGTGGCCGCGTTAATAATATACGTATTAAACACAATTAAAAGAGTGAAAGATGGTAATATATCTGATATATTAACGGCTGCTCAGGACATTGTTGAGGAAGCTATATCAGTATCTGCAGTAAAGAATAATCAAACAAAGAAAGAAGCTGCTATAACATTAGGTAAGAATCTCAATAAATCTCCTGAAATATCAAAAGATCCAATGAAAGTAGAAAAGGCATTCCATGAAGCAGTTAAGCCAGCTAGGGAAATGGCACATAATTTTGCGGTTGATTATATCAATAAGGCAGCAAATGAAATTGGCGATAAAACAATAAAAAATGGAGTATGTAAAATATTTAGTAATAGAAGTATTATAGATGAAGCTATAAAAACTAATATAGCAGGTAAGAAAGAGGCTATACAAAATCCTATTAAGTCAATGCTTTTTAGGGAATTAAAAAGGAAATAGTTATGCAATGCCCTAAATGCGGATTATCGGAAAATGATGTAATTGATTCTCGAAAAGATGGATTCGATGGCATTAGACGTAGGCGTGAATGCAAAGGATGTGGAAATAGATTTACAACCCACGAATATCCTAATGCTAAAAAAATGAAAATTTTATATTCTAAGATGAAACAAATGTTTAATTCAGAGGAAGATATTGATGAATAAGAACAGTTATGAAGTAGGATTTTCTATTGATGATCAAGGTATTAAATATGCATCTTGGGAATTTAGTAATTTCGAGGCTAGGGAAGTCCTGAAAAAGGATAAATCTACTGGAGAGTATCATTTCAGATTTAAAAAGGGCGTTAAAGATGGTGATCTCGATAAGTTTAGGAAAGAGCTTGGAGACAGTAAGATGGGGATGGTGGACCCTTCAGGCTTCCTTAGCCTCGAATATCCGTATTATATTATTATTGAGAGTGAGATGATTAAAATGGATATTAATAATATATTCCACAGTATTGATGAGAATTTAAACAAATAGGGGGAAGGTATGGATAAGAATGCTAAAGAATTACTTGAACAAGATATGTTGAAACTTAGAAAGGAGGAACGTAAAATCGTTGAATTATTTTATGCGTTAGAAGGCAATAAGCCTCATACATTGGAAGAAATAGGCGAAATTATGCACTTAACAAAAGAAGGTGCGAGAATGCGTCTTTATCGTTCCCTTAAAATACTTCAACATGAAGTAAGAAAGAGAAGACCTGATTATGATGAGGAAGAAGAGAAGATAGGGCAGAGGATGAATGAAATGTTTTTAAAGAAAATTTCTTCAGGTGCGAAACCTGGGTCTTATTCATTTAAAAAGCCAGAACCTAAAGTTAAAACAGAGTTTTATAAAATTGTAAAATAAGGGAGAGTTATGTCAGAGGAAAAAAAAGAGACTGAGGGAAAGTCTGAAAAAAGAGAAAGACGTAAAATGGTTGTTGCTATTATTAACAACATGCCATTTATTCAGACTCCATTCTTTGAAACATCGGTGAAACTATTATTTGAAACACATAAGACAACAGATATAGCATGGATGAACGTTAAATCATTCCCGGTTGATTTTGCAAGAAATCAAGTAGTTAAAGAGTTTCTTACAAATAAAGAATATAATGATATGGATTGGATAGGATGGCTTGATACTGATCAGACATTCCCTCCAGAAATGTTCAATCTTTTATTTGATGCTATTGATAAGGATGATCGTATAAAGATAATATCGGGAGTTTATTTTAAAAGAAGTTTTCATAATGAGATAGTTGCATGGAATTATATAGGAAATAAGAAAGTAGAACCAATACTTGATGGAACGGTTCAGGCTGTAGAAGTATTTGGACCCGGATGTTCATTAATGCACAGAAGCGTTTTAGAGGAAATTGGATTTCCATGGTTTAAATATGGCCCTCTTCATGAAAATCTTGAATTTATTGCTTCAGAGGATATTCATTTTTGTACAAGAGTTAAAGAAATAGGTGAAAAGATATGGCTTCATACTGGTATTACATCAGGTCATTTAATGCAAGTTGAGAATATTCAGAATAAAATTAAAGTAATGGGGCCCGGTCCTGAAGAATTTGGTAAAGTTGCTACATTTGATAATGTGGATGATTTAATAGCTAAATCAATAAAGGAAGCTTCTAATGTCTAAAATTGAACTTGCTAATACAACAGGGAGAAATACAAGAGAGAAGCAGAATGTTAATAAGATATGTAGAGAGAAGGGTTGTGGTAAAAAGTATTATGGCCATCCTATAACAAAATATTGTGAGTTTCATAGAGATCCTAAAAATAGAAAAAAGAAAGATATTATTAAAACTGATATTACTGATGATAACCAAATATTTATGCATGACTTTAAAGAAAGTTTAGAGATTATGTATAAATGTGAATTTAAAGGATGTGAAGAACAGTTTAAAATAAAAATAATTCCAAAGATTTATGTATATCCAAAATATTGCGATAATCATAGATCTCAATATAAACGATCATTAAAGGAGTATTATAATGAATCAGGCACAAACCAATCAAATGAAAGTTAGTGGGGCGGGAGAAATTATTAAAAATAATAAATCTTTTCTTGAATCTATTATAGAGGAAACTACTGAAGAAGTAATTAATGTTTCTACCGTAGTAAGCGAACCTGAAGATAATGTTATTATTGAGCAGACAGAATTACCGATATCTGATAAGCCGGGATTTGATCCAATGGCTACTCAAGATGCCATAAAAACTAATGAGGTAGAAGGTGGAATTACTAGAAATACAACTACTGGGCCAACAGGGTTATCAGGCATAAGTAATTCAAAATATGATGAAGATAAGATTAACGCAGGTAAATATGAAATAACAGGATTTAAGATACAGTATTCTATGCCCGAAAGCAGGGATATGATATCTGAGGAAGTTATAGCTTATTACGACACATTGGAAGATGCTATGGCAAGTATAGTAGAGGACGGTATTTATATGAAGAATATTGCAAAAAAAGATGAAGATGATATATTAATAAGATCAAGTATTACAATGGGGGCTCCTATTATATGTCATGGAGATACTCAGAAAATGGAATATATCAACGGATCATGGAGAAGATAGATGATTTCTCATACAATGTTTAATATCGATGATAACATGTTAGATAAATATGAAAGTGATAAAGATATTAAAATAATATCAAATAAAGATGCTGAAAGATTAAGAGACTTCTTTTTAGATGCAACTTCAGAACTTAATTATGCTATAATAGAATCCAATAAAAATAAACGTGCCTATACAATATCTATATCATCTATGAAATTTGGACCATATATTAATATAGGC
>Ga0307376_10006005_pt1 | contig 10824 bp, 6 predicted proteins | sample TR2MG_FD_202536 | JGI IMG/M metagenome (GOLD analysis project Ga0307376, IMG submission 202536) | Soil microbial communities from Risofladan, Vaasa, Finland - TR-2 | ecosystem: Environmental > Terrestrial > Soil > Coastal area > Acid sulfate soil | place: Finland: Risofladan, Vaasa | collected...
TATAGTCTTCGGGTACACCACCATCTTGCATGCTAGGTTTATAGAACTTACTACCCCATGGACCATAAAGAGTTTCGTTTCTCTTCATAAACTCATTTACACTAGTCATGATATTCTTGCTAGTATAACCGTGAGGTTGTCTACGTAATGCATGCATATTTGAATATGCACCACCACGTCTCATCTCATCCATAGGATATTCAGTAAAGTTAGTAGCGCCATCAAAATAATGATCACCAGAATTTGCTGGAATATATTGTCCTGGTTGTCCATTATTTGGTTGTACAAATAAAGGCTTGTTACCATAACCATTAGTACCCATTGTATTACCTGGTATTACCACAGGCATATTATAATATTCTGCTAATGCTCTAATATCAGGGTCACGCATGCCTTCACCATCAACACTGTATAGAGCGTCTTTAGGCTTAGCAGGCTTCTTAGCCTTATCAACTTTTATGAGCTTTTTGTTATACATTATCTCGGTGAATAAAGGTTTTTATTGTTGGTTAAAAGTACTAACATTTTTTTATCTCCGGAAACTTTTCTTCTTAAGAAAACACTGTTAGTATAGTGTCTAAATTTCTTACGCTCAAAAGCATCCTTAGCATAGTTCATGTTGTTAGCATTAAGAGTCTTTACGTAACCATTAGGAGAAGTGTTCCAAATAACTCTTTGAGCTATAGGATTAAATTCTCCACGGTCTGCTGTAATGTCCCAGAACTGATCAAATCTATACTTCTGTTCTTCCTTAGCATATAGAATATCTATATCTGAGAAGTTGATAGCAGGATATGCAAGTAATGCTTGTGGGTCATTCTTAGGTTCTAAGTTTAAACGTAATAGTCCTGATACCTGTTCTGTGTTGTAGACAACCGCTTCATCAAAGTTAAAATCTAACTCATGGAATCTGTCATAGCAATTAGTAGCATATCTGTATGCTTCCATAATGTATTCAACACTACGCACTGTATTTACGGTCTGAACTGTATTAACCATGTACTCTATTTCAAATGGGTAATCTACTCCATAGTAATTGCAGTAGAGATCGCAACGTTCATTGTGTATCCAGAAACTTCTATCATCAATACTAAGGAAAGTGTTCTTACCTGGAACTAACAAGTTAGGGTGCCAATCATGATAAGATATCCATCCATCTGTTTTAGGATCATAACTTATTGTCCATGAAGCACTCTCAAAATATCTAGGGTCACCCAATTGTACTTGGAATAATACATTTGGTCCTGATACAATGTTGAATAAGTTAGCGCCCACATACTGAACAGTTATACCAAAAGGTATATCTTTCTTTAGTACGTAATCTTTCTTAGTGAAATATACCAGGCCATTCTCATTATCAAAGATAGATTGACAGCCAATACCTATAACAGGATTATCTATTAATTCAAAACTTGGGAAGTCCTTAGTTAAGTTATAAGGTAAGTAATTACTTAACCACCACTTAATCTCTTTCATTCCTACTTCTGTTGCACCACCTGTAAATCTGAAAATCTTACCTTGGTTTTGACACATCCAGTATAGGCCCATAGGAGTATTAATAATACTCAATCGGTTCTGACAAGAACCAAACTCATAAGACTTATCTGCATCAACTATGTTTCTAGGAGGTTGAGTAAATAACCCACCATCACCAACAGTAAGTTTAACTCCTGAAGTAGTTTGAAGTTGATCTAATCCGTTAAACTCAACAGGACTAGCCGCATCAAAGAAGATAAGAGCTCCTGATTTATTTACAGATTTGATACCTGTTACACGATTATCAAAATCAGTATAGTTGTTAGCTAAGAATACATACCAACTATCTTTAGTACTTTCAAATTGATAAGGTAAAGAGTATATTAATCTATTAGGTCTATATACAAAACAAGTCTCAGCTAGGAATGGATCATAATCATATGTCTGAGGGAAAGCCCAAGACACATAATTTGTAAACAACTTAGCTATACTTAGTGACAAGTCATATTTGTAATAGTTACCTGTCTTAATAATTTTAGTGTTGAACAAAGCTTTAGTATCACTATATCTGTATGGATCATAGTGTTGCTCTGTTTCTATTTCACCCCAATCACGTAAGTCAACATTGATTTCACTCTCAACTAAGAAGTCTTTTACTCCAGAGTTAAATAAGTAGAACCATGCATCCTTGATGGAGATTCTCATATTTGTTATAGGACCTGAACCAGCACCAAAAATACTTGTAGGTAAACATTCTAAGCCATCTAAGTTATAATAACTAGAAGGTAGCTTTAGTATATTAGGTTTAAGGAAATTACCACCAACAGGATTAATGAAATCTATAGCAGAACTAGTAAAGTCTCCTGTTTCAAATCCATCAAAGTTACCCCAGAATCTAGGATAAGGAATCATGTTATTCTTAGTGTAATCAAACTGTGCTCCATCAGGTTGACCATATAACCAGTTGTAGAAAAAGAAGAAAGTATTTTTTTCAGTATAACGTCCCACGTAAGTATCACCACCAAAAATAGTATCTGATGTAGCAGTAGCTGTAAAGGCTGGTGCAGTCATCACGCATGTTGAAGCGGGTACTTGTTGGACACCGTTTATTTGTCCATACTGATTATTGATTCTTTGTTTAAGAGAAACATAATGAGATGATGCTCTTTGGAAACCTGCATTACCTGGTAAAAATGCAGGACTTATTTTATAAGAACTACTTGGTCCAAAGGAATGTTTAGTAGGATCAACTAATCTTGTAAATCCAAAAATATCATTGTCATATAAATTATTTACATCAGAAGCTCTTATACGAGTAACATCATTAACAGTAGTATTTGCTATTGCAGAATAAACACCAGGAGATGGTGTACCAGATATTGGTGGAGGAATAGCACCTGAAGGTATTTCTATAGCAACAGTCTTAGCTCTATATAAGTTATTGATTCTCTTAGTTAAAGTAAAGTCTGTAATCTGTGGTCCAATGTATTGTTGATCGTTGATTACTCTACGTGTATTACCTATAACTGGAAAACTATATCTGTCATAGAAAGCATGTGAATGATATCTTAATGCAAAGTCTCTGTAACGTGCAATAGCTTTAAATAACTCAAGAACAGTATCAGTACCTTGTGTAAAGTAATTAAAGAACATAGGTAAATTTGAGAAAAGACGTAAGGCTGATGGTGTATTTTTAAGTTGTCCATCTTCTTGGTCTATGTTTCTTTGAGCAGATGTAGTATATTTTTTTTGAGCACCGACCCAATCATTATATAAAGTAAATATTGAAGAAAGTTTTGAATCACTAGTCTGACCTAATAAATTTTGCTTAAGAGTATCTCCAAGATTAATTTTATCATCATATTTACCGACTGCACCATACTTACCAGCTATACTTGTAAAAAGAAGAGCACTACCATTAAAAAAACCTATACCAGTACCATCAGCAAATTTAGGTTGAGCTCCTGTATTATTTTGTAATCTAGGTATATCTGTTGTTGTTGTTCCATAAGTTGTCTGAGGATAACTCAAACCCTCTTGAGAATAACCAGGTATTATTGGTTGAGTATATTTAACAGTTCTTTGACCATTAGCAGCAAGAGCAGCTAGACCAACACCAGCAATTGCTGATATAGCAAAAGCAGTATTAGTAATAAGTTTATTCTTAGGATGCTCTTCAGACTTTTCAAACTTACCTGTTACGGCACCATTAAACTCACCATGAATCTTTAACTCTTTAGCAGATAAATATGGATCAAAGAAATTTGTATCAGGACTATGAAAAGTAAAATCACGTTGTGAATAATTAACTTGTGGAACATATCCTGTTTCACCCCCGCTAGATCCACCAAATACTGGACAAGGTAAATGTGTAACAGGACCATTAACATTATTAGGACCAGCATCTGATAAAAATGGATCAGGTCTACCAACTTCATTATAAGGATAATTAGGAAATAAGTGTGTCTTATTAGTACCATCTAGACTATTATAAACACGCATGTTATTTAAAAGTCCTTTAGCCAAGATAGTCTTGTTACCATTACGAGTACCACGTAAGATTTCATAACCCACAATGTTAGTAATAGGTAAACCTGAATTACTAAGAGGAGCTTTGATATTCTCAAACTTAACTCCCATAATACGAATCTTACCACTAGCAGGATCTCTGTATTGAACTGTAGGATCTGTGCTTAAATCAGGAAACTTATGATGTCTAATATTGTTAGCACATAAATCATGAGCCTCTCCTGTATTAGTAAAAGCAACACCGAATTCATTCACAGGAAAACCGTGAACAGCATAAGGAGATTGATTGATATTAGCATCCCATATTTGTGCTTTATCATCTGGATATTTCTCAGATGATTCCCAGTACCCCATTAAACCTTCTCCTACAACTTTACCACCATCAGGTAATATTGTATTAGGGATACCTGTTTGAAAAGCTGTATTATAAACTCTCCATCTGTTTGGAGTTAACCCTGCGGTTAATTCCGGTTCAGTATCACTACCAGTCATAATATCCCAATCATCGTCAACACCACCAAATCTTCTTATGGCAGGTCTTCCTGGAATATGGTAAGAAGCTGACTTATCACCAGTATCATACACCCAACGAATAAAGAAAGCATACACCTCATCACGTAAGTAGTTAGTCTTATTACCACCTTTACGATAGTAGTCAGCAGGATATTCAACGGATTGCCACTTGGTTACAATCTGATTTGCCAGGGGCTGGTAATTGAAATCTTCTTTGAATGTAGGACCTACACGTAATAATAAGTTGTTAACCGCATACATCGCATCTGTCTTCTCTACTATAGGAGTCATAATAGGTAACTGTTCAACAGGAACTGCTGGCCATGAATTATCTATAGTATCAAAACTTAACCGTTGTTGACGTGTATTATATATACCTGCATTACGAGCGGCAGCTTGTTGATTAGTCACAGAAAGAATTGTCACTAGAACTTCATCAAAATCTTGATCAAGACTAGTTATATTTACATCGAGTGATGAACCACCATTACCGTGTGTAAATAAAGCTTGTACATTAGAACCATACCAGTCACTAATCTTTTGACCTTTGATAGCATAAGCTATAAAAACCATGTAAGAACCATTCAGTAAAGTTCCTGAGCCTACTCCTTTAAGAACCTCAAAGCAAGGCGGACTAATGAAGCGGGCTAAACGAATAGCGTCACAGTCTAATCTATTTGTATTAACACAAGTTATACAACCATAAGGAGGACCTGCATAAAGAGGATCACTTGGATCTAATACAGGATTACCCTTTTCATCAGTACAAATCTGAATCCACGGTAAGGGACTATTAGGGTTGGTCCAATCATTATCTCCAGGTAAATCAATAGTAAAAGATGCTGCTCTAGATACGTTTAGTGCATCATCCCAATATGCATTAAAAGTACAAGCGCTTGTAGGGCGTGCGGTACCAATAATCAAATTAGTTCTTTTAAACCCTAAACAAGGATCGTTGACAGCTGTAGTATATGTACAAGACTCTTCATGAAATATTCCAATCTCAGAATTAGTATCATCAGTAGAATAAACTAACCAGTAATTAGAAACTAAATGTATTACACCTATAACAGTATAAGGAGCTTGAGCACAATATAAGTTACCTGGCTCGTTACCGATACCACCTAAGTCACCTTTATTAGAATTGTTAATAGCATTACGCGCATGGGTCCATGAGTTTTCAGGGATATGATAATCCCTGATATTCTCGTTAAGACTTTTATCAAATCTACGAGTACCAATAGAACTTGTGCTTTGTTGCTGCTTTTCTTTGGCCATTATGCTTATCCATTAAAACTATTATATCCTTGGTACCAAGAGTGACTCTTAAACATATCATAATATCTAGCATACATTGCCTTACGGTTACCCATCCAGATATCTTTTAATTCTGCAAAGTTTGGTGTGTTAACTAAACTCTTAGCAGCAATACGAGCTGATCTAAAACGTGCTTCTACAATTTGTAATTTCTTATCTACAGGCTCATCATTCATAATCAAGTTCTCAAGTATTCTTTGCTTTACAGCATACTCATAGTAATCATTAAGTAAGTCATGGTCAACTACAAGTAAGTTACCTTCATCATCTTCCAATTGACCTTGATACTGAATATACACTTTAGCACATTCGAAGTTAGTCATCAAGAAACCATTCTGAATCCAAGCTCTTGCTTCAGTTTTCATGAATAAGTTTGGACAATTACAATCCACAGTTTCAGGACATGATACAATTCTTATAGGAAGTATTCTCTTGTAAGTACTAGTCGTAGTGTTTACAATCTGAACCAACTCAAAGCATTCATCTTTACAATTAAGAATCAATCTTGGTTTGGTACAGGCGTTAGTTGTAGTTTCACAAGGAGGAACAGCTGGTAATACTGGAGGAACTATACCGCCTACTGGTGGACAACAACAGCAAGGAACTGTATTGCATCCACAATTAACTACACCATCAGTACAAGGATCTATTACACTTTGTGTCATCTGATATGGTGTAATACCATTGTTGTAAGGAATCTCTTGTATATTAGTACCTTGTGGTAGAGCACTTGTTACAGTTGCTTCATCACAAATTAAAGCTAGGTTTAAAGAATAGAAATCATCAGGTAATTTACATTTACCTTTTTCAATATCAAGTACAGCTTGCTTAGTCATCATAACTCTCAAGCCAAGGTCATAGTTTACACGTTTAGCAATCTTAATTAATTCTTGAGGGTCTATCATATCTGATAGATCATAATTCTTAAAATCAACTAATACATCTGACATTAACTGGTCAAATGTTCTGTACTTCACTGTATAATTATAACTCATCTTCTTATGATCTTAATTGTGATTGTTTATCATCTTGACCTTCTGGTGGCATTTGTACAAATAAGCCAAGATCTTTCATAGCCATCTGTTCTATTTCAGCAAACAAATATTCAGGAATAGCAAACTTATTAGTTTGTCTTAATCTACAAACCGGTTCATCACATTTTAAATAAGCAACGTCATCTAGCCACATACCTTCTATAAGTACACCATCCCATTCAATGTCAGGAAAATATAAATGACCATCTATGTACCAATAGTATTTGTTTTTGTTATACTTGAAAGTAGTTGTATTAGTCATGTTAGCATAAGTACTAGGATATGTTTTATATACCCCAATAGATCTATCAATTGATGTTACACTTCTAAACAGAGGACCGTAAACACCTTCTAATATTTCAGGAAGTTTATCCTTAGTTCTTCGTATAGTACAGTTACTTTTAATACCTGTACAACAAGCCTCTATCTTATCTACTTCTACTAATTCTAGACAGGGTAATACTTCAAATAGAGAGTCTAAACGCATTAGTTTATTCTCATTGTCTTGCCTTTTAACAAGATACTTAGCATGCTTTATTATCAAGCTGTATAGAAAACGATCTGTAATAAAGGCATCTTCTTTAACAGCCTTTATTAAGTTACGTAATCTAGATATACTATCTCCTATTGTAGTAGCCATGGTTTATAATTTAGTCCATATCAAATTCATTGTAATCATCAGTTGCGGAGTTCTTAGTTCTTATAGCAGCATAACTATTGGCCATGATCTTACTCTTATATAACTTAGATATATATCTAAAGTTATCCACCTGTATGTATTTTTTCCAATTCTCAGGATATGTAGCAGAAACAGTTCTAGTGAATTTCCTACAACCATCAAATACCCACAGTCTTCTATGCATGAATCTGTACTTATTAGCAAAGCTAGTATAAAAAATCTTAGCTAAATAGTTATCTGATTCAAAGTTTCTATGGCGTAATCTCTTTCCTGTATCCATAGAATTACGCATATCCGTATTAAAACCTCTTGGTGAAGGACAAGTACCTATAAACACATGACCCAATCCTTCAGGTAATTCAATACCATCTCTATTCTCAATAGCTGATTCCCACATCTTTCTGTTGTAGGTATCAATTACTTTTCTTAATTCAGAATCACCGTACTTTTTATATTGAGGAAATTTCCTGCGGAACTTATTGAAGAATGCTCTATCTGCCACTACATGCATAGTGGGGTAATAGCGTGGGGCATTAAGATCTGGTTTTTTAATACTAAGCATAATGACAATATTCCTTACTATAATATACAAAAAATATTTAAGCTTTAAAAATAAACTTTAAATATGTATTATCCTAACAAAAACAAAAACCCCCAGATTTCTCTGAGGGATTCTTGTCTGTCAGTCACGTTATACCAACAAACCGTGACATTTTATCTTTAAGGACAACCTGGAGTAACATCAATAGTTACTGTCTCATCCTCATCTGAGTACCACCATGTATCATTTACTGCACATACTGGGCCTACTACTTGAGAAGCTATAGCGTTAACTGTTACTACTTCTTGTGTATTACAATCCGTATAATGGATTGTTACTGGTTCTAAACCTACTGTGAATAGAACTTGAGAACATTCATAACAACAAGTCATTCCTGGAGCAATACTATATCCATCAACTGGACCTGGTTCTGCAGTTAAACATTGTGTAAAGTTCTGTCCTACTTCCATACCCATTAGAGTAACAGGAGGTTGTGCACTACAGTTTTGAGTTAATAAGAAATCAATACAAGGAGCTAATTCTACAGTAACTGTTGCTGTTATACCCATAGCTGGAGGAGCTATCGTAGCTGAGCCAACTGTATATCCAGTACCTGGAGCATCTAGAGTTATCATATAGATTCTTCCTGTATCTACAGTAAGAACATCCGTAACGAATGCTTGAGTTGGCATACTACCACCTAAAGCAGCAGCATCTAAACTTATGGTACTAGCAAGTGTATATCCACTACCAGGATTAGCTGGATCAAGAATAACATTAACAGAATCAATATTACCACCACCATCTACAGTTACCTGAGAAGCTATTGCTCCTGAACCTGGACCTGCAATTGTTGTAAAAGGAACGTTAAAATAAACACCTGGATTATATCCTTGACCTTGTTGACCAGGACTATTCCAAGTTAACAATCCACCATCTGTTACAGTAGCTGTAGCTGCTGCACCTATACCGCCACCTAAAAAAGTAATTATAGGAGGAGGAGTTGGAAGTGGATCATAACCAGAACCACCATTTAATATACTTATACTAGCAATAGACGAACTATCACAAGTGATTAAATAAGGTTTACAAGTAGGTTCAGGTATAAAGGTTGACTGAAAAGGTATTCTTCCTTCAAGAGAACCTATATCGTTACAAGTAGCTTGTACATAACCATTGAAATCTACGTTATCACAAGTCTCGTTGTCTACTGAAATAACAATTACTGCTTGACAAGCTGCTCCACCACCGGCACAGTTTACAATTGTTGAACAGTCGTAAGGACCACTAATGCCCATACGCCAACATACTCTGTGGTCACCCGTATAATTGCTATTAAAGTCTACTGTTATATTTGCTGGAACTGGTGTCATATCTTATATTTTATTAGTTTTAACTCTTATAGTTACTGAGTAACATCCACATCCTGTACCTACTCTGATATCATATTCAGTATTAGGTTGTAAACCTGGTATAACAAATGTAATATCTGTATCTGGTAATGTTGGACCTATAGCCCATAAAACTGTACCTGTAGGTCTACTTTCAACAAACAATCCTGTTGGAGTACCACCTACTAAGTTCCAAGCAATACTGATACTGTTTGGAGTAGTTGCTGTAGAATGAACTCCTAGTGGAGATTGACATCCTAAAGTAGGATTTACACAACCTGGTGCTGTTACATTCAAGATTATCTTTTGTAAGATAACACACATAGAATCACCCTTCTCAATGTTGAACTCGGTAATACTATCACCATCATGTATAACACAGCAGTCACTGAAAGTCTCAGAACATGGTTCAGGTGTAGGGCAAATTATTGCATCTCCTGGACATGGTTGTGGAGTTGTAAGACCTTGATCTTTACATCCACAATCTTTCTTTTTACATTTTTTACATCCGCTCATCTTATACTATGTTTATTTGTGAAACTACACTGTCTGGTGGATTACAAGTAGCTGGGTTAGTTGCCACTACAGTGAATGGACAACTTGTAGGCTCACATTCAGGACATGCTGTAGGTTGAATTACAACACGAATCCTAAAGTTAGTACCTGCAGTTAAGCTTGTAAATATACCACCTACTGTTTGGATACCACTGATGATGTGTATCTGATTAGAAATCATCACACCTCCACCATTATCCCATAATTGTACATTATAAGTATAGTCACCTAAGTTAGAATCAAATGAATATTCTATGTTATTTTCTGTTGCCTCTAAAGTAAATACAGGACAAAGAGCGCTGTTTACAATTATGTAACTCAAGCAAGACTCGCAAGTAGCATTTGTAGAAGCATTCTCTAAACAAGGTTTAACACTTACTGTTAAATCTAATGAAGTATTGATTGGTGTAGATTCAAGAGATAAAGAAATACCAGTAGGATTATTTAAGTTACTTACAAGATTCACTGTGAAACTAGTTTCAGCTCCACCAGAATCTTTAATTCTTACAATAGTTCCTGAACCACACTCACTAAATCCTGATGGTATAGTACCATTAAAGTAAACAATTACTACAGAACCGCTTAATGATGCTGTCATACTCAATTCAACACCATCACATCCTGTTGGACAACAATTAGCTTGAATGTTTTTGATAGCTTCTCTCATATCACATAAAGTTAACCACATGTTTCCAAGTGATTGCGCTACTGTAGTTACTGAAGTTTCCCATCCAGGTAAAGAACTCATTGTTCCACCTGAACCATTTAGTGTAATATCACTATTAAGAC
>Ga0307376_10006006_pt1 | contig 10823 bp, 11 predicted proteins | sample TR2MG_FD_202536 | JGI IMG/M metagenome (GOLD analysis project Ga0307376, IMG submission 202536) | Soil microbial communities from Risofladan, Vaasa, Finland - TR-2 | ecosystem: Environmental > Terrestrial > Soil > Coastal area > Acid sulfate soil | place: Finland: Risofladan, Vaasa | collected...
CTACAGGGCTCGACGTGGACGGGTACTGCGGCATGGGCGCCGTGGCGTGCGAGGCCCACTTCGACGACTTCGGGATCTTGGATCTGCCATGAGCACGATAGTGTTTGGCGACTGGCGCGACGATAACCAGCAGCGGAAGTTCCCGTTCGCTGACGACGCGTTGCTGACCAATGGTACGCTGGAGATCCCGAACTCACTGTTCATCGATGGCAGGCTCTATCCCATTGGCGGCACCGAAGACCTGTATCTGAGCAGCATCGAGCGCGAGGGAAGCATCATATCGTTCGCGATCACGGCCGCGGGGGCTGGTGAATTGGCCGTTGGCGGGTACGATGTAACGAACATCCCCGAGAACGGGGAGATTGCGTTCTACGACGCATACGGGCGACCGGCCGGCATGCTGTTGTCGACCGAGACGGCGCTCGAAGCGTTCAGCGGTCTTAGCACCGGGACGTACGAGTTCATTTCTGAGCAGGCGCGATTCGCCACTGTCGTCGTCGTCCCGCAACCAGAAGTAGGGGTACGCGGCTTCATTCTCCCGTCAGGCGAGACGATATTCGGCGACGTTTGGTTCGTAGGCGAGAACGGAGTCGTGGTACGCAAGGACACCGACGGGTCACTACGTGTTGATCTGATCGGAGATCCGTTTGCCGCGCGCAAGCTGTGTGAAGACGAAGAGATAGACGACACGGATGTAGAGGCGCTTCAGGCATACTGTCCACTTGAGACGATCAACGGCATTGCGCCTGATGCCGACGGAAACTTCAAGCTGCTTCCGGGGAGCATCGACTCGCTATCCCCGCTGATACGGATCACGCCGACGGGGCAGCAGGCGAGCGACGTTGCTCGACATCTAGGCGGTGAGTCGGCGCTCAAGTTCGCATCGCTCCTGATCAGCGTGATTGGTCAGAGACGAAGTACGGGAGACTGAACGTGCCTGAATCGGATTGGCTGAATCAGAACGCTCATCGGTTCTACCCGTTCGTGCCGTCGGCTGACTTCTCGACCGACGCCAGCACGTTCGACGGCCAAGCTGCGTTCGCTGATGCTGGTTTCACGCTTGGAATCGCGAGCGCGTTTGAGCACGTGCGTGACCACGTCTACCTGTGGCGCTACTACAAGACCACCGACATCATCCGATTCGTGTTCAGGTTGGACTACGGCGCGACCACGTACGACCCGATGCGCTGCTACGAGTGGGTGTTCGAGTTCCCGCTCGATGCACCGCTCGGTGCCACCACCTACGCAATCCCAACACGGATCACTGACTACGATCTGATTGGCGAAGAGAATCCCGAGATGGGGCTTGGCTTCGTAACCGTCGGCGACCTGACCGAGGCGTTGGCGTCGGCCGCGGACGGGAACGTGTTCATGTTCGGCGATCCGGTGATCGAGCCCGCGCTGCTACAGAGCAACGTGAACACGTTCGTCAACAAGATCAGGCTGGCTAACGAGGATCGACCGTGTCCGCCCGAGTGTCCGTGTCCGAGTTCGTCGAGTGGATCTTCACAGTCCTCGTCTTCGTCTTCGTCTTCGTCTGAGGCACCATCGTCATCGTCATCGTCATCGTCCTCGTCAGAGTCGCTGGTGTGCGAAGATCCGCTCGAACCCGAGCCTGCGGAACTGAACGCGCCGATCCGAATCGAATTGCCCAACGGAACACTTATCGGCGCCGTGAAGCTAAAGCCCGGGTTCAACTGCATCATCGACTTCGACACGATCCAGAACATCGTGACGCTCCAGTCAGGGCTAGAACGCGGTGAGGGAATGCAGTGCGAGGATCTTCGCACGGCAGAGGATGGAAGCCTCACGTTCGAGTCCTGTCGAGCCTGTGGCGGTCTGATCTATGCCGTCAATGGGCACGGAGTCGGCGTCGAGCACCTGCAGCTCATAGGCTCCCCGGGCGTTCTCATATTGCCAGACGCCGACAACAACCGTATCGTGGTACGATTCGAGGAAGAAGGCGTCTGCAAGGTTGAAGTCTGATGGGCTACTACTACTGGGGCAGCGTAGCCGGTAACTGGAACGACGCCACGAAGTGGTATCGTGATCCCGGGCTCACAGTGCAGGCGACGTCTGTTCCGTCGACACCCGACCAAGTCATCTTCAACGAGAACAGCGCGAACTGTAACATCAACGCAGGCTTCAGCCTGCGCACGATGACCATTGCTGGGTACAACAACAAGGCCACACTGGCCGGCGCATTCGCCGCAAACTTCTATCCGTATGACGGCGATGTCATCGATCTGAGGAACATCGGCGGAACTGAAGACAATCCGCTCGACACGAGCGGCGCGTCATTCACGCCGCTGCGTTTCTTCATGAGCTACGAGAACTCGGTTGCTCACTTCTATGGGCCGAAGTCAGTGATCAACGCGTCGGCGATGTGGATCGATCTGAACCACAACAACACAGCGTTCAACATACATCCATACGACCAAGGGGACGATCCTGCCTATCATCGTACGGAGATCACTGCAGCGTCGCTCAACTTGACAGAGAATTCGTCGCGAACCGGTGGCGTCGTGAATGTACACGGCAACTTCAGTTTCAACGGCCCAATCGCGCTGCAGCACATAGGCACAGCTGAGAAGACTCTAGGGCTGGTATGCAAAAGTCCGCCGAGCGGGATTTCGCTTACGACAGGGATGCAGTGCTATGGGCTGTCTCGTAGTAGCACTGCGATTGCCGAGACCAAGATATCCGTTGAGGGTCGCGGGCTCTTTGCGATCAGTACCGGAGCTGCACCTTTGGGAGCCGCGTTCACAGACATCAAGGTAGCCTGCGAGGATGGCGCGAAGGTTGAGTTGCACGCCGTTCGCGGGCATGGTCGCACCGTGACATTCGGCGCCGGAGACTCTACGTACTATGATTTCTACGACCTGACGTTCCGAGAAGTCGGCGGCTCAGCAGGCGGTGACGCCTACGAGATGATCGTCGCCAAGACGGGCGCACAGCTCTACGCACGGAACAAGATGTCGTTCAAGGGAACGGTGGCCGGATTCAGGTGTCGACTTCCCAACGACGGCACGCCACCATCTGAGGGAGCCGCGTACTCGTGGCTCGCAGCCAAGATCATTGAGGTGCAGGGGACCGGCTCGCGCTGTGGATCTCCGTCGCCGTTTATCGTGTGGACAGCTAAGGTCGAGCTACTCGCAGCGGCAAATGACGCGACCATCTCGTCCGAATCGCTGGTCGAGCCTGAGTACGCTGAGTTCACCGACGTGAAGACGACGTTGAAGTCGATCAATGACGTCGACGGTCCAACATGGGAGGGCGGCTCCGACACCGTCGTTGATGGCACCGGAAACACAGGAATCGTGTTCGCCGGAACAGATTGGCGCGGCTGTCCGGACACGCCTACGTACTCTGACGCCTACTTCAGATCCGTATGGCCAGCGCAGCCGCTCTACACGTTCACCGCCATTCGCGGGCACGCGCCGGCGGCAGCGCAGGTCTTGACGATCACACCGGAGGCGGGGGCGCTTGCGACACTTTTGAGCGCGTGGGTTGGCCCGGGGCCGTCGTGGGTTGACGTGGCGACGTCTGGCTCCGGCAACCTGCAGTACGTGACGCTCACTCCGAACACGGCCGACCTACCAGTGGGAACGTACGTCGGTACGCTTGAGGTAGAGATCCCGAACGCGATTCACTCGAAGCGAACGTATCGTCTTGAGTACGTGATCTTGCCGACGCCCGAGTTCGAATTCGATCCTCCGTCAGTGGCGTTCGTTACGCCGAAGGAAGTGCAGCCAAGTCAGGTTGCTGTCGAGGTGCTCAACAAGTATCCGACGTCAGGAGACATCGCGTGCCCGGTCGGCTTGGACGACCTGACCGTACCAAGCTGGCTCACTGCGTCGTTTGTCGAGGATCGAGTAGGCGCCCGTGTAGGGTGGCTGTACGTACAGCCTACGCAGCCGGGGGTCGAGCAGGACCGCGGGACGTTCAATGCATCCTTGGAGGTGGGATCAGGCACCTACTATCCCGGTCCCGCGTCTTCGTCGTCAAGCTGCTCGTCGCCCAGCCCATCGAGCGAGCCGGGGCAGCTTGGAAGCATCGACGTCTCACTGCAGGTACAAGCTACCGTACTGTCAACGAACACGCCAAGAGTCACGTACGTGTCACCGGACGAGAACCCGATCGTTCGACTCACGGCGAGTAACGTCGGCGACTTCACGATGAACACCATTCATGTCGGCTCACTCGGGTCGTGGCTAACTGTCAACGACACGGGCGGATCAGGCAACAGTCAGTGGGTTGACCTCGAAGTAGATATCAACGCCATGGTCATCGCACTACCCCCTGACGCGTCGTACGCACACGCAATCGACGTGTGGGCGGAAGATGCGTATATCCCGGGGCAGGTCGAACCAACTCAGGACACGCCACTGCCGGTGACGATCACCGTCCTCTGGACTGAGTCTCCGCTCTATGAAGCTGTGCCGGCAGAGGTCAACTTCGTGCCCGACGAAAACTGGTCCATTCCAGCGCCGCTTATCGTCGCGATCAATCGCGTACGTGGAAACCCGGTGGGGCCGGTCGAGATCATCACGAGCGACCCCGCGTATCCGATACCAGACTGGCTTTCGTACGTATTGGATGACGACGCGCCGATGTACTGGAATCAGAGTCTGCTTCTGGCGCTGATAGACATTCCATTGTCGGGCGACGTCGCCGACTACTATTCCACGCTGAAGATCAAGACGCAGGCGGTCGTGTACACGCCGGGAACGTACACTCCGGTCGTGTTCCTGTTCCTTCCGGTGAATATCGTTCCGCCAGCGTACTTGATTCGTGCCGGCTGCTACATACCATACATACGCAGGATCGCAGGCGTGCTGGTTGAAGACTGCGACGTGTGCCCGCCGCCGCCGTTCGCCGTGCGTTGTTGTCCGCCGATAATTGGCCCAGCCGGGCCTGTCGGACCAAGCGGTCCTTCGGGACCCTCTGGACCCTCTGGACCTTCCGGCGCTTCTGGGGCGTAACAAGAAACGGTGATCGATGCGTCGCATCGTGCACGTGGAGATCGACTCGACGTACTTTGAGCGGTTCGGGCTCGCATTCTTCAAGAGCTTCTACCACCACAACAAGGGTTGGGACCTCTTCGTAGCAGATCTCGGACTCACCCCTGAACAGCGGGTGTTGCTGGAACCGTACGGCGAAGTGCGGTCCTACAAGCGAGATGACAGCAGTCGCTGGGCTCAGTTGTCGGCACGAATTGCGTCGTGGGTCGACGTCGTCAAAGACGACAACATCGTCCTGCACATGGATGTCGATGCTGTCGTGCTGGACAACTACGATGCAGAGGTAGAGGACTTCGTACGTGGCGGCTACGATCTTGCCGGGTGCGACTGGGACCTCAAGCTGACGTACTCCGCTCGCAACGTCGAGGGTGTCAAGAAGGCGCTTGGACTCGCGCCAGACAGCAACGTGATGACTGAAGGGCGCAGGATACACGCCGGGTGGCTGCTGATGCGCGGCAGCGTCGACATGCACGCTGCGCTGCAGTGGTTCAAGGGGCACTGGCGAGACTACAGTCCTCACACGACGGAGGAGGAGACAGGTCTGTCGAGTCTCGTGTTCGCGCGCGGGTTGAAGTTCCAAGCACTCAAGATCGTAGACTGCCCGGCGATGTCACACATCCCAGACTACGCGTACATGATCCCGTCAGCCGAGCCGGTTAGCCGCTACTTCGCCGGCCGTTCGCGGTTCATACACTTCGCTCAGTGCAAGTTCTTCTTCTTCTACACGTCGGCAGGTGATTCGCGCGAGCACTTCATGGCGTGGGAAGATGCACTACTACGTCCGTACGCCGAGTTGCCGTGGCCAGACCCGGAGAGTGTCCGTGATAGATAAGTCGATCACAGTAATCCCCGGCACGGCCGAGGCACTTGCGGGCGTCACGACCAAGTTCGTGGCGTTCGAGCACCCATTTCGCGAGCGTGAGGGACGCCTCAACCGACAGCTCGAAAGCCTTGGCCGGTACTGTACCTCCATCATGCTCGGAGATACGTGGCCGGATGCTTACCACGACCAGATGAGCTGGGGGCGCATGCGCCCGGTCCTGAAGCAGTACCCTGACCCACAGGCACGCTGGTCGGACGTCGTCTGGCCAGAGACGGCGCTCTACGCGACCGGCGTTGCGAAGCTCCTCGGCGTGAACGAGCGCGTCAGGTACCGGCCACAGATGTGGACGTTCGCTCAGTTCTTCGAGAAGTGCAATCAGGAGTGGCACGAGGACATCGACATACTCGCCGAGGGGTCCATGTACGTGGAGAACAGGTACATCTACCCAGTCGAATACCCGAAGTTGGTCCTGCAGCCGACACGCTGCGAACTCACCGTCGTCATATTTGGCGAGCGCGCTGCGACCGTCGACTTGGATGTTTGTTCCAGCGTCGAGATCATAGAGGTGCCCGTCGATGCGGACGGCCAGTCGTTCAATGCCGCGATCGAGCGTGCGCACGGCGAGTACGTTGCCATTTGCCGCGCGGGAGACATCATCCATCCAGACAGGTTCGACCTACAGTTGGCTGCGGGTGCGGACCTGTCGTTCGGATCCGTGTGTGGGTGCGCCCGACCGTGGTCACTTCGCGGCTACACGCACAAGGCTGACTATCCAACAGAGCAGCTCAGCACGCTGATGTTCCGTCGGTCGATCTTCGATCGCGTCCGCGGTGCGTGTCCACTACTTCAAACTGGCTTCGAGTACGACTTATTCGTACGCATTGTGTCGGACCAGACCATGTCAGTAGCGTATCACGCCGAGGAGTTGGTCGAGCGACCGCTGTCGTTGCCGTTTGGTGCCGTATATACGCAGCAGGTCTACAATGACGCCGTCAATCGAGTTCGGTACACGAAGGACTACCATGCCCCATCCATTCGGCGACGACCACTGGTGTAGTGGCTTCTCGCTGGTACGCGATCTGCGTGTCCTGTATGTCGAGGACAGCGGCGGTTCGCGTCTTCAGCACGTCGACCTACCTAAGCTGGGCAGCAGCCGGCCCGAAGTGACGGTGATCATAGTCGCCGCTGAGTACCACGACGTGTTCAACCCGCTCGTCAGCATCATGAACGTGCACTACCCGATCAACGCCGTCATTGTGTGCTTGGATCCCGAGCATCGTGACGAGGTCGTATGGATCCCGTGGAGGTACGCGCACAGCATGCCGCGCTTCAAGATCTTCGAGCCAAAGGAGAAGCTCTCTGTCTGCGACGGAATGAACGCCGGGCTGCAGAGCGTCGACACTCCGTACGTCTGCGTGCTAGGTTCGGGCGCCATGCTGCACATGCTGGCGCTGGAATGCCTGACCGCGAACGTAGGCAGCTGCGACTGGATCGAAGCGCGGCGCTTCAAGCTGAGCGCGATGGGGTGGGCGCAGTACAGTACCGACCTGTTCAAGCCGCTTTGGAAGACGGACTGCATCATACGCAATGGCGGATTTCAAGGCAGCGGTGACGACCATGAGATCGAGGAATCGTTGATGGCGCGTGCGGCGCCGGCAGCGGCACACGCACGCCTCGACTCGGTACTCTTTTTCGGATAGCTGGTACAAACGCGCGACGCCAGCAACTATGTTGCTCATTGACTCACTACCTCAACACGCATAGACTACCGCTGAGGAGGAGGCACATGGTTCCTCGGGATACTCGTCGACTATATCGACCGCTTGGAGACGCTGGCTTCGGTCCACCAGATGAGTAAGGAAGTGCAGGCTCATGGGACAGCGCCTAATCGTCCGAAACAACCAAGCGCCCGGTGACATCATCGTCCTGTCAGCGGCGCTTCGTGATCTGGAGCGGGCTCACCCGGGTCGGTACGCGACTGAGGTTGTGGTATCACGCGGGGCCGAGCACATCTTCTGGAACAACCCGGATGTCGTGAGCGCCGATTTGAGCAATGCGAAGGTGGACAGCCGCGACGCTGTCGTGTTCCGTGCTGAGTACCCGCTCATCAAATCGTGCAACCAGCAACGCAAGCACTTCATTTTGGGCTTCATCGAGCACATGAACGCGACGCTGGGTACGCAGGTGAAACTCACCGAGTTCAGGCCGCACATAGTCATGAGCGCGGCCGAGCAGGCGACGCGCCCGTTCGACGTTCCGTACTGGGTGTTTCTGTCGGGGGGCAAGAAGGACTACCCGGCGAAGATCTGGGCTCAGACGTACTGGCAGGAAGTCATCACGGCGACGCGTGACCGGGTGAACTGGGTGCAGTGCGGTGGCGGCAGCTCGAACCATATCATGCATACGCCGAAGGACGGCATCTACGCGAACATGGTCGCCAAGACCGATTGCCGGAACTTCCTGCGCCTGATCTACCATGCAGAGGGCGTGGTTTGCGTGACGACAATGGCCATGCACGCCGCGGCCGCGTTCAACAAGCCGTGCATCGTGATAGAGGGCGGCCGCGAACCATGGTGGTGGGAGGCGTACGACGAGAAGACACGACTGATGAACATGCGTCTCTTCCACCCGGACTGGAAGCCGCCGGCCGACGACGACTTCGTCCCGCACAGATACCTTCATACGATCGGGAAGCTCGCGTGCTGCAGCAATCACGGATGCTGGCGGAGGCGCGTGACAGGCGGCGAGAGCGTATGTACGTTTCCTGTGACGATCGGCGGACAGACGCTTTCGAAGTGCAAGTCGATGATCACGCCGGCCATGGTGATCTCGGCGCTCGATGGATACCTTGAGGAAGGTCGCGCAAGACGAGCTAGTGCCGCCAACGCCGTCAAAGTACCTCTGTTGTCGATGCGCAGCCCCGACAACGACCAGCGCCCGGTTGAATCTTTGCCGCCTGTATCGCGCCCTGCACGCATACAGTCAACGACCCCCGCTGTCGACGTCGGTGAACTTCGGATCTGCGTCTACGGCAAGAACGTTCCAATCGCGATGGCAGGACCGAAGGTGTTCGTCTCTGACAGCGGTGTGTCGAGAGCGAGTGTGCTGCATAGCCTGATGGTACACGGAGACGAGTGGCTCGTGTGGGTCGAGCACGGGGCCAAGCTCCATCCGTCGTGGCTGGACCGGCTGACACCGCTGCTTGGCGAACCGGCGCTTGTAGGGCGCGCTCATCGTACGCGCGGCAGGACGCTGTACCCGTACCCGGCGTTCTTCGCGGTTCATCGAACTCTGGTCGTGCCGTCGGACAGCTTCGCCGAGTCGTTCAGCATACGACCTGAACAGGTCAGGGACGTGCGACAGATTGCCACACTCTCAAGCGAGCACCGGGAGCCCTAACAACGAGCGCCGGATGCGTGATTATAGAGTGTAGCCCTTGTTTTTACAACGCGTTGTAGAAAGTAGGGAGGCGGCGTGATGAAGGTGCTCGTGCTGAGTGACAGCATCCTGCTTGGGTTTGCGCGGGACAAAGGGCTGCGAGACCTATCTGCCGAGATTCGTCGAGTACACAGCACGTTGGTAAAGGGTGGCGGCGGGTGCCGTTGCCGACAGAAGCGAGGATCGCTTGGAGCCGCACTTGCCGGACTGAAGTTCGCGATCGCGCACAACCAAGCTCTCGCATCAAGACTGAAGGCGCACACGCGGGCTCAGAGGCTCGTGATCCACATCAGAGAGGGAAACAAAATCGTGAGGAAGGAAATCTAGCACGAGACGACAGAAGAGCGGCGGAGGCAGTGACGATGTGCTAGCAAGAGTAGTTGTTGGGCTGATCGGATTGATGGTCGGCGTAGTACTTCTCGGCCTGATCGTTTCGTACGCATGGGCAGCAATGTGGTAATGAAATGTGGGGTGGCGCAGGACTAGCGGTACGATCGACCGTCTGGAGGTCGTTCCCCGCGGGTCGCCCCCTCGATAGTAAAGGGGGAGCGCTATGGCGCTTCCCTTTTGCTATCGGGTTAGTTGACTTGCAGCAGTTGTGCTGGTACTGTTGAGGAAACCCTTTAAGGAGGAAGTCACAATGACCGAGCAGGAGACCCAGACGGAGCAGAAGCTGATTCACTCGCCGGACAACGTGTTGCGTGTCGTGAAGGTGGACAAGCCAAGCCTCAACGAGCTGCGCGTGACCATCGAGGGCTCGGACCTCGAACGACTCACCGGCCCCGAGGCGCGGAAGCTCGCCTTCGAGCAGCGGCTCAACTTCGGCATGACCAACGCCGGCGCCGAGGCAGTGGGCGGGACGTTCGTACCGCAGGAAGAGTACGAGAAGGCGGCAGCCGAGAAGCGCGATGTCGCGTGCTGGCATCGCGAGTTCAAGCTGGTGAACATGCTGTGAGCGGTTACTACCTGCCAAAGCTCGTCGGGGAGACCGATCCGGTGACCCGGATCGGTCGCCTCGTCATACCGTTCGTCTTCGGCCGAGAAGTAACGGCCGGGGACAACGTAGCAGCCTATGAGTACGCTGCGATGTTCGCGTACAAGGCGATGCTTGACATGCACGTATCGTCGCAGCAGGCACTGCAGATCCTGCGCTTCTTCCGCGAGGAGTTCAAGGCGTGGAATCAGGAACGGCCGGAAGCGTCACCGCTCATCCTGAGTCTCAATGACGGCCGCTACGCTGTGATCATAGTGGAGAAGGAGTGTCGGCGGATCTACGATTACGTGGACGACATCGACCGAACCCACCCGACTCAGGCTATACCATTGCCGGTGCCGGTTGTTCAGGCGTCGGTAAACCTCGCAAGAGTGATCGAGCTTGACCTACAAATTCACTGATCTTCGACGTGCTGCCGTTCTGGAGCGGTAGCAGGCGCAGCTGCGCGATGAGATCTTCGAGTCGGCTGCGCACGAACGCTTCGATCTCGCTGCGTTGTTCCTGCTGCCGCTTCGCGTACATCGCGACCATGTTCTCGTCGGGG
>Ga0307376_10006008_pt1 | contig 10822 bp, 11 predicted proteins | sample TR2MG_FD_202536 | JGI IMG/M metagenome (GOLD analysis project Ga0307376, IMG submission 202536) | Soil microbial communities from Risofladan, Vaasa, Finland - TR-2 | ecosystem: Environmental > Terrestrial > Soil > Coastal area > Acid sulfate soil | place: Finland: Risofladan, Vaasa | collected...
AGATATGTAATTAAAGATAAAGCTTTCATCTTAGGGAATGGTGGTTTCGTTGTTGGACCAATGAAGATCTCAAGCCCACTGAAAGCAACCGCATTCAAGATTAATGCTGGAGGCGTAAATATTTGGTACTCGAGCTCTATATCAATGAATCCGGGGAAAGCCCTTGAAGATATCCACGTCTACATTGGTGATGGCTCATCAGAGAAGGGGCATGCATCAATCAAGGATCAGATATATTGGGCTTCTAAAGCCTCGGTCAGACAGATATTCTTCACTAAGATTTCTGAAAGTTATTCTCATGAAGAATTATCTGATAGCCTGAGGGAGATGGCACCAAATGCACAGCCCTTATTTGATGGGGCTAAAGTAGGTTTAAGTCCGGGCAGCACTGCTGCACTGCTCCCAAATAAGGTGGTTCAGGCTTTAGTGAGTGGCGAACAAATCATACTTGTGCGGACAAAGCCTTATACTGAGCTCGCTAAGCAGACAATCCTATTCGGTGATGAGAATAACTTAGCTGGACTCTACATTGAGGGCTTCCCTGAGGGCCCACACTCAGCTGAGAAGGTTAAACAGATGAAGTCGCAGCATCTACTTAGTGATAAAGAGTGGAAGCAACTGGTTGGTGACGCTGAGAATGTATGGATATATCATCCCAGAGCCCTGAAAGTATTCGATGAGGCACGGGAATATATGGCTGATAACTCAAATAAGGTTGGTCCATACATCCATGACGTCGCTTTAATCAATTAACCTCATTAAATGAGAGTAACCGGTATATAATATAATATATGCGAATATAGTTATTATGTTATAATGAGAATAACTCAAATACCTCTAAACGGGCTTAAAAGAATCCTATTTATCTGAAATAAGATGATTTGCGGGCTCCCTAAGTTATTCTCATCTGGCGATACTATTGATAATAACTCAGGTTATACCTGCTCGAGTTACTCTCATCTTTTGAGACTATTCCTCTCAGCTATCCAGATTTCCATATAGATAATAAAAACGTACTGATAGATGGGGCCGGTCGTAAATACGTATGTAAAAAGTGCCGTAAACACTGAGTCATGGATCGAATCCCAAATTTGTCAGTAGCATTAACGGTATCTGTTATAAATCCCAGAACATATATTGTTACGGGAAAACTAATGCCCGATAATAAAAAAGAAGCGGGTACGGAAACCGTCAAATTCGAAGAACTAAGCCTCGAAGGTGAGGGAGAAACACCCTCACGCAGTGTACAACTACTTGCTCTTCTCAAAGAGAATCTAAATCCTGAGAAGCTCGGTGAAGCTAAAAAGATACTCGGTGTCCAGGAAGAGATATCAAACTCTGAACTTCTTGCTGAAATCCAGAAGCTCCTAGCGGAGAAAAAGGAAGCGCCGAAGGGAGAGGGCGATGGCTCTGACTACAAGACATTTATGAAGACCTGTATGGGTGAGGGTAAAGACCTCAAAACATGCAGTGCTGAATATAAGGAGAAGTATCCAACAGCAGCTGAGCCTTCCACGGAAGATCTACAGGAAATAGAGAACCTCGTCGAGAAGAAGAAACCAGAGGACGAATATCCTGAGCCAATCAAAAAGAAGATGGAGGAACTACAAGCTGAAATCGAAAGCCTCAAGGCATTGAACCGGAATGAAGGCATTGACTCTAGGGTTGATGCTCTCGTTGAAGGTAAAAACCTTGCACCAAGGCAGGCTGTTGAAGTCAAGAAATTGATGAGACAGCTACCCGATGTACAGCATGCTAGTATACTTAATATCTTCCAATCACAGCAGATGACAGCTCATGAAGACGTTGGAAAAGTAGAGGGCGGAGCTCCTGCAGGAAGAAACGTAAGAAACGTAATGACTCCTGAGGAGAAGAAAGCCATACTGAAATCCAGTGGTCTTCTAGCCTTGATGAAGGAGAAGGGAGGAAAGCTCCCCGGAGTTGATTGATTATGTCGGCTGTAACTTGTTATGGAATTGATATGTACGATCCTCGGACATCTCTGAAAGCTGAAGCAGCTGAAGACATCGGTATGGGCGAATCTGTAAGGATCTCCACAGATGGGAAAGCCTATCTAGTAGATAACGGCAAGTCTGACGTCATGCACGGAGTCGCGTTGAAAGCAACATCATCAGGCGATAAGGTTACTATCGTAACTCAAGCCAGATTGCATCTAGCTACAACTCAGACAATCGGTGCAAGGATATATACCGGTGGCGTTTCAGGTGGCTCAGCTCCTTCAACAACTCTTTCCGCAACTGGCGTAGTCTGTGGATTCGCTATATCAGCGAACACAGTCTATGTGAATGTGCCAACCCCAGCGGCTAATGGTTAAGGTGAATGAATAATGTCTTACTCACAGAATCAGGGAAGTCTTGTAGTAGGTAAGCCTGCTTCAGGACTAGCGGAATCAGAAGGACTCTTCACCTACGATGACGTCGATACTAGAATGCTCTACAAGGAATTCCAGCAAGGAGTTCAGATTTACAACGAAGTAGAGTGGGGGTTGATGAACCAGTTCATCAGGAAAACTCAGAAGGAATCGGTACGCGTATGGCAGAGAAACATGGAGTTCGTCGGCGCCTCTGAAGGATATATGGAGAGCTGGCAGAAGACCAGAGCAATGGAGATAGCAATCCCATTGAATGATTACGAGCTGGGCTTCGCCTTCACAAAGAAAGCAATCCAGGATAACACCGCACAGGAGCTAAGAGAAACTCAAAGTGAGGCTCTAGCCGCAGATCAGAGACTTCTAGCAAAGAGATTCTTCTACAGATGTATGACACCAGGAGGCTCAACCACAAGTCGAGGCTTCTGGGATTCAAATATGGGGACCACAACCTATGCAAGGGCTCCCCCGCCTTGGAAGAAGAACACCTTTACTTCATCTCATAATCACTACGACGCAACCGGTACTACAGACATCGCTCTAAGCGACTTCTCAGCTATCAAGAGAGAGATTAGGGAACACGGCTATGCTGGTCCCCTATTCATGTGGATGAACTCCCAGGAAATAGAAGCCTGTGAGAACCTTGCAGGATGGACAGCCGCAATGACGCCTAACAGTATCATTGAGGAAGTAGCCACCAAAGGGTTTGAAGCAGTCAAACAGTTCCAGGGATTCACAATACTCTCTGATGACTGGACACCAGCAGGATATCTCTTCGCTATTGAAGGCCGAGTAAAACCGGTTACAATGCGTGAGCCACTTGCTTCTGGCGCCAGAGGTCTGAAGTTATACGAGGGTCCGTATTCAGCGTATCCACTCGCGGAAAGCTACTACAGTCACAGATTTGACATGGAAGTAGTTCACCGTGGAGCGGGAGCTGTAAGATACTTAGGTACAACTTGGGCAGCCCCAAGCTGGACCTTTTAATCCTTAAACGGGTAGCCGACCTACCCACTTTTTAATCGAGTCGGGGGAGATGGCCTGAACCGCGCCCTAAGGCGGTATGGTCCTCTTGGACGCTTCCACGGAGGATAAATGTGGGAGAAGTAAAAGGTTTAGAGGAAAAAACAAATGGTTAAAGAAACTAAATACGATCATCATCCATTCCGTGCAGTCAAAGGCTTATTCCTTGGTAGTGAACAGCTCGACTTAGCAGGAATCTATTACACTCAGCACTCAGCAGTTCTTGCATCCGTTGCAAGTTCAAACGACCTTAAATGGGCGTTGCTTGATCTCGCTGCAGTCGTCTCGGTTCCAGAGAATGCAATCGCAGCCATCATAGATGTTGCTGTTAATGACGGTGGTTCAGCTGGTGCAGCTGCTTACTTATATGTATCAAGTAATGTCGGTGGACAGCTTGACTTAGATTCAAGACTCACCTATGTTTACTGTGGTAACGTCAATGATAGAGTTGGTTCTAAAACAGTTATAGCGACACTTACCGAGGACGATAAGATAGCTTTCTCCGTTGAAGCCACTGGAGCAGTATTTGACTACAAGATTAAGCTTATTGGATACCTGGTCGCTGGAACAAGATCAACTAAAGTTGTGTTACCGTCTGCGTCGTTACAGGCTCAATTCGTCGTGAACCAGTAGCCTCCAATAATTGGGGGGAAATAAAAGTGTACATCGTCGAGAATCTGGCAATCAACGGCACACCGCTTAGCGCAGACGCTGCAGCAGCCACCACATCAATCACAGTTAAAACACCGGGAAATCTTAGTGCAGGTGTAGCATATATCTGGGATAAGGCGACTCCCGCAGGGGAGTCCGTAACAATCGCAGCTATTGTTGGAAGCACCGTGACTATATCCGCTTTAGTGAACAGTTATACCATCGCTCAGGAGGCCGTAATTACAATGACGGCGGGGCAGGCAGCTGGAGTAACCAAGGAATTTGATATCCCAATTAAAGCAACTTGGTCTAAGATTACATATGTGAAGATCGTTCAATTAGAACCAGGGGCTATGGACATCAAATTTGATATCTTCGAGAAATCAGGTATCGATGAATCCTTGAGACGTAATCTATTCTATAATGTCCTCAGACGGAACATTGAGTTGACTGACATACAAGGCGGTCAATATGGTGAATCCCTGATGGGAGCCCCGATCCCGTATAAGGATCGGGATGCAGAAGTTGAGGCTCACACCCATAATCTACACTGTAGATTGATTAATGAAGTGGGTGGAACAACCTCTGATTTCACTGTGTTAATTAAGCTCGCTGATATCGGGGAGGCTACTGGCTAATGTCTGGTTCAGTAACTCTTCAGGGAACCTTCGATGTTGGTCAAGACTCAGCGACTCTTAAGGGAGTATTTGAAGTTAGACAGAGTTCCACGACTCTTAAGGGAATCCTTATAGTCCGCCAATCCACATCGACGACTCTGAAAGGAATCTTAGAAGTACGTCAATCATCCAGCATTGAAACTGTTAAGGGAATCCTCACAGTCCGTCAATCTACATCGACAACTCTGAAAGGCGTCTTCCACGTTGGACAGAACTCAACGACTCTTAAAGGAATCCTTGAAGTCAGACATTCCGCATCCACAACTCTGAAAGGTATCCTCGAGGTTGGTCAGAACTCAGCAACCCTGAAGGGAGTACTTGAAGTTCAACATTCCACATCAACGACACTCTTCGCTCATTTCCATGTAGAAATCCACTGGTCTGGGACTCCACAGAATCTGTTCTCAAAGACAGATATTCGTCACCCAGCAACTATATTCATATTCAGCAAATTTGAAGTCCGTCATTCAGACTCTGAAATCCTTAAGGGAATTCTTGTAGTTAAGAATGCTTCATCACTGGATCTAAAGGGCTTAACAATCATTCGGCACTCAGCCTCAACTATACTGAAAGGCGTCCTCATAGTTCGTCATTCAGACTCTGAAATCCTTAAGGGAATTGTTGAAGTTAAGAATGCTTCATCAGAAACTCTAAAGGGCATAACATTAATACGGCATTCAAGTATAGCCACCCAAGGAAATATAAGCGCGGTATTCAGAATAACTCAGGAACCATATATTGTTCAAGGTGTTCCAGTTGCAGTATACGTTGCATTAAGCGTAGTCGTATAATCCCATCTCTTTTTTATATAAATCATTATATACCATATTTAATGTCTGACCATAGTATGAATCCACGATATCGGGGAACCCTACTTATAGATTTAAGACAAAGTCTGGACGAAATCTGGTCTAGAATTAGGAACGGTAGACGTAAAGAAATAAAACAGGCGGAACGCCTTGGAATTGAAATAAAACTTAACCCTGGACTCGAGAGAAAAACAGAGTGGTTGGATCTATTTGAGTCCAATATGTCTGAACTTGGTCTCAACACCGATAAAACCGCAATTAAAAACTATCTTGGCTTCATTGACGGAAAAGTAAGTGGACCTTTCTTCATAGCTATACTGGAAGGAAATTTATTATCAGGAGAAATCTATAGAATTAATGCTTCTAAAGCTGGTGAAGGCCTTGGAATGTCAACGATATGCTCTGCGACTAGAAAGAATGAAGTTAGAGCGGGTCTGGCTCATGCCCTTCTAATCTGGAAGACAATAGAATATACTAAGGCACAAGGCTATGATGAATATGATTTCGGTGGATGGAACTGTTATCGCCCAGATCAAAGAGGAGTTAATTCATGGAAAGAAAGCTTTGGTGGCAGTATCTGGTGGGGAATAACTCACGAGAAAACGCCACCCGAACAGCAAATTGAACAAGATGAGGCAATGATTGATCCCAATATAGGAATCAATGTCTGGTTTGATGATGGTCATATAAGCATTAATGATTTCGGGCCACCAATCTTCAGAGAAATTGGGGTGACTCCCACAGTCGCTATTGTGACAGATTATGTTGGAAAACGATTAGAGGATGTGACTAAATATATTAACTATGAATTGATGACAGTGGAAATGCTACGAAATCTAATCAGAGAAGGATGGGAAATCGCCAGCCACACAAAGACCCATCGAAGGCTCAGCAAACTTAGCTGGGATGATGCAGTTGAGGAAATAGTTGGTTCAAAGAAATGGATAGAAGAGAATTTGGGAATAACCCCTAAAAAGTTTGCAGCCCCATTTAATGATATGACAGAAGATCAGAAGAAGTTAGCTGAATCAGTTTATGAATATGTCCGTCCCAGGATACCACCGCGACCACCACAGAAAGATGGGATTCACGCGATTCTCCATGCAATTATTAGGAAAGAGGAAGATGAATTCCTATTCACAACTGCTATACCTATGGACTTGGGCTTTAAGAACTATATAAAGTTCAGGCTAAGTAAACATAAAGTCAATATATTGAAGACTTTCAACCCATTGAAACTTGATGCTTTAATTGATCCAGTTAAGGTTAATTATATAACATATAATTCCCCGAATACAGTTGCCGTCTATACCGTAAAGAATCTTCAAAAGGCTGAAGATGCAGCCTTCCAAGACTTTCTAACTCCACCTGGAAGAATCCTCGATTTAGGATGTGGAACAGGGCGTACAACATGGCATCTTAATAGATTAGGTTTTGATGTAGTGGGATATGATATTGCTCCCAACATGATTAAAACTGCACAGCAATTACACCCCAATATAGATTTCAGAGTTGGAGATGCTAGTGATCTTAACGATTTCAAATCATCATCTTTTGATCACATACTATTCAGCTTCAATGGTATCGGTTGCATTTATCCTGCCGATAAACGCCTCCGCTGTTTGAATGAAATAACGCGGGTATTACGGAGTGATGGCCTCTATATTTACAGCCTTCACAGTAAGGAATGGATGTTGAATCATCCAAGTAATATCCCAATAGATCATGGGTATTTCAGACATGATGGTCCTTATGGTACAACCGTGGTATATGCATCAACAATAGAGGAACAGGAAAAGGAATTAACTGAACACGGCTTCAAGCTCTTAGAGATTTATGATAAAGATAAGCCATGGATTTATTATGTTGCACAGCTGATTTAAACACCTCTTTTATATACCTAATTATATACCATATTGCTATGTCAACTTTATGGAATAAACAGCGTGTTGATAGATACATTAGATTATATGGGGATCCCCGTGATAAGAATGGGACTCAATCTCAGCTCTGCAAAGATGCCGCAGAATTAATACCTCGTCGAACACCTTTACTCTTAGATGTTGGGTGTGGAATCGGTCATTTAATTCCTCACTTACATGAAGGGGTGAACAGTTATACGGGTTTAGATCTTAGCCCTGAAATGTTAAAACAAGCCCGTGAATACTTCCCTGATAATATCTTTCATGAAAGAGATGCGACTAACTTCAGTTATCCCATTAAATTTGATGTTGTCATCTCAATTAGTTTACTTATTCATTTAACTGAAGAACGGGCTAGAGACGCCATTAAATGTATGTGGAAACATGTCGCTCCTGGAGGAACCTTAATCTTCGGGATGGAAACTCTGGGGGACTCTATTGTTAAAAGGAGTTCAGGGCTTACTATTCGGAATCAATCACCATCAAAGATAAAAGATATGATACAGGAAATTATTCCTGACTCGCTTCTTATTTATGAATTCCATCAGAGAGTAGTTTATAATACTATCTCTGATGTAGTTTTCAGCAGGGATTCACCGAGCAATTTAATCAGTCATCAGCCAATTGCGAGGACAACTCTATTCAAGGTGGATAAAAGACAATGAAGATAGCATTCTATGGTTTAAATCAGAATTTCTGTCAGCTTATCAAAGAGGAGCTGGAAGCCCATCACACTGTGAAGTATTACAAGCACACAGGAAATCAGGTGATTAATTGGGTTAATATGATGAAGCTTCTGGAATGGTGCGACCTCGCATATTTCGAGTTCATTCAGAGCCCACTCCCAGAGATCAGTCAACTAACGATCGTTGATAAGCCAATAGTTGCCCGCATGGATGGCATAGATGTTCTTAACCACACACAGATCGACTGGAGGAAGGTTGATGCACTCGTCCTAATGCCCGTGCAGGAGAAACGGTTAAAGCGTCTACGAAGAGACTGGAATATAGATCACCCGAAGAAGCCGTTACTGTCATTACCTAAGAGAATATTAAGGCGTAACATAGGCATAGATTTAGAAACCTATACTCCAAGCTACACCCGGGAACCAGGATACACAATAGGCTTCCACGCCTTTACAATTAGAGCAACTAAAAGAGTTTACACAATGCTCCAGACATTCCACGAACTCATCAGGAAAGACCCAACTAAACCATGGAAACTACATTTCATGGGGGCAGGATGGGAACCGGGAACTTACAACTGGACTGAGAGACATGAGTATATGATGTCACTCATGGAGCACTTAGAGGATCTCGATCCACTCATCGGTGAACGTTTGATGATAACTCCGCATAATGATCCTCCAGAAGTCTGGTCTCAAATAGCTCGAACCACCGATGTGATGTGGTCCACCAGTTACCGTGAAGGCTTCCCGAATAGTATCGGCGAGGCTGCTGCTTCAGGAGCATGGCCTCTGATGAACCGCTTTTACGGATCTGAAACTATCTACCCAGAGGAGAACCTTTGCTGGACTCCCTCTGAGATGGTTGAGAAAACAATTGAATGGGGTAAACTTTCTGATGAGCAGAAGATTCAGAGGAGACGTGGTATCAGGGAATGGATGGAGCAGTACAGTAAGAAGGATACTGCAAGGGATATACGGTTACTCTGTGAGGAAGTGTTAGAGGGTAAGAAGCGTTGAGTTACCCAAAGACCTTCCGACTTCCACTGCATAAACTAGAGGTTGAAGGCTTCGAGGAGCAGCAGGATAAATACTATATGCCTGAGGATGAAATGAATCTCCTAATCGGGACTGGATTGAAATATGTCCGCGAGAAGATGTGCGGAGTATCAAGGGAATTCAGACTTGGAAACTTAATGGTTTACTATGAGGACGTTAAGATTAGGAGAGTAATTCCATACACTAAGCTACCTGGATACAACTTTGTTTACGCTGTAAAAGGGAAAAGCGGATTCAACAGTCCAACATATGAACTAATGGATCTCGCGAAACAGTTTAACTGGCACACCCCACCTATTCTGAAGGAATGTGTGAGCTCTATAACTATCTCGGAATTGCTAGAACTAGTACGTAAGCCCTCAGCGTTTAACCCAGACCATGTTGGTGAAGGAATCATAATAATTAATGAGGCCTGTGGCTTAGAAGGTAAGATCATTAACCCAGAGTATGATGATAACCGTCATCCGGATATGTATAAGGACCTTGAAATGGAGGTGAATCAGCTTGCCTGAATACTATAAATGTAATGCTCGGATAACCCGTGTAACAATTAAAACCGATAATGCCTTCACGGATCGGGATAAAGCAGAATTCAATCAACCTATTTGGCAGGCTTCCTCAGCAGCCTTCCTTATCCCAACACGGGAGCACGGTCATTGTGTGATCCTTGTTAAGCGTTCGGAGAACACGGGGAACTCTGGGAAATGGGCTTGTCTGCCAGCAGGTGGATGTAATAATTTAGATGAGCTTAGAAACCCTGAGCTCACATTATATAGGGAAGGCATTGAAGAGCTTCTAATAATATGGGAAGAATCAGAGATAAACCCATTCAGCTTTGGAGTTCTAAGACCCATGGATGACATTGAAATCTATGATGAAACTACGGGTAAGATCACCTGCGTGGAAGGTGAAATTCATCTATCCAGAGAAGGACAATTCCAATTCATGCAGGCATACAATTTGCCGATTCCTCTTGATGAAGACATCATCATTAAGGATGGTGAAGTCTGGGTAGATCCAGAAACAAAAGAGGAAATAGAATTGGATCGATTAATTGCCGTTGTACCAATAACTGATTTAGAGTCAACTCAGGCACGACCAGTTGCCATGTATAAATCTGGGGCACTAATTGAAGATCCACCATCAATCGATCTATCCGGATATCAGACACCAACTCTTGAATGGCTCCGATGGTATGTGAAACGGATGAAACATTCTTTATTGTGGGGAGGCCTACGGGGTTAATGCAATGACAATGAAACTTGCGCCAGGACCAAAAGGTGGTGTACCACCATTCAAAGAAGGCCAGAAGATAGACTTAACGATAGCACATTGGTGCCTATTCGGTCCGCATCTATCTGGAATGTATGAGACTACACGTGAATTGATAACTGCGGAGAACCAGATTGAAGGTGTCCTAGCTGGAATGTGTGAGGTTCCATCCCCAACGTCAAGCTCAAAAGTAGGTCAGCAAGCTGCACAGGGTGGTAAAGTTGATGCAATGCATCCAGAATTCAGAACCCAGGATTATGGTTGGGCTTTAAAGTTCGCAGATATACATGTAATCCATACCTCACAGCTGAAAAGAGTTGGAGAATTAAAACAGA
>Ga0307376_10006009_pt1 | contig 10821 bp, 9 predicted proteins | sample TR2MG_FD_202536 | JGI IMG/M metagenome (GOLD analysis project Ga0307376, IMG submission 202536) | Soil microbial communities from Risofladan, Vaasa, Finland - TR-2 | ecosystem: Environmental > Terrestrial > Soil > Coastal area > Acid sulfate soil | place: Finland: Risofladan, Vaasa | collected...
TGCCGGACTCGATGCGCGGGAGGGTTTCGGCGCGGTAGGAGATCTGCCCCTCGGGGGCGAGCGCGATCGGACAGTCGCCTTCCCGCAGGACTCCCCTGATGCGCTTCAGTCCCGCGCCGTCGAACTTGACGTGATAGACGGGCAGGGCTCCCGTGCGCGGCAGGATCCAGCGGGTGAGCGCGCCGCTCCACAGCGGCACGGCGTAGTCGTGGAGGAAAAACGCGTGCGGCCGCCGCGGCAGGCGAAGGCCGAGCTTGCGGGCCTCGCGGCCGAGCAGCAGATCGAAGACGAGGCTCAGGAGCTGGGGCTCGTCCCCATAGGGATGGCGGAAGGCCAGGATGAGCCGCGACCTGCCCTCCTGGAAATCCTTGAAGGCGGCGACGAGGCGCTCCGGGTGCTTGAACTCGATCGAGTCCAGCTTGAGCGCGGCCCGGGCGTAGAGCGGTCCGGCCGCCCTCACCAAGGCCGTGGCGAGGAGAGTCCTCCGGGAAGGTGCGACATACGGGCGCGGCTTGGCGCGATCGGCGGGTCGGTAGTGTCCAGGCATCCGGGCTTATCTCCCTGTTCCGTCCTCGATGGGTCGAGCCCGCACTCTAGCATCGAAGTCCCCGATGGACAAGTTCGCGCCGAGACCTCGGGCGGCGGCCGTACGCGTTGCGCGCTCTCGGGCTGGGGCATGACGCCGCGCGCCGAGGCGACGCCCGCCGGGAGGCGGCGGTCCGGCCTAGAGCCCGCCGCCGAGGGTCTGCGCGATGGGCAGCTTGGCCGCGCGGCGGGCCGGGACGAGGGAGCCCGCCAGGCTCGCGCCGATGCCGAGGGCCGCGCTCAGGAGGGCGTGCCAGGCGCGGTAGTCCGCGTGGTAGATCTCGCCGAAGGGTATGGGGAAGTCGCGCGGCATGTAGGCGGAGATGTCCACGCCCTTGAGGCCGAGCCAGGCGGCTATCGGGGCCGCGACGAGGAAGCCTCCGGCCACGCCGAGGGCGGCCAGCCAGGTACTTTCGTAGAGGATGAGCCTCCGCACGCCCCTTTGGCGCAGGCCGAGCGCCCTCAGGGTGGCGAGCTCGCGGTGGCGCTCGTGCACGGACATCGACATGGAGTTGAGGATGCCGGCGATGATGAGGGCGAAAAGTATGACGGCGATGACGTAGAAGCTGCCCGTGTCGGCGCGGACGCCCGAGACCGTGGCCTGGGCGAACTGCCGCCAGCCGTAGGCCTCGACCGAGGGATAGGGCTTGCCTTCCGGAGAGGGGGCGGCGCCCGCGGCGGCGCCCGCGGCGGCGCCCGCGACAGTACCCGCGACAGTACCCGCGACAGTACCCGCGGCGGCGCCCGGCGCGGCCAGGCTCGCGGCGAAGGCGCGGGCCGAGTCCTCGACCTCCTGCGTCCTCGGCCCCGCCAGCACGATGCGGGTCACCTCGTCGCCCAGGCCGAGGAGCTCCTGGGCCGAGGCGAGGTCGACGTAGGCGAGAGAGTCGTCCATGGCCCCGTAGCCGAAGGAGAAGACTCCGCGCAGGACGAGCGCGATGCTGTTCACGACGCCGTAGCGGTCGGTCGCGTAGACGAAGATGACCGAGCCGGGAGCGACGCCCAGCTTGCGGGCCATGCCCGCGCCGAGGAGGATGCCCGGGGAGCCGTCGAGGTAGGAGCCTCGGACGATCTTGCGGCTCAGGACCGTCACGCCGGCCTCCGCCGGCGCGTCGATGCCCTGGCCGAGCATCCGCACGCTGCCGCGGGGAGAGGCGATGCGCGCCGCGAAGTCGATGCGGCCGCTCGCGCCCAGGACGCCCGGCAGCCTCAGGATCCGCTCGCGGAGGGCTTGGTAGCCGGGGATGGTCAGGTCGAGGGGAAGGCGCGGCGCCTGGGCCTCGTAGCCCCGGCGGAGCAGCTGGGCGGCCCCGGTCTGGTAGGAGATGACCGCCCGGTAGATGTAGGTCCGGTAGCCCTGGACCCAGCCGAGGCAGATGAACATGATCGCCACGCCCACGCCGATCGCTATCGCGTTGAGGCTGGTGCGGCGGCCGTTGCGGAAGACATTGCGCGCCGCCAGGCCGAATGGATTCATCGTCTCCTCCTATCCGCGCCTGAGCGCGTCGACCAGGGACGCGCGCGCGCCCACGATCGCGGCATAGAGGCTGCCCGCCAGCGCGATGAGCGCGCCCACCAAGACGTCGCGCGCCGTGGCCGCCGCCGAGAGCCCGAAGTACATGACGTCGCCCATGCCGAAGGCGTGGCTCGCCGCGCCGATGGCCAGGCCGTGACGCCGGAGATAAAGCGCGACGGGCAGGGCGAGGGCCGCGCCCAGGAGCGAGCCCGCTATGCCCTGGGCCGCCCCCTCGATGAGGACGAGGGCGAGCTGGGTGCGCCGCTTCATGCCGATGGCCCTGAGGGTGCCGTACTCCCGCTGCTTCTCGAAGACGTTCATGAGGATGGCGTTCGTGATGACCGTGGCCGCCACGATAAGGACAATGACGTTGATGACGTACATGAAGAGGTCCATGAGCTTGATCATCGCGAGCATGCCGCCCTGGAGGACCTGCCAGGTCCGGCCGATGCAGCCGCGCTCGGCCAGGTAGCCTGCCTCCGCGGAGCTCACCGCCCCGGCCTGGCCCGGATCGCGCAGCCGGAGCCAGAGCTCGGGCGCGCCGACCGTCCCGAGGAGATCCGAGGCGTCGGGGGCGTCCACGAAGGCGGTCGTCTCGTCGAAGGCGCTGTCGTCGGTGCTGAAGACGCAGCGCACCGGGAGCTCGCGGTAGGCGGGCGCGCCATCGACGTCCTGGACGAGGAGCACGAGGCTCTTCGCCTCGGGCGCGCCGAGGAGCTCGAGGGTCCTTCGGGAGACCGCGAGGCCGGGCCCCTCGAAGGGGAAGGAGCCGCGAAGGCTGCCCCGGCCGACCTGCGAGAAGAAGACCGTGTCCGGCTCGAAGCCGTAGAGCCTGAGGCCCATGTTCTTCGGACCGGCCAGGAGGAGGCCTTCGAGCGGGGCGACCGCCTCGACCCGCGCGACGCGGGGGTCGGCGCGAAGGTGGGCGGCTATCGCCGCGGCGTCGGCCATGTAGTCGACCGGAGCGAGGGGATCCAGGGCCTCGAGCCTGGACTTGCGCTCCACGAGGATGTGGGCGGTCTCCTGGAGGATCTTCCGGTCCATGCGTTCCCGCATGCCCAGGACCCAGCCGGAGAAGAATTCCATGACGAAGACCGAGAGCGCGATCGCCAGCACGATGAGGGCGGTCCGCCGGGGTCGGCGGAGCGTCGAGAGCACGGCCATCTTGAGGAGCATCAGGAACCTCCCTCCTCGATCTCGCCGTCGCGCAAACGGACCACGCGGCGGGCGAAGCGCATGACGCGGGGGTCGTGGGTGGAGAAGATGAAGGTGACGCCCGCGCGCTCGTTGAGTTCGCGCATCGCCTGGAGGATGCCCTCGCCCGTGGCGCCGTCGAGGTTGGCGGTCGGCTCGTCCGCGATGACGAGGCGGGGCTCGTTGGCCAGGGCCCGCGCGATGGCGACCCGCTGGCGCTGTCCGCCCGAGAGCTCGTCGGGCTTGTGGGCCGCGTAGTCCGAGAGCCCCACGAGCTCCAAGAGCTCCTCGACCTTCGGCCGGCGCGCGGAGCGCGGCATGCGGGAGAGCATCATGGGAATCTCGATGTTCTCGGCCACGCTGAGCACCGGCACGAGGTTGAAGCTCTGGAAGACGAAGCCGATCTTCCGGAGCCGGAGCTCGGCCTCTCCGTCGTCCCCGAGCTCCGCGACCGGCGCGCCCTCGAACTCGAGACTGCCCGAGCTCGGCCGATCGATGCAGCCGATGAGGTTGAGCATCGTGGTCTTGCCGCAGCCCGAGGGCCCCACGATGGAGGTGAACTCGCCCTCCTCGATCGAAAGGCTCACGTTCCTGAGCGCGCGGATCGTGGTGCGCCCGAGGGCGTAGTCCTTGACGATGTTCTCCAAGCGTACGAGGGTCATGCCTGCCTCCTTAGAAAGAGAAATCCACCCCGACGCGGAGGTCGAGGGCCGGGATCGCCTCGGCGGCCGCGAGGCCGTCGAACTCGCCGCCGCTCTCGCCGGCGACGCCCTGGACGCGGAGAAAGAGGGTCGCGTCGCCGATATAGAATTCGAGCTTCGCCTCCCCGCTGACGCTTCCCCAGGGCAGGGCGATGTCGGCCGCCGCCGAGGCCGAGAACGCGTCGGTCTTCTCGGCGTAGATCGAGAGCTCGGCGTAGTGCCTCCCGTAGAAGGGGGCGAAGGGATCGGGCGGCAGGCCCGAGTAGGCGCTCGCCGCGACGAGGCTCGCCACCTCGCCCTGGTCGCGGCCGGGGTAGATGCCGCGGTAGGCGGCCCCGAGCTGCAGCGAGAGCTCGCCCAGCTCGGCGCTCTTGCGGAGCTCGAAGCGGAGCGACTCCGTGGGCTTGCGCCCTCCCGTCCCCTGCGCGAGATCCGCGGGGAAGGAGACCGCGGCCTCGAGCGAGGCGAGGAGGCCGAGGAGGGGGAGCGAGGCGTAGCCGACCGGCCTCAGCTCCCCTCCGCCCCAGCCCGAGGCGTAGAGCCCCAAGGCGCCGTCGAGGGCGCCGGGTGTGTAGCGGGCGAGTATCCCTGCGTCGAGGTCCTCGGCGCCGGAGAAGACGCCGGAGCGGGCCGCCCGGTCGGCCGAGAGGATGGCGATAGCCGAAAGGGCCTGGCTCGGGGTCCACTCGGCGTCGACGCCCCAATACCCTCCCTGGAGGCTCTCCTCGTCGCGGGCGAAGGGATTGGCGGGCGAGCCGTAGGAGCCGATGCCGAAGTTCCGGAGGAGCATCCCGCCCCTGAGCGAGAGCGAGCTAGAGGCCAGGAGACTGGTCTCGGCCTCGCGGACGTCCAGGAGGAGGGCGTTCGCCGCCTCCGAGGGTCCGGAAGCGGGGGAGACGGGGCTCTCGACGGCGGCGTCGAGGGTCAGGTGGAACATGATCGACTGGCCCTGGCCGGAGAGCCGGAGAGTCGACAGGCAGTTCCCCGTGGCGGCCGCCGAGCTCAAGAGCCCGCCCGAGGCTTCGGGATAGGCGAGCTCGCCGAAGGGCGAGATGTCGCCGCTCGCCGAGAAGGGCGCGCCCGCGGCCTGAGCCGAGGCTGCCTGGCCCGGCGCGGACAGGGCCGCGAAGGCCGCCGCGGATAGGGCGAAGGCCAGCGTGGTCCTTACGCTCATCGGACGAGCCAGGCCTGGTTGAACATGGCCGCGGGCAGGTCGTTCCGCTCGCGCAGCTTCGAGACGGTCACGACGCTTTGCTCGCCGGTGCCGTCGGCGGCGGTCATGAGCATGCGCCGCGGCCGGAGCCGCCCGGCCTCCTGGCCGTAGTCGGAGAGCAGCATGGTCTTGAGGAGGAGGCCGCTCTTCGCGAAGTACTCGACCTTGAGCGGGAGGAGATCCCCCTTGCGGAGGTAGAGCCTGATCTCGCCGTAGGGCACGTCGGGACGGAGGGCCTTGCCCGAGACGATCCAGGAATCGGTCGCGCCGAAGTCGGGACAGTCGACGGTCGTCGAGCCGGCGAGGCTCGCCGCGTAGTCGTTGGACCAGGTCGTCTCGCTGACGTCGTTGTTCGAGAAGACGCTGCCCTGGAAGGACTCGCGTGGCGAGAGCCGGATGGTCAGGCGCGAGAGCGAGCGCGGGCTGTACATCCAGAGCGCGCCCTCGGTCTGGAGGAAGCGAGTCCCCCGCGAGCGGGGAGGGGAGAGCATCTCCATGAAGGTGCCCATGTCGGCGCGATGCGCGACCTCGAGCACGAGGCGGGAATCGCCCTGTCCCGGCCTCCGGGTGAGGATGCTCACCGTCATGCTGAAGTTCCGCGGATACATGGCCTCGTCGGCGGCCTTCATGGCCTGGGCCGGGTCCGGGCCCTCGGCCGCGGCGGCGGCGGCGGCGGCCAGGACGAAGGCGGCGAGGGCGGCGGCCAGGCGCGCCCGAGAGCGGTCGTGTCTCATTTCTTCCTCCCTTTGCGAGGGGTCGAGAGGAGGAGTTCCTCCACCGCCCCGAGATAGGCTTCGAATTCCCTCCGCCCCGTCGCGGTCAGGCGGTACACGGTCTGGGCCTTCATGCCGGCGACCTCCTTGCGCTTTTCGAGATAGCCGCCCTCGATGAGCCGCTCGAGGTGGGCGTAGGCCGCCCCGTCGCTGGCCTCGATCCGCCCCTTGATGGTCGTGAAGGTCGCGTATTCGTCGCGGTACAGGAGGGCGGCGATGGCGAGGCGGGACTTCTCGAAGAAGATCCCGTTGAAGCGGGCGAAGGGATCAGCCACGCCGCCGCCTCTCGATCGCCGCAATGTGGAAGCCGCAGGCGGCGTACAGGAGGGCGGCGAACTCGGCCGCGGCGAAGAGGAGAAGGGGGCCCCGAGCCCCGGCGAACTCGAGCAGGAGGCCGACCGCTATCCCGACGAAGGTCTCGAAGTACAACGAAACATAGGAGATTTGCGCGTAGATGATGATGGGCAGCGAGGCTATGAGCAGCCCCAGGCCGGGGCTCAGCGATCCGGAGAGTGAGAGTCGGACGACCACGACGGTCAGGATGACGAGCATGGCGAATCCCGAAAGCATCGCCCCGCCCAGACGGCGGTTGAAGAGGGGGACCGAACCTTTGCTCGCCTTGAGGGCGAAGGATATCCCCTCGACTATCGCGCCGACGATTACCAGGGGAAGCCAGAGCCACAGGAGGGCGTCGCGCGCGCCCAGCGCCAGGCGGAGGTAGAGCGCGTAATGCGCCGCCGCCCCTGCGGCGACCAGGACCGCCCAGGCGAAAAAGGCCCAGGGATAGATGAGGGGCACGTCGCTGCCCTCGGCGAGCATGGCTCTGATCGCGCGGAGGTCTTCCACGCGCTTGTCGAGATCCCGTTCCTTGTCTTCGTCCATCGCATCTCTCCTATCTGCCGCGCATCGCGTCATCCGGCGCGGCGGGTCCGGCCGTCGTTTCGACCGCGGCTATCGTTTCGACCTCGGCGCCTTCCGAGAGGCACCGCAGCAATTGCCCGAGGCCCAGGGCCCTGTAGGCGAGATAGCGGCCTCCGGCTATGCCGATCGCTCCGGCGGGGCAGAAGGCCACGCAGCGATGGCAGAGGCTGCAGCGCTCCCCGCGGACGGGGACGGCGGCTCCGGGCTCCAGGCTCAGCGCGCGCTCGGGGCAGATCCGCACGCAGGTGCCGCAGGCAGTGCAGCGCTCCGGGTCGACCGCGAGGGGAAGCATGCGCTTCCAGCGAGCCACCGCCTTCCTCGAGCGGAACGCGGCCGCCAGCAGCTCGGAGTACAGGGGGATGTCGCGCCATCTCCCCGAGCCTGCGAGGAGGCGGTCGCCGAAGTCCCTGGCCGAGGCCCGCCCGCGCTCGACAAGAGCGACGTCCTTGTCGGGGTCGCTCTTCTTCCGCATGAAGTTGTTCGGCATGAGGATCTCGCGGGCGGCGAGGGTCCGGTAGCCCTTGCGCCTCAGTATCTTCCGGACCGGGCCGAGGATGCCGCCCGAGTAGATGCCGAGCGTGTCGACGAGGAAGCAGGCAGTCCCCGCGGCTTCGGGCAGGGACTCGAGGAATTCCCAGACGAGCGGATGGGTGCCCTGCCCCGCCACCGAGACCACGAAGCCGAGCACCGCCCCGAGGTCGACGCGACCGGGATCGCTCCGCTCCATCGGGCGCATGGCGACCTCGCGGCCGGATGCGCGCAGGCGATCGCGCAGCTCGGAGGCCGCGATCAGCGTGTTGCCCGTGCCCGAGAACCAGTAGAGCTCGAAGCGGGCGCCCTCGGGCACCCCGTCACGGATCCTCATCTCGTCGCCGACCGCCTTCAACTCCGCATTTCGAAGTTACTTTGCATCACAAAGTGACTTCTGTCTCGAAAGTAGAAGGTCTCGAAGGAAATGTCAAGCGGGCGGGACTCTCCCGCCGGTTTTTTTCCGCGAATGCCGAATGATCGTGGTTGACGGATGGCCGCGATGATCGTAAGGTATATGCGAAGCCAAGCTCGCCGCGCTCGATGCGCGGAGCATGGATCAGGTCCCCGCACCCCCGTCGCGAGCGCGGCGGGACCGCCCGAGACCGAGAGGGCCTTCGTCTTCGCTCCCGGCTGTTCCCCGCAGCTAATCCATGGCTTGGCCTGGCGGAACTTTTACCGTCACATCCCGATTCCGGGCTCGTGGAATGCCTCGCGCATTTCAGGGGCGTGCGCGATCCGCAGCCTCCTCGGAGGCTCCGTCCGCCCGTCCGATCAGCCCTCCCGCTGAGGAGAAACATCGTCGTGCGCATACATCTTTATAACATCCACGGGCTCATCCGGGGATCCACGCTCGAGATCGGGAGGGACGCCGACAACGGCGGCCAGACGGTGTACGTGGTGGAGCTCGCCCGCGCGCTCTCGGCTCACGACAAGGTCGAGCACGTGCACGTGTTCACGCGAAGGATCGAGGATCCGGAGCTGGACCCCGTCTATGCGCAGGAGATCGAGACGCTCGGACCCAAGCTCAGCATCCACCGGATCTTCTGCGGCGGCCGCCGCTACCTGCTCAAGGAGAAGCTCTGGCCCCACCTCGAGGAGTTCGCCTCGAACGCCATCGCCCACATCAAGGAGCTGGGGATCCTCCCGGACTGGATCCACTCCCACTACGCCGACGCGGGCTTCGTGGCGGCCCGCGTCTCCCAGTACCTCAACGTGCCCTTCGCCCACACGGGCCACAGCCTGGGACGGCAGAAGCTGGCCGCCCTGCTCCGCTCGGGATTCCCGCGCGAGGAGGTGATGCGGCGCTACTCCTTCCCCGCCCGCTTCGAGGCCGAGGAGAACACGCTCGGGCAGGCGGAGTTCGTCGTGACCTCCACCAGCCAGGAGATCTCGACCTACGAGCCCTACGAGAACTTCGACCGGGGCATCTTCCAGCCCCTGCCGCCGGGCATCGACTTCGACCGCTTCTATCCCTATTTCGAGGACGAGCTCGACACGCCGCACTCGGGCGTCGAGCAGAAGGAGGCGCTGTTCCGGCTCAAGGAGTCCCTGAAGCGCTTCTACCTCCATCCGGAGAAGCCCTTCATCCTGGCCATCGCGCGGGCGGACAAGCGCAAGAACATCCACGGCCTCATCCACGCCTACGGGACCGACCCGGAGCTCCAGGCGGTGGCCAACCTGGCGATCTTCGCGGGGGTGCGGGAGGACATCCAGACCATGCCCGACGGCGAGCGCGAGACCCTCACGGAGATCCTCCTGCTCATGGACAAGTACAACCTCTACGGCAAGCTCGCGATCCCCAAGAAGACGGGCAACAAGATCGAGATACCCGCCCTCTACAGGCTGTGCGCCCTCCAGAAGGGCGTCTACGTGAACGTCTCGCTCCAGGAGAACTTCGGCCTGACGGTCCTGGAGGCCGGGGCTTCCGGCCTGCCCGTGGTAGTCACCAACGCCGGCGGGCCGCCCGAGATACTGCAGCACTGCCGGCACGGCTACGCCGTCGATCCGCTCGACAACGCCGCGATCCAGGGGGCGATCAAGCGGATACTCTACAGCCGCGAGCTGTGGGAGGAGCTGTCGAGCAACGGCCTCAGGCTCGTGCGGGAGAGGTACAGCTGGGGCGCCCACGTCGACCGCTACCTCGAGCTGATCGACGAGAACCTGAACCTGTCGCTGGGGGTCGGCGTCAAGCGAGCCAACCGCCGGCAGTACCCGGCCCGCCTGCGCTCGGCCCAGGCGATCGTCGCGGCCGACATCGACAACACGCTGATCTGCCCCGAGCGGGGCAATCCAGGCCTGGAGCTGCTCAAGGAAAAGCTCGCCTCGCGGCCCGAGCGCGTGGCCTTCGCCCTGGCCACGGGCCGGAACCTCGAGCTCGTCCGGGAGGCGATCGAAGAGTTCGGCCTGCCCGAGCCGGACTTCTGCGTGGCCTCGGTCGGCACGCGCGTGGTCTACGACCTGGCGAGCGGCGAGGAGGACACGGGCTGGCGGGCCTTCATCGGCGGCTACCGCTGGCATCCCGAGCGCATCGAGCTCGCCCTCGCTGCGGTCCCCTGGCTGCGGCGCCAGGGCGAGGAGGCCCAGTCCCCGCTCAAGCTCTCCTATTTCTGCGAGATGGGCGATTTCGACCTCGAGCGGCTCAAGGAGGCGCTCGGCAGGGACTTCTACCACCTCACCCTGGCGTACAGCCACGGCCGCTTCCTGGACATCCTGCCCCGGAGGGCCTCCAAGGGTCGCGCGATCCGCTACGTGGCGAAAAAGCTCGGGGTGCCTTTCCGCCGCGTCCTGACCTTCGGCGACTCGGGGAACGACGCGGACATGCTCCTGCCGCCGCTCAGCGGCACCGTGGTGGGCAACTACAGTCCCGAGCTGGAGCGGCTCAAGGGCATGAAGGGCGTCCGCTTCGCCGAAGGCGCCGCGGCCGCCGGTGTATGGGAAGGCATCGAGAAGAGCGGCCTCGCGTGGTGAGCGCCGAGGCCCGGGAGGGTCCGATAGCATGAGCGAGCTCATGGGCGTCGAGATCGCGGGTCGGCCGCTGGCGAGCTACGCGGCGGCGATCGGCATTTTCCTCTGCGGGATCGGGGCGGCCCAGGTCCTGAAGCTCGCCCTCTTGCGGCGCCGCGGGAGCGAGGCCGCCGGGCCGGAAGGGCTCGCGCGCCGGATCGTCCGCGCTCTCGTCCTGCCCGCCGTCTACCTCGGCTCGCTCTACGCCGCCGTCGCCGTCCTCTCGCCTCCGGGGAAGGCGGGGCGCGTCGTCAACGCCGTCGTCCTCGACCGCTACCTCGAGCGCGGCGGGAGAGAGGACGGGCAGCGGCGCCTGAAGCCTCTCCTCACCGTCGCGAACCTCGCGCTCTGGCTGATCGGCACGCTGTTCCTCCTGGACAACAT
>Ga0307376_10006012_pt1 | contig 10818 bp, 16 predicted proteins | sample TR2MG_FD_202536 | JGI IMG/M metagenome (GOLD analysis project Ga0307376, IMG submission 202536) | Soil microbial communities from Risofladan, Vaasa, Finland - TR-2 | ecosystem: Environmental > Terrestrial > Soil > Coastal area > Acid sulfate soil | place: Finland: Risofladan, Vaasa | collected...
GAATTAACAACTTCTTGTGCAGAACCATCTTCGGGTAAACCATGTAATGAAAATACTTCCATTACACCTTTAATAATTTCATGAACTAAAACAGGGAAATTCACCCCTCTCGCTTTAATTGTTGGAGGGTCTGTTTCCGAATCAACCTCTTCACTCCCAGCCGCACCGCCACCTTGCATGGCCGCGTTCATCATTTCATCAGGTAATTGCCAATACATAGCGTCGTTAACTGCCATCATAATTCCATAATCACCAATTAAAGTATCAGATCCAGTGATTTGTGATAACCTATCCGCAACGTTATGATACATATAATATCCTTTCATTGCTGACCCTTGAACAATACTATTAATTAATCTTCTTTTCGCTTTTTCTAAATCAAGGTTTTCCAAGTCTCCCGCAATCTCAACTTCATTCTCAACGGCAGCCTCATCATTTTCTTCCTCTTCCTCGTCACCCATTTTCATATCTGACATATCGACCTCTCCCATACCGACAATTTTCACGTCCCATTGAAACTTCCCTTCTGGAATTTTCATTTCATTCACCACAACTTCAATTGCTAATTGTTCTAATTCTTCTTTGTGATTCATTTCAGTTTGTGTTATGTTTTGAAATGACTGTAACATTGCTTGTTGTAGTGGCATCATACCACCAGTACCCTGCATTGACACCTCTCGTCCAGTATATTCTTGAACTTTAGCTATAACCTCACGATATCTTTCAGAGGCAAGAAGTTCTTGGAAATTACTTTCGGGACGATCTTCGGGTGCGTCGGGGAATTCAACCTTATCAAATGGTGTGTCTCCTTGTGATAGCTTATCTTGAACACCACGATCTGGTTGATTCTCAGGTGGTAAATCCATCGGCATTTCTCTGAGATTTTTCTTAACTGATTCTCTTATGCTTTTATTGGTGAGTTTCATATCTTTACTTTTTTTCCGCCTTTGGTCGTGTCTTTATACCTGGTGATGGGTTATATGGATCGTCTTTCCTTTTACGATCAGGATTGCCCGGTTTTGTAATTGGTTTTGTAGTTGGTTCGGCAGGTGCGGGTGATCCGGCGGCCATAATTGCATCGTAGGTTAACCAGTCGGGGAGAGTCTCCACTTCAGGTTCAGCAACATCAGCTTCCTGCTCATGTAATTTCTTATTAATCAAACTCAAGATTTCGGTTTTAGATGTGAAAGGGTGGACGTTTTTTCCGACCAGACGATCAACCCACTCATTTAAACCCACCATTTCAGGTTCAGACACTTCCCCACCAATTCTTTTGAGAAGATCTTTAAGATGTCCAATCTTCTTCTCATCTGTTTCATGTTCGAGTTTGTATTTGATTTTTTTAATGAAATATTCTTTACTGTCTCCACCCATATCTTCTTCGGACATTTCACCTTCATATGTTGCAAATGGTTTCTTTTGTTGTTTCAAAGCGTTCATCGTGGCGATATCATTTTTCGACACATTAGTAATAGATTGTACTGGTGCCTGTTCATCAAGAACCCTAGAAGACATCAACGTCAACTCTTTGTCACTCATTAACGCTAGTGTTTTTTCGGAGAACCCCTCTTTAATTAATTTTGATACAATTTCTTTCCTTTTCATTTGCGTAATTTATATTGGATTTCGTCATTTATTAACCTAAGCCCCTTTGTCATTAATTTCTCGGTCACACTTTCTAAGGTGTCACCATAATGGAAAGATATTCTGATTGGCCTTTCTTCCGATTCCGCATCGAATGGTTCCCATCCTAATGCGATGATTCCGTCTGCAGCATCTACAACCCCGAAATAATCAGAATTTTGAACCAAATCAAGTTCCAAATCTGAGTTCTTTAATAGACCCACTAAATCGATGTGTCTAAGTTCCGGTGGTACTGACCTTCCAGATGAAGGGATTTCGTACCAATCATCCTCCATTACGTCGTCTTGTTTGCTAAAAATAAACTCGTATTGTCGTTGACCTTTATAGTCTCTCCCAAGTTCGTTAATGTAAACTAAGAACATTATTCAAAATATTTTCCTAAAGTCTCTTTAACACTTCCATTAACCATACTGGTTAGTTCGTCTAAATCAAGTTCTCTCACGTCTCCATCGTCAGATGCCTCCCCAGGAACATGATTAACATCACTATCTATTGCTTTTTCTAATTTATTATACACGGTACTTTTAGGTGTATTATATGTCTCATCACTGTGGTTTCTAAGTGTAGGTAATTCCTCTTCTAAATCAGTATCTTCTTTACGTTTATATATTGGGAAGGTTTCGATTTCAGATTTGTCAAAGTTAACGGACCCCAATTCATCACCCCGATCTTTCTTTGCCACCTTTTCGGCTCTTCTGATTTCTTCATCATCTAAGAAACTATCGTCAAAACTAGCTAATCTGTCATCCTCCTCATCGTCAAACTCATCAAAGTTGTCTAATGGGGTATTAATTAATTCGTCTAGAGAAGCGATACCATCGAGGTCATCGGTTTCAGCGGCCTCCACTGGTTCAACACCATCCTCAGCCGGTACTGGTACGCCATCACCCATATCATCAGTCGGTACTTCATCATCTTCAAATACAGAAATAATATCTTCAATATCGGATTCTTCTAAGTTATTCAAATCAACAGCACTTAAAATTTGTTTGATGATCTCTGCATATTCAGAACTTTCAAGTCTGTCTTCGTACTTATTAATTTTTTCTTGGAATTTCCCAGCGAGTTTTTTAAGTACCTTCATATAATCATTCGGGTCTTCTCCACCTTCATCTGGAATTTCACCACCCTGATCAGGTAGTGGAGCTTCTGCCCCGGGTTCAGCTGGGGTGTCGGCCGCCATTGGTGCAACAGGTTCTTCTGCCGCGGGAGCGATAGGTGCTGCCGCCGGTTTGGGTTGTTTCAGAACATACTTTGTCGCTTCTTCTAAAACCTCAGACTCGACAAGTTCTTGTTCAACAAGGAACTCTAATTTTTTGAGTGCTTCACTATATGAAGAAAATCTGTTCTTGTTTTTCATGAACATACCTCCGATATAATCTAAGGAATTTTCATTAAGTCCTTTCTTTACGTAATATCCGTCTTTTTCTTTTTCGATACCGTAAATTCCAGTTTTTCCTTCTTTAGTCGTTTCAACCGAATTTTCTTTCGATTCTTTTAGATTACCATTTGACTGATAATATGTGAGTTCGAGGATTCGCTGAACCTTCTCGTCCCCTTTTAATTTCTCACTACCTATTGGTTTTAACTCTCCCATTTGTATAATGTTAAATGTGTTTTATTCTTATCAATAAATACAAGTATATCCATAAAAAATTATTGAATACGACTAATCCACTGATAATTTATTGTCCACTGCGTCTTTTTTCAGATCTATTAATTTTTTTATATAACCGTTTCTCCTGAGTAATTTGAAGGTGAGATTCTCGTAGGCGTACTCCCCACCCTCGTCTAGACCCGTTTGACGGAAACGTTTTAATTTTCTTTTCACGTCGGTGACTTCTTCCTCAACGTCCTCACCTTCAGAGTTTCTTTTAAGTAGGGAATCGATTAAATTTGCATATTCTTCACCCTTCTCAAGAATACCCCTGTCATCGACGTATTTCTTTTCCCTTTTCGGTTCGACAACCCATTCGTTGTTTAGTATTGAATATACTCCACTCGCAATGTGTGGTTCTTTTATATCCTGAACATACATCTCAACTTCAAATTCTTTTATTTTGATGTCATGTAATGTGTTCCAAACGTTCTTCTTGGCGTTAAAAAACTCAGCTAAAAGTACGTTACTATGTTCACTTTCGTCATAGTCAATTAAAACGTGTACATCAACATCTGAATATTCTGACCAGTTGTAGTTCGCTAGTGACCCAGTTAATACGGTGTCATATATGAAAAAATCAACCCCTAAGAAGTCCATGAATTTTTCCGTAATTAATAATAGTCTCTCTCGGACATCATCACGCATCTTGTAAGATCCGTCAGTTTTTTCGAAAATATCAGAAGATAGTTCTTTTTTTGAATAAAAAGATTTAATTATCTTTTCATCCTCATCTCCATACTCGGATAGTTCATCGACTAGCGAACGTGTTGTCATGTAACCTTTTTGTATTTGAATACCTTATTTATGTTCGTATTGAGGAATTTTCCTTGTGATTCGGACATTCTTAATTTTGTAAAAATTTCCCAAGGGACCTCATAATACTCATAAATACTTCCATTTTTGAAAGTGACCGATAATGTCTTTGTCTCTGTTTGATAAGAGGCGAACTTTAAATTGGATGAGTTAATAACGACATTGATCGTCGTACCTGAAATTTGTTCTGAAATAATTGCCATAGTCTTAATTTTTAATATTATAATATACAAAATTTGAGCAAAAAAAGAAACCCTTGACTCAGGATCAAGGGTCTCAAAATAATATTGTTAATTATCCAGGAAAAGATGGTAATGTTTGTAGTGCGTCTTGTGGGATTTCGTAACTGTTATCTTCTTCTCGACCTTTAAGTTCTGGTTTCGGTAACTCTGAGAGTTCATCAACCATCTCCCCAATACTTACTCCACTATCTAATAGTTTTTTGGAACACATAATAAAGTTTCCAAAATCAGGCTTATCAATTTCTGTTGTAAAGTTATCTTCACCTCCAGGTGCAACAAAACCACCAACTAATTGTTCTTTAATTATACGACTCATAGTCCCATTACTTGTTTTATCCTCGTAATTTCCAAGACGCTTTCGATTCTTATCAATCTCAAAGGGATGGTCTTTTTGTTGTATAAATTTCGAGCCTCTGCAACCATATTTTCAGACTCAGCATCCATCCATTCGCTATCGATATAGTCTTTTATGAACTCAACGTCATGAGCTAACTTTTGAATATCTTCTTTTGATTCTGCGTTTGTTATACGATTAATGAGATTAGAGAGGAAATCTTTCACCTCTTCTTTTGATGTAACTTTCATTACCGAAGGAATTTCATCGGGAACTGGATCTGCTGGTACAGAAGAAATTAATTTAAACCTACTTGGGTCGGTGATACCCTTTTTTCGTAGGGCATCCATTCGTTCTTTTTCTATTTCATCTCGTTTATTTCCAATTTCACCACCAATTTCTTTTTTGGTTACAGCTTCTGGTGGGGTTTCTAAACGACGATCAATAATTTGTTTACAAATCTCTTTGAATTTTTCTTTTGGTACGTCTTTAAATTCCTGATATACTTCACTCTGTAAATCATGAGGTCGATCTAAACCTTCTCCTGTGTGTTGGAAATCAAAGTTGGATGTTTGTTGGTTGAACGACGCGAGACTAGTCCCAATGATTTTTTCGGCCACATCTTTTTTGCTCATCCCAAATTCTTCGATACCATATAAAGAATTATACATAGCAAGAATTTGATCTCCCTTGTCCCATTCGGGCTTCCACCTACCCTTCTGACCATACTCAATTAATCGAAGTCGGATCAGAGGCTTAAGTTGAGATTCTCTGAGTAATATTCTCTTTTTCATTATGCCATTGGCATTTCCGGCTCAGTTCCACCTTGAACACCGTCACCTGGGATAGTTGTATCTGCTTCCTCTTCTTCAGGGGCATCTTGAGCTTCAAGAATCTGATCAACTAAGTTACCAACGGTAACACCTTGATCAAGTAACTCTTTTGCACAATTAATAAACTCCCCAAAGTTCGGTCCTTCGTCAGCAATTGGTTCAGTGCCTTGATCGGGCGTTCCCACCATTTGTTCTGGGCTTGGACCCGTGTTCATTACTTGACCTTCTTGCTCCTTAATAACTTTCCTGATGATTTCATTAAGTTGGTTTTCCGTGATTCTTACGACATTTTTCATATTTAACTGTTTTCAATTTCTTTATTGCACCGTGTATAATATAAATACCCAGTGATTTTCATAAATATGTGGAAGCCAAAAAAAAACTCCCGATTAACGGGAGTTTCAATTATAGGATTTCAACAGCAAACTCTTTGGGCTTCTTTTTATCCTTGGGGATTGTTGCAGCGAGTATTCCATTCTCTACCGTGGCTTTGATTCCTTTAACACTCACATCATCTGGTAATGTGTACTGTTTAGTGAACGAATTAGTAAAATAGAAGGTCTCATCATCGGTCTCTTCTTTTTGGTGAGAGATCGTGAGAACAGAATCTTTCACTTTAATCTCAATGTCTTCTTTTGTTAGGCCAGGAACAGCAAGTTCGATTTGATAATCATCGTCGTTTTCTACGATGTTAGTTCTTTTGATTGTTCTCCCAATAAATTTTGGGGTCTCGTACATAAGATCCATCATGTCTGTGAAAAACGGATCATTAAATAATCTTAAATTACTCATAGTCTAATATATTTTTAAATGGTTTATTATTTCTACCCAACATATACAAATTATTTGCCATTCCAAATCCTCAGACATTTTGTCCTTTTTCGATGTCATTTTGACACATTTGTATTTCTCAATTATTTGTTGTATATTTGTGGTATTAAAAACCAAAAACTATGATGAAAATTTTTCAAGGATTACTTATTGGATTGGGCAGTGTTGTCCTAATCGGATTTATCGCATTGTTTAGCGGAACACTTGTTTATTGGCTTTGGCCGATAGCGATACCCGCAGCCTTTCCGGGGTTAGTAGAAAACGGGGTATTAACAAGTGAACTTATGTGGTGGCCAGCAGTGTGTCTCACATGGGTATGTGGGATTTTATTAAAATCCTCGCAAACAAACAATAATAATAAATAAAAATCAGAAATTATGTTAATCGTAGAAATTATTTTGACAATTGCGGCCTGGGGCCGAGGTTGGAAATGGTTATCTCTTTTACCTCTTGGGATAGCTTTCGGAATTGGTCTCATTTATGGTGCCTCGGGCGGTAATGTAGAAGATATGGGAGCTATCGTTCTTGTAGACGTGGCAGCAATCATTGCATTAATTGTAATGACAATTGTAAGAAAGCCAGGGACTGAACCGAAAGTTAAAGATCCAGACACTAAGTAAAAGTACAGAAATTATATCGGTGGTTGAAAGACTCATCTTAGACGTTATTGCTATTGGTATACTTATTGTTATGGTAGTAAAGACACAACAAACTAATAACTAAAACACATGGGCGTAGATTTTTTTGAAGAACCAGATAAACCAACAAGGGCAAAGAAAACAGGGTCAACAACTCCAATACTTGATAATTTCTCAAGAGACTTAAATAAGTTAGCTGAGGAAGGTAAAATAGATCCTGTGGTTGGTAGAGATAAAGAAGTCCGACGAATCGCACAAATTCTTTCTCGAAAGAAAAAGAATAATGCGGTTATCGTCGGAGACGCTGGCGTAGGTAAAACCGCCTTGGTCGAAAAACTTGCACAGTTAATCGTCAAGGGTGAATGTCCAACCAGTTTAATGGATAAACGAATCGTATCACTTGATTTAACTTCATTGGTTGCGGGCACAAAATACCGTGGTCAATTTGAGGAAAGAATTAAAGGGATATTGAGTGAACTCATAGAAAACCCCCATGTGGTTATATTCATTGATGAATTACACATGATGGTGGGAGCGGGTAACGCTAGTGGTTCTATGGATGCGTCGAATATATTTAAACCCGCTCTTGCTCGTGGTGAACTACAATGCATCGGTTCAACGACATTCGATGAGTATAAAAAACATATTGAAAAAGACGCAGCGTTGACCCGAAGATTTCAGAAGGTCACATTAAAAGAACCTACCCCCGAAGAAACAATTGAAATCCTTCACAATCTCAGAGCCTCGTATGAAGATTATCATAAGGTTAACTACACGGAGAACGTAATGGAAACGATAGTTTTACTTGCAGGGAAGTTCATCACCGACAGAGCGTTTCCTGACAAGGCAATTGATATCTTGGATGAACTTGGGGCAGAAAAAAACGTTACAGTTGAAATACCCGCATCAATCGAAACTTTAAAAGAGAAAATTGAAGTGGTTAACCAGAAGAAAAGGGAAGTGGTTAAGAAACAGGATTACGAGCGTGCAGCCCAATTAAGGGATGAAGGGAATGATCTGGTTAAAAAACTATTACGGGAAAAGAATAAATGGGAAAAGGATAAGAACGCAAATAAAGATCCGATAACCGTAGAAGATGTTTATTCAATTGTTACGAACATCACCGGCGTCCCAATTACAAAACTTGACAAGACAGAAACCTCAAATCTTTTAACCCTTGAAAAACAACTTGGGGAGAAAATTATTGGCCAGGCAGATGCGATCTCAACCATTTCCAAATCTATCAGGAGAAATCGTGTTGGTATCAAAGGTGGTAACAAACCGATTGGGTCGTTTATGTTCTTGGGTTCAACGGGTGTAGGGAAAACCTATTTGGCGAAAACAATTGCCGAGTTATTATTTGGATCCCCCGATAATATCATTCGAATCGATATGAGTGAATATATGGAAAAATTTAATGTTTCCAGACTTATCGGTTCTCCCCCTGGTTATGTGGGATATGATGAGGGTGGTCAGTTGACAGAGGCAGTTAAAAATAATCCATTCTCGGTTATTTTACTTGATGAGATTGAAAAGGCTCACAAAGATGTATATAATATGTTGTTACAGATTTTGGATGAAGGTCGACTAACCGACGCGTTTGGAAGACACGTAAACTTCACCAATTGTCTTATCATTATGACATCTAACATTGGTGCTCAGAAAGTGGCCGATTTCGGGAGGGGATTAGGTTTTACTCAAACTAGTGGGGCTCAATTACAAGAGAATAAGAAATCTATTATTTTAAAAGAACTTAAAAAACACTTTAACCCTGAATTCTTAAATCGTCTTGATGGTCACATTATGTTCAATCCATTGGGTGAATCCGAACTGAAGAAAATTATTTCAATTGAAATGTCTGGACTCAAAAAAAGGTTACTCGAAAAAGAATTCCTGGTCGATTTCCAACCATCCGTGGCGAAGAAAGTTTTCGAATTAAATACCGAAGAAGATTATGGGGCGAGACCAGTGAAAAGGATCATTCAGAATCTTTGTGAAGACTTTTTGAGTGATGAAATATTGAAAGGAAACATCGAACCAAATGTTCGTATCAAGATAAAATGTGATAAAAAAGGTGAGTTAGTGATAGTATAAACCAACTTTTTACGAAATCACAGATATTTATATTCTTGTAGGTTCTCTTTGTCGATTACCTTTCGTTTAAGAAAACTGATGGCGTTGAACCCATCTAGACCTAAACCCCGATACATTGTCGGGGTTTTTTTTTGCTTTATCATTTTTTTTCGTTATATTTATTTGAAACCAAAAATAACACCATGGAAATAAATTTCGTGACATCAGGATTAACAATTTCTTTTAACGATCATTTTAGTGATTACGGAACGTTTATGGACGTATCCAGAGATCCAATTTATCGAACAATTTTAAATGCATTCAAAGAGTTGAAGGAAAAAGATAAGGTGTCGATCAATGTCACTGCACATGTGGATAACACAGAATTTGAATCTGAACTTGAATTTACGAAGTTAAATTTGGATATACTCACAGATGTCGTCAATCCATATTTTGAAGAGATTGAGGATTATGAGACGTGTGCTAAAGTCATGGAAGTACTTTCCGAACTACAAAACTAATCCGTTAGAAGTTGTTTTTTTGAATTCGTATTGGCACGTCTTGTCGACCCCAATAACGGATCTTCACCTAATCCTGGTTCTGGATCTGCGTCTGGTACGGGGGTTGCGGCATTGCCTCCCCATAATTTGACTCTTTCATATGCACGTACGCCGAGTAAACCACCCACAAAGAATAACAATTCGTAATATTCTTTATCCGTGAAGATCACAATATAAAGTATCAACAATGAAAATACGTAAGCAAGAATCTTTTTTATGGAATACTCACAATTTTCGTGAAGTAAACATAATAAAAAATTTCCTATTTTTCTAAAAAAGTTCATCTTCTTTTTTTATTTTTTTTACTACTATTATCGGTTTTATGGTGTCTTTTTTAATTGTGTCTGGTTCTGGAATTATATTACCATATGAATCCATCCATATTCTATTTCCATCCTCATCTACTGGGTAAATCTCGGCGGCGCCCTTCCACGATCTTACTTGGCTGCTGTCATATCGGGTAGAACCAACGGGGGTTGTATCATTGACTGTCCCCCCGAAGAGTTTTTTTTTACATCGAAGCTTAAACCCTCCATATAATTAAGGAAATCCTGTTTCGATAAAGACTTGTCATTACTAAGTCGTTTAACGTATGAGGACTCCAACGCCTCCGTTGTACCTTGAATAGTGTTCAGTTGTTGTTTCATCTCCGCTTGTTGTTGTAATAACAATGAGTCGGTTTTATTTTGTTTTACCTGTGTTTGCATAATGGAATTAACATTGGTTTGCATCAACACATTATTATCTTTCCAATTATCATATACAACAAACGCACCCCACACCACACCTAACACCGATATAATGGCGAAATAGTATGAACTATATAGTTTTATATTTCCTAGTAGTTTTAAAAATCCCTGTTTCATTGCTTAATTTCCTTTATTATAAATATCCGAATTATAGTTTTATTCCGAGGATAATCATATCATCTATTTGGTTATGATCACCTTGCCAAGACTCCAATTTCCGTTCAAGCAACTCTTTTTGATACGATAACCCCAAATGTTGAAATGACATTAACATTTCAATAAAGTTTTTCTTCATCAACTTTTTATTTTTTGGTCCACCAAACTGGTCAACCACACCATCGCTAAACATATAAATAACATCACCATACCGATAAGGAATTTCTTTTGTAGCGAAAGTTTTCTTTATTTCTTTGTCAACCCCACCAATGTAATATGGTTCAC
>Ga0307376_10006018_pt1 | contig 10812 bp, 6 predicted proteins | sample TR2MG_FD_202536 | JGI IMG/M metagenome (GOLD analysis project Ga0307376, IMG submission 202536) | Soil microbial communities from Risofladan, Vaasa, Finland - TR-2 | ecosystem: Environmental > Terrestrial > Soil > Coastal area > Acid sulfate soil | place: Finland: Risofladan, Vaasa | collected...
CCCAAGTTAGATAGTGTAGTCCAGCCACCAGCGCAGTCAGGGAAGAACTGCCGCTGTTGGGGGTCAGCAGCGTCCAACTGGAGTCAGAGTTTACGGTAACCGTGCCTACGGGGATCTGCTCCACATCGGAGGCGTTACCAGGGGCAGTTACAGCCGCAGGCAGCGTGATGTCCACTTCACCGTTGTCGTTGACCACCTCGGCGTTGATGAAGTTGATCGCCTGTGGCTTGTCTTGGACGAGGGTGCCGTCCATCTTGATGGGGACGAGGCCGCCACGGAACTGCACCACCTCCATCAAGCTGCCGCTCGCGAGCACCCCTGCGGTTGTCGTCGTCTCCCGTGCTTGGAGCTTGATCGTATGCGAGCCTGCGGTCAGCGGACCCAGACGACGAACGAAACTGTGGTTCTCGTGCTTGTAGGACGTTGGCCCAAGACCCCACTCTGACGTGGTGAACAGATCACCGTCGACGCTAGATACGATCTTGTACTGTGCGAAACCGTCGGCTCCAGTGGTGTAGGCCGTCAGCACCGTGCGAACGTCGATGTACTCGCCTTCTGCAACCGTGATTGGGACTTCAATGCCGGTGTCCGCGTAGGACGCGGTGAGGTTGTACGACGATGCCAGGACGTTGTTAACGCCAAGGGTGCCACCCGCACCGCTGCCAGTGATGGCTTGCACCTTGGCAGTCAGCCAACTTCCAGCGTTGAAGTACGATGTTCCGCTACCGACTTTCCATTGCACTTTGATCGTGTGCGAACCTACAGTCAAGCCAGCGATGATTCCCTGCTGCACCAAAGGAATTTGGAAATTTGCTAACGTATGGGTTGCCCTCCATGAACGGTCGTCTGAGCCCACGATCTTTTCGTCAGGAAGACCGGCGTCGATTATGACCCGGAAAGACGTGACGCTGCTCGCATTCGGGGAAAAGCAATTGAGGGCTAGCTGTAAAAGGAAATCGCCAGCAGTCTCAACCTCGAATGTTCCACTAGCGTCGGTGAGGTCTACAAACGAGGTGCTACTCGTTGTGATGTCTGTACCTGGTTCATAAAGCAGGACTTCAACGAACTCACCTCTGGCTGTCACCGCCTGGGGCAAGGTGATGGCGAGCGCACCGTTGGTGTCCACGACCTCGGCGTTGATGAAGTCGATGCTCTGCGGCTTGTCCTGAACGAGGGTGCCGTCTTGTTTGATAGGGACGAGGCCGCCACGGAACTGTTGAGCCCAGGCACGAGACTGCATTGCCCCGGAGCCCGCCCATATCTCCGATGTGGCGTAAACGGCAAGAACGCTCCCCGAATCATGCCGGACCCCAAACTCAACTGTATGAGATCCCGCGGCAAGGCCAGAGAACACACGAGTCCCATCAAATACCGCGTGGTACCCGGTGTACACCGCCCCGGCAAAAACCCACGTTCCAGAATCGATGCGGATAAACAGCGCCCTGTGCGCCAAAGAGGAGGTGCCTAATGCGTTGAAAATCTCCCAGAAAACCTCAACGTCCTCGCCTTCAGTCGCTATGAAGGTCAAGTCCATTTCGGTTACTTTGGTGATGGAGCCGGCGGCTATTCCTGTTTGATCTGCTGTCTTGGCTGCCGCTGCTAAGATGTTTCCACCCGCACCACTACCCGTGACTAGCATTGCCTTGACGCGGAAGTAACTGTCGACGTTCCACTGGAACGTGCCCGTACCTGCGAAGTGCTTGGCCTGCACTTTGATGGTGTGCGAACCAGCCGTCAGCTCGACAAACTGGGACTCAGACAAGTACTTCCGCATACTGGAAATGGACGCAATAAGATTCCAGGCAGCGTCGTCGCCTGTGATGATCTGCTCATCATCTGTGCCATAGTCGAACACCAACCGAAGTTGTACGCCTCCACTACTTGTGAGTGAGTATCCCTGGGTGCTGAAAGTGAAGGTGTACAAGCCCGCGGCTGACGCGACGAACGTACCGCGAACCTCTTGTACAGCGGAACCCGCGTCAACGTCTTCCCAATCCGCAAGCTGTACTACGTCATGAGAAACAGTAGGCACAACCTCCAGCATTGTGATCGCGACACCCGGTGCCGTCACAAGCTGCGGTGGCACTGCCCACACACCGTCACCACGGACGAACTCGGTGGGGTCGTTGGAGAGTTCGAGCTGCTTGAGCGGGATCGTCATCTCAGGCTCCTACTTCCATCCAGGCGCCGTAGACCAAAACCTGGCCTGTACCGTTTCGCTGCACTTCCAAAGTGCACCTGAGCATTTCGTTACGCATGATGAACTTTGGAAGAAGCTCAAAACGAAGACGCTGCTTCGATCCCGTCTTCCCCTGCAAAGGCTTTGTCTGGCCGATCCTCAACTCGCTGGGATCACCGCAGCCGTAGTAGAGACGAAAAGAGAACTTCGCCTCGTCACTACCCTCGTACTCAACCACAACACCAAAATCGATGTTCCCCCACGACCGCGGAATTGGCCGTGGGAGATAACCGATCCTACTCTGCGGCGTCTTCGAGTCAGGGTCAGGTGACACAACCTGAAGCCCACCTAGAAGGATTCCATCATGACTCCACCACGAGACATCCTTGCCCAGCATGGCCGGTATCAGAAGCACCGTGGCGGGGTTTTCAACCCCTGTTACTTGCTTGGCTGGCAGCTTCATGACGGAATCCTGTTCTAGGTGTTAGCCCTGGGTCTTGTAGCGGGCGATCAGAACGTCAGTGGTGTCCATGTCGACCGCCGTACCCGTGCTGGCCAACCAAGTGATGGTCTGGCTGGACACGGTGTAGTCCTTGCCCGCGCCCTGCACCTGGAGGATGCCGTTGAGCCAGAGCTGAAGCTCACCGGCGTTGATCGGCACACCACTCAGGGTGGCCGTCAGCGCAGTATCGGTGCCGGTGATGACCTCAGTGGCGATCCCCTCCTGCACCACATCATCACGAGAGTGGACATGGTCGGCGCGGGCGATGTCCTGGCTCGTACCGATAGCCGCCGTGTCGGCGAGACCAGCAGCAGCCGTGTTGGCCTTGTGGATGTGGTCAGAGCGAGAGAAGCTGGACGCCGAACCTTCTCCAGCAGCCGCACCCAACTGGGTCGCGCCAGGAGCCGCGCACACGTTCGAGTGAGTGTGGTCAGAGCGGGCTACCGTACTGGCAACTCCCTCAGCAGCCGAATCATCAGGCTGGATGGCTCCAGGCGTACCGTAGGTAATCGTTACGCCACCAGTGAACTGCGTATACGCCAGTGTGTCCGTACCGACTACGGCCGAACCTTCGTCGTTGGTACAGACAAAACCCTTGTCGCCGTTGGCCGTGCCCTCTTCCACGAACACAGCCATGCTAGCGGCGTCGGAAGCGGCGGGCAGATCTGATGCACGTACGGGAGCGCCAGATGCCTGAACGATATAGAGGCCGTTGTCAGCGTCGCCCTGGTCCTTGATCAAGATCCGGTCGCCAGTTGCCAGGGTCACAGAGGTGTCGATGGTCTGCCCGTCTGCGAACGAGGTTGCCATCGTGCCGATGGCCGCGGTAGCAGCCCTGACGGTGTCCTTCCACTTCAGCCCGGCTGCGATGTTGTCGACGTACGACTTACGGGCAAGGTCGTTGTCTCCGGACGGGTCCAAGTTGCACGACGGACGGGCGGTGAACGCCCATACCTCGTCAAGCTTAGCCTTAGCCGCGGTGACGGCATTCGCCGCCAGAAGACCGGTGGTGACGTTCAACAGCTTGATGTTGGCGGTCAAGATGCCATCATCACCCGTTGCGATCTGTTTCCCCTTGATCAACATTCTTCTGCTCCTTGGTAATTACCCGGCGAAAGTGCCAGAATTGTACGCTGTTGTCTTGGTCAAGAAAAGGACTAGGTCTCTGAGTAGTACACAACGTAGTCGTCGACACCCCCACTCGCCACTACTCGGACCTCAGTGGTTCCGGTTAAGTACATGTACTCGTTTGCGGCTGCTGGAGTAGCGTTGTACTTCATCCGCACCCCATTACGGAAGACCGAGAGATCGTAACCCGAGGGGGTTACGAAAGTTCCGGCTCCTCTTGGGGAGCCACTCAGAGCGAAATCTATTGGATCACCCGGGGTCTCGGTCCCGAGCGTGGCGAACTCATCCTCGCGGACCGAGGCCGCAGCTATGCTAGAGACGGTCGCGTACTTCTTGGCGCCCGCCGCGGCTGAGTCCTCCAGCAGAAGGCGATCAGCGCCAACTGGTGTGGGCTTGGACGAGAAAGAGGAGAAATCGTTCGCGGCCCTTTTGAGCTGAGCGTCATCCGTGACGTTCCCAAGACTGACCTGCGTCTTGGTGACGCCGTGGGGATTGAGGCTCGAGGCGATATGATTGTCGATGTCTGTGTGGGTATTGCTCCCCGCGCCACTAAGTGCTTGGTGAGAAATTGCGCTGGGGTTGATGTCGATGTCCACCTCATCATTGAGTGTGTCATCAGTGATCGTAACCTTCGCCGATCCCGGGGCCACCTTCTTGAACTGAAGGGCGGTGCCAGACTTTTGCTTGTAGATCCCCACGCCGGAGGCGCCGACGTTCGCTCCCGTGATGACCTCTACCGTCGTCTCCAGCAGACGAAGAGTCTTGTCCAGGTACTTCTGCCCCCAATCGTACGCCCAGTCCCCCAGCAGCCAGAGCGCGGCCTTCTGGGTCCGCATGATGATGAGCTGCTGACCGTTGTACCGGTCGATCGTTGGATCACTAGGACCAGATCCATTCGTAGCCACGCACTGGACGGTATAGCCGCCATCGATAGCGCCATCGATCAGGAGTTGCGGATTCTGTACGGCGGCAACTCCGTTATTGAAGTCCCCCTTGACGCCTGATGCAGCCGTAGAACCTGCGGGCACAGAAAGAATCGTCCACGCCCAAGCTGTTGGGCTTTCCGTTGCAACAGCGTTGAGTTGCACCAACTGGGGGGACGCAGAGTAGCTAAGAATGACATCTGCGCTACATGTTACTTGTGGGATCGGCATGGTCTACCCCAAAATTGGCTGGTTACCCTCAGTATCGAGTGCGTAGACACGTACTGAGATGACGCGCCCCACGAAGAAGTCGCTCGTGGGGTCAATCACGATGACGTACTCACTGGGGTCCCCCGACAGATCAGATGCCGGCCCATTGAAGCCCGGCTTGAACTTTTCGGCCGCCTCCCCATCGAAGGCCAACTGAGGGCCGGACCCAAGGTCCAGCTCGATCTTCACCGACGACAGAACCACCGCTTGCGCGTCTATGACGCGCAAGGACACATGGGAGGTGTACGGTACATCGATCTCGCCAGCAGTGGGATTTATGGGGGCGATCACGCACCCCTCGTAGTCGATCATCTTGAAGGTGTAGGAGGTATCCAGAACTTTCTCGGCCGTGTCCTCGGCATAGACACCAACCAGGACATCAGCGTAGGTTGCAAATTCATCGTCCGGGGAGATCTCGTAGTGGAACCCAGTCGGCACAACAGAGCGAGTGACTGTGTACCCAGGCTCCGCTGCCTCCGCCTGGTAGACTATTGCGCCGTCCAAGCGCAGAACCACCGTCAGCGGATCTACACCCACGCCATCATCCAGGACGTCAAGCTTGACCGACGATCCACGGGGCACACGAGTGGCGTCTGGAGGCGGATCCAGATTGTCTAGGTAAGGGGCCAGCTCTTCTGCGGCGGTCTGCGTCGCATACCACAGCCCCCCAGAGCCCACGAGGGTGTTGTCGTAGACAGTCCAGTTACTGCCGCCATCATAGCTGTAGACGAAAAAAGGCGTGTAGCCTGGGTTTATGAGTTCCGAATCATATTTTGCGCCAACTACCAAAATCTGCGTACCGTCCTTGGAGACCATCATGTCTCGTAAGCTGTAACCCGCAGGCCACACGAACGGCATGGCCCACGCCTCGGTCCAAGGGCCACCAGTACCATAGAAGATTTTGAGTGCATAACCGTCGGCGGGGGTGTAAATATGCGCCGCGAACCAAACCACACCCGCGTGGTAAGCCAGAACAGCGCCCCCGAAAGTCCCGCCGGCAGGATCCACAGCAGGCCCGAACCCAACTAACGCGGCACCATCCCACATGTGAACCGGGTGAGTTACGTCCCCGCCCTCGTAGACGTTCGTCCCCGTAAAGTAGATCTCCGTAGCACTCACCGCCCACGGCCTAGCATGCGCCGTAGTAAAGCCCTGGAAAACCCAAAGCCAATCCGCGGCATTCGTGAAATCGCCCGTTGTATTGAGGAAAATATTACCAACATTACCGTACGACCCACTGGATGCACAGACTACGGCAACGGGGCCGGCTACATGTATGCCCCCCGCGTTAACGAATTCTCCGTAGTTAACAGTGATCAACTTCTTAACGATCGTAAAAGACGTCCCGTCCCAGTGATAGAGCCAAAACCCACGATTTGGCTCCCACACTTGCCCCGGGCAAGCCTTGAAGAATAAGACGTTGTTCTCATCTATCGCGTGAACACGGTATGGCGACCCAGTGAAGGACAATCCCGGTGGATCTGGTACGGATCGGCCGGTCCAATACGGATTCGTGAACTCGTAGAGAAGGCTGCCCGCGCCCTGACCACATGCGAACGCACGTTCGATATTATCTGGCGACACGCTAAAATCGTGTGCTGACCCCGGAACAACATATTCCGTGTCCGGTGTGATAGACCCCGGCTCAATACGCCATATAGACGACGCGCCATAGGCTTCGCCACCAAACAAAATCCCGCTCGTAATGAGTATGGGCACCGCCGTTGTGAATTCCCAGGTTTGGTCTACGGACCGCCCGACGATATCTTCGGCGTACGCCCTGACGGAGATCACCGTTGACGACGGGAATTCCTCATCAGGAGTGATGTGGTAGAGGTACCCGGGGTAGTAAACCTCCCGCACGACGGTGAAGCCGGGCTGCTGCGTCTCCGACACGTAGGCCACAACGCCGGCGATCTCTATCTCGACCGTAGTGGGATCGATGTTGTTGTCGGGGGCCATCACACCGACACGCACTACTTGATCCCGACGAACACCAGTCGCATCAGGATCCGGGGCTTCATAAGCAATGTAGGGCGTACCTACTGTGGTGAACTCCCAAGAAGGGAAAGCGGGATTGCCGACAGTGTCTTCGGCGTATACCTCAAGCTTTATCACAGTGTAGAGCGGGAAAGGCGCGGTATGAGAAGTCTCGTACCTATACCCACCAGCGATCGCCGTCCGGGTAACTGAGAACCCCGGCTGAGAAGTCTCCCCCGTGTAGGCCACCACGCCTGCGACGGTGATCTCCACCGTTGCCGGGTCTACCACCCCTCCATCACCCACGAGATCGAACGCCACAACTTTGTCCGGCTCTACACCCATCTCGTCTGGAGCGGGATCTTCATTTTCGACAACCAGAGTAATGATTGGTGGTGTCCCCTCGAAGTAGCGAAGGAACGCGCCCCCATACGACCAAAGCTCTCGGTAGTTCTCAATCGGGGGGTAGCCAAAATAGTATTCGTTAGGCCACAGATTATCGCCCTTAGAATTGAAGATATCGAACATGCCGCCCGTGTACCCAGCACGGGCGCTGTTGATATCACCAGCCAACTGTGTGACCGAATTTGGATACTCACCTAGCTCGCATTCCTGAAAAACAGACCAAGCAGTGCCATTGAAACGTACGTACTTGGCGTAATCGTACGCCACAGTATCGTAGCCCAGGCAAACCAACCACCCCTCCGAGCCAGCCCGGGACACCCACAAATCAACATAGTAGTCGGAGAGATAATCCCCCCACTCCAATGGACTGGTGAAGACCGTCGAGAGCGTGGCCCCATTCCACTTCCAAACACGGGCACAATCATACCCACTCGGGTAGGCTGCCGTCCTTGTAGTACCCGCGATGTAGACCTCCGTCGCGCTAACAACCTGCATCTCGTCCCAAACCGGATACTTCGAGGCCTCCAGCAGACGCGCAACCTCGGTCCAGGAACCAACGCCATTGATCGTATCAGCGTGCAACGTCAGGCTGTCGAACCCCTCCGGCGGGCTCTCCTCCGGCCACCAGTGAGTCCAACACACAATCCGCACGTACCATGTACCCGCCCCGGGGTTTGGCACCGTAAAACGGCCGCCGGTCTCCCACTCGGGGACGAACGCATAGTCATAGTCCACATCAGTCGGGGCCGCCCCCAACTTCATGTAGACCGTCATATTTTCCTGCTGCGCAACGATGTCCGACACACTTACTACGAGCTGATCGTTGCCGGCGCCTACCACGAAGTCTCTAAGCACGGCCTCGCCAGCACTGGAAATACCCGTTTCGTTGAATATCTCCGTCGCGACGGGGCCGCTGCCTGGCGTTCGTCGGAACAACACCATGTCGTCGGTGTTGTAATCCTGCACCGTCGCGTAGACCGCAGAGCCGTCAGGGCTGCCGTGGACAGCGAGCGGGAAATACGCGTTCCCGTCATAGCCGCCAAAGAACTCCGTAACCCACACTGACCCTGGGCCGCCCTGCCTAACCAGTATCTGATCGGCGTCAGGTCCGAACGCGGTGGCTACTACGAGATCGTCGGCATCTGTACAGAAGACGTGGCCCAGTTCTGGCCGTCTGTAGTAGGGGTACGGCCCATTACCCAAAGAGTCATAGTCCAGAACCCATCTGTAACCGTCCCAGTGCGCGAGCCCGACCGAGGAGACGATCGTGTACACCTTGAACGTGCTAGTCGATGCGTACAGCCCTATGTGATCTCTGGAAGCCCACTCCGACGTGAAGGGTACGGTCTCCCAACTCCCCAGCACTCCGCCGGAGAGACTGTAGCGGAGATTCCCCTCATTAGATGCCCATAACGTCCAAGCCACCGGAGTCTCCTAGTCGCGTCCCGGACGCTTAGTATCAGGTGCGGCACGCTCGGTTACAGCACGCTCCAGCAACCGAAGAATCCTCTTGTTCATCTGCGCCTTAGCGTGCTCGGGCATCCCCTGGTAGGCTAGGACGTACCCCTCTTCCTCCTCCCCCAAAACAAGCTCCGGGATCAAGCCGACGGCTTTAACCCACACTTGAGCAAGCTTTGCTGCCGGAAGAGACAGCAGCACCTTTCTAACGTCCTTGTTCGGTTTAGGCATTAAAGCCCCCACGGCCATGTTGATGGCGCAAGTTGCAGCGAGCCCACAGATACATTACCCTTCAGCATGGACCTGAAACCAATCGATCCCCGCATCACCGCCAAGCTCCTCGAGGGCTACCGCGACACGATCACAGATGCGGCCAAAGAACGAGAGCGCTTCTACCAAGACCAAACCTGCCCCTACTGTCAGGGAGTCGACTTCCAACGACGTGGGGATGCCCGCACTATGTTCCGCCCCAACGACCCGCTGCCGCGGTATCAGCTCGTCTGTGTGAATTGCGACTGCCACTTCGACCCCCACTCCGGCATCATACTGAAAATTGGGAACCTCGGGAAAGCCTTGATGCCGGCCTTCCCCATCCTGCCTGACCGCGAGGATTAGGTCGACGTTTCTCGTGTTACCTCGATGGTCCCAGGGAAGAATGCCGACAGCCGCCCCTTCGTGACGTAGTTCTCCGACCGATCGACACTGATGCTGCGCTCCGCGTCATGGACGACGGCGATCAACTCGATCGGGTTCTGCACGTAGTCCGCACTACGCCGGCGAGCGATGTCCTCCAGGTCTGAGACCTCCACCCGATCATCCGGCCCCAGGGCCGCAAGGTGGTCCATGATGTCCTGGGTGACGATGTCTGCCGACGAACCACCCCGGAAAGTCAGCGCGAAGTTGAGATAGTGAGGCTGGAGGTGGCGCACCAGCAAGCTAGCATTGAGCACCCGCTCCAAATCCGAGGTGGAAAAGGCTTGGATGGATGACGTCAGCGGAGAACGCTCGTAATTCACCTGGATGTTCTGGTTGGCCAACTGAGTGGCGTAGTCCGGCCGGTCAGTCTGCCCAACCGCTACGATCTTTCTGCTCAGCACCATCCGGACGTCCTCTTCCGTGGAGTAGGAGAGGTTGGGATCCTCCACGATCAGGTGATACCCGTCCGAATCGTAGTTCTCCGGCGTCAGCAACTGTCCCTCTCCCAGGTTCCATTCGTCCCCCACGCCCTCGGAAATCAACTCCACATCCATGTAGTAGAGCCCGTTCTCTACGTTGTCGTTCATGAGGGTGGAGTGCAGCCGCTGCACTCCCGGCCGATGAATGGTGAAGTGCTGCGCCTGCTGTACGCTGCCAGAAGGAGGTATCGGTGATACCCCCAATTTGGTGTGTTCGTCCGGGAACCCAGCCCGCCCAACGTACGTGATGTCGTAGTACCCATCGATATCGTTGGCCGCTCTGTTGCTGAAATCAAGGAACGGAGCAGTGCCCAACAGCTTCGCAGAAGCCGAACTTATCGCATGCCACACAATTTGGAAGTCGGCCTCAAGACGCAGGTATTTGCCTGCTCCCACCGTCTCAATGAATGCTATGTCCTCCCCCATCCCCACGTTGATCTCTTCGACCACATCGTCCTGGTCTTGAAGCTGATCGGAAAACGTGACTGTCTTCGGAGGATTGGCCCCAAGCGACAGAACCAGCGTCTTGGTCGCAAGGTCAGTGGGGTAGGTGATAGTCCCGCCCTGGGCTACTGGACGGAGGTCTGCGCCGTTGGCGGGGGGCCACGTAGTACTTCCCTGGATCACGCCGAAGGGAATCTCCAACTTATCCCCGACGTGAATCTCCCGCGCCAAGAAATCAATTGCAGCCGCACGGGAATTCTTCCCGACCGGACCTGGGGGTACGGCCGTGGACTCAACCACGGCCGATCCATTGGTCGTAAACAGGTTGTTCGGGGTGTCCTCCTCCGG
>Ga0307376_10006019_pt1 | contig 10812 bp, 15 predicted proteins | sample TR2MG_FD_202536 | JGI IMG/M metagenome (GOLD analysis project Ga0307376, IMG submission 202536) | Soil microbial communities from Risofladan, Vaasa, Finland - TR-2 | ecosystem: Environmental > Terrestrial > Soil > Coastal area > Acid sulfate soil | place: Finland: Risofladan, Vaasa | collected...
AAATTTACCAAAATTAGCTTATGAAGCTAATGGAAGCATTGGTAAATTCTACGAACTAATAAAAGAATATGCTACAATAGCAAAAGAAGCACACGAAATATATAGGGACTTCCTTAACAAGCAGTTAGAATATGGATTATATCCTTATATAAAGAGGTATGTAGGAACACTTGACAATCATTTCAGTACTATTGGTATTGTTGGTGGGCATGAAGCATGTTTAAATTTAATTAATAAATCAATCATGGATGAAGATGGAAAGAAACTTATGCTTGATACATTAAAATACCTACGTGAACTTATTGCAAATTTTCAAGAAGAAACAGGTCATCTATATAATTTAGAAGCTACGCCTGCCGAAAGTACTGCACACAAACTTGCTATATATGATAAAAAACAGTATCCTGAGATTATAACATCAGGAACAGAAGAGACGCCGTATTATACTAATAGTACAATGTTTCCAGCAGGACAAGACTTTAGTGTTGTAGAAGCTATAGAACATCAGGATGAATTACAATGTTTATATAACAGTGGTACAGTATTACATTTTTATATTGGTGAAGAAATTAAAAATTGGAAAACGTGTATGCATTTGGTAAAAAGAATAGCAGAAAATGCTAAAATGCCATACTTTAGTATAACAACAACATATTCAATATGTCCAATTTGTGGATTTCTTAGTGGTGAACATAGATACTGCCCACATACTCACGCCGATAAAGATGTTGAAAAATATGGAATAGAGGTATAAAAATGAAAAAATATGCAGCATTAATTATGGTAATACTTATGGTAATAACAATGATGCCAACAGTACTTGCCGAACAACAAGGTAATAATCAAGCAGAAACACAAGGAAACAGTGAAGAAAACGAACAAGGAAATAATGAAGTACAAGAAAAAAATGAAGAACAAGAAATAGAAAAAAATGGTGAAGAAAATAAGCCTGAAGTAAGAGGTTTAGAAAACGCAATAATGCGAGTTAGTAAAAATGAAACAAGGAAACATTTAACATATGTTATGTCAAAAATAGAAGAAAAAAGAAGGCAAATGTTTAGTAAACTTGATATGGCAGAAATTACAATAGAAGAAGATATAATTACAATAAAAGGTAAAAAAGAAGCTAAACTATTTGGTCTATTTAGAATGAAACATAGTTATAAGTTTGAAATCAATGAAAATGGTGAAGTAAAAGAAAAAGGATGGACAAAATGGTTATGGGGAGACATAGATGAACCTGTAGAGGAGGCAGAATAAAATGAAGCTGATACCGTGTGAAACCTTTAGTAGAGTAACTGGATATATCAGGCCTATTTCGGCTTGGAATCCTGGAAAACAGCAAGAGCATATAGACAGACATTTTATTAAAATGGATAAAGAAAGCCTTAGGAAATGAATAAATTACAAATAGCTGGTAAAATTAATATGAGCACCGTCAATGGAAACGGTATTAGGTATTGTTTATTCCTTTCCGGGTGCCCATTTAATTGTCCTGAATGCCATAATTTAGAAGCAAAAAATTACGATTATGGAATTAAAGAAGATATAGTAGAAATATTCAACGATATTTATAAAAAACAACATTATTTAGATGGTGTATCAATTTCTGGTGGTGAACCAACAGAACAATCTATAACACTTTTAAAACTATTAAAATTACTTAAAGCAATTAATATAAATGTTTGGATGTGGAGTGGATATACATTTACTGAATTAGAACAAAAATATAGTGATATACTAAATTATGTTGATACAGTTATCGATGGTTGTTATCAAAAAGATAAACCAACTAAAAAGCCACATAGAGGCTCAGACAACCAAATTCGTTGGGAAAAAATAGATGGAAAATGGAATAAAATAGATTGAAATAAAAATGAAACCAATAATTAAAAATAAAAACGCAGCATGTTTAATAGACGTAGTAGATATGTGCCCTGTTAATGTATTTGAAAAGCGGGATGGAAAAGTAATCGTAGCAAACCCAAATGATTGTCTTGGTTGTATGGCTTGTGAACTAAATTGTGATGGTATAGTTGTAAAATGAAAATAATTTATGGTTCCCCTCACTGTTTTAGTTGTAAAGAAACTGTAAAAGAATTTGAAGAAAAAGGAATAAAATATAAATATGTGGATGTAACAACTCTTTCACGTGAAGAAAAACAAAAGTTATTAGAGGAAAGTGGACAAATGTCTCTTCCTATAATAATAGAAAGGTGATAAAATGGAAGTAAATACAGTTATATTAGTAATGTGCGTATTAAATTCAGTTATTAATACAATATTAATAGCAATAGTAGTATATTTTGGAGTAAAACAAAAATTTATGGAATATGCATTAGATAATATACCAGACCCACAAAAATTAATTGAAGATATGATGAAAACAAGGATACCAATACTAATTGGGCCTGATGGACAACCAATGCTACAAACACAAAGTAAAAATCCACTAGTAGGATAAAATGAAAACAAGTTCAGCAAAAGCAAAAGGGAGACGCCTACAAAACTATGTAGCAGAAAAGCTAAGAAAACTTATCTTCTATACTAGTTTAGGATATGATATATCTCTAGACCCAGATGATATAAAACCAGCAATTATGGGAGAAAGTGGAATTGATATTAAACTCTCTCCTAAAGCAAAAACCTTAATACCATTTGATATAGAATGTAAAGCACAAGAAAAACTATCAATATGGGACGCATTAACACAAGCAGAAGAAAATAGTATGGATATTGAAAGAATACCAATGCTTGTATTTACGCGAAATAATAGTAAAAAATATGCAGTTGTAGAATTTGATAAATTATTAGAAATAATAAACAAGGTGAAAGGATGACGTTAGCAGAATTAATTGATTTGGACCCTATAAGTACAACAAATATAGAGCTTATAAAGCGTGATATAGGTATATATAAAGTATTAGCAGAATATGTAGAGGCTGGAATACTATGATTCTGTTAGATATAACTTTAAAACAGAAAGATTTATATAGATGAAATGACATATAGTATAGTATATCACACTAATTCTCTCTTATTTAAAAAACACCACGTGGTAAGAGAGTAGAAAATAGAGAGGTGCAATGCACATGAAAACAATGAAAAGAATAATGAAAATAGTTGCTCTTGGCGTTGCCGGCATGCTAAGCATAGGATTGCTTGGTGGATGTACGGTTAATGTTGACGGGCAAAAAATGAATGCTGATGCGGTGTCGCAAGCAATTGCAGATGCAACACAAGCTGGTATGGATGCAGGAATAGCTTCTGTGGATGTAACAGCAGATAATGTAGACGCAGTAAAAGAAGCATTGACGAATGCTGGTCTTGAAGTTGAAACAATAGATGAACTTAAAGACAAAGTAACTGGCTATGAACAGATTATAGCTGATTATGAAGCAGCAGAAGTCGTAGAAGAGGCAGAACAAACAAGTGGATTAAATCTTGATGGGGATGTATGGATTTCTGATGAAATTAACATTAACAGCCTATTTAATGCAGACTTAACAGATAGAAAAGTAGTAAAACTATTTGATAACGAAATAGAATTTGATGGTGACGACTACGACGCAGAAGAAGTATTGGAACTTAATGGTTTGAAAATAGTGAACAATGGAGTAGATTTTGCAGAAAATGTCTACCTTGAAGTACCAGAAAATGGTATTGTATATAAGTTTATTATAGAAAATGGACTTAATACGGATGATATTGGAGCAGATGAAACACTTGAAATAACTCTACTCGGACAAGATATAGAGATAGTTGATTGGAACGAAACAGATAATGAAATAACCTTGGCAAAAGGAGAACAATATACTTTTGCAGAAGGCGAAACACAAACTATTGATGGCAAAGAAATAAGTGTTAGAGCTATCGGTGATGACAATGACGGTTCATATGTATTTGTTATGGTTGGAACAGAATCAGACAAAATATATGAAGATGGTACCAAAACAATAAATGGTATGGAAATAGAAATTAAAGATGTTATCATTCCACATAGTTTGAATACGGAAGCTTTTGCAACACTAAAAGTTGGAGAAGATGTTCTTATAACTATTGAAAATGGTGATGAGTATGAAGAAGATTCAATTTGGGATTGGGTTATTGGAGCCAATGAAATTGGACTTACACTCAATGACAACTTTGATAGTCTTGACGACAGAAATGGAAATGATATATTGGACGTAGGAAAATCAATAAGTCTTCCAAATAACTACCTTACAATAAGTTTTGATGGGCTTGAAGATGAAGATATTGAAAAATATACTTTTGAGCTTGATGGTAGTGTCGTAGTTATCGAAGGAAAATTCATAAACGGAATAAACGACTATGATGAAATCTTTGTAAATGGTACAGAAATGTACTCAGATGAAGACGACGTTGGTAATACTTCATTAGCAATAACAACAGAAGTGTTCCTTGGTGATTCAAAAATTAATATCACAACAGATGGAACAAATATTGTTATAGATGATATATCAATAGCATTAACACTTAGTACTATAAATGTTGGTACAACCAATATTAGTGATGCAGAAGACAATTATAGAACCGATTATGGTATTATAATAGAAACACCAGAAGATGCTGTTGACGACCAAGAAATAGTTATTGAAGTTCCTGAAGAAGAACTTTATGGAACAATAAGAGTAGGGTAATTATACCCTATTCTTGCTAGAGGATTAGAAAGATGGTAGAAAATAATGAAAATGAATCGAAACTTGTGCCCCCTATATCAGAAGGGGACATAATTAGAGACCAAGAAGTTATTAATAATGGTAAGAAAGAAGATGGAGTAGTAAAATACGAAAACTTTATTATCTTTGTTAATAATTGTAAAAAGGGGGATATTGTTTCTTTTCAGATAGAAAAAGTATTACCTAAATTTGGAATAGGTAAAAAAATAGATAAAGATTCCGAAGAGGACGAATAAAATGGCAGATAAAAGAAGCTTTTGGCAGACAAAAACGTTTTGGGGTTGCGTTGCACTATTTATAGCAGGCGGACTTGAAACTATAGGAGTTACTGGAAGTCTAACAATAGTTCAGCAAATAGCCACAGTTGTTGGTATTCCACTAACAGCATACGGTGCAGCTGATAGACTTAAGAAGTAATTTTAAATACAAGCGGCAATAGCCGCTTTTTTTATTTTTAAAAATGACAACCATTGTTAACTTGTCACGGAGATGTTTTAATCGAATTAATAGACTTATTCTACAAACTTTAATGTTAAGAATTTCTTAATTATTTTAGTTATTAAATCAAGAACAGGTGTACCTATATACCCAGCAAGTCCTGTTAAAGAAGCTGTTAAATAATCACTTACAGCATAATTCTTACATAAGAAATAAACTATGAGTCCACAAAAGACTCCTATAAACGCACCAGCAAAGAAATGAATAAGCTTTCTAGCTTCTTCTGGCTGTTTTAGTTCTCTAACTATACCACCTATTGATGCAAATACGGCATGTAATGCTATATCATATATATTAACGCTGTTTTCTATTCCCATTATTAAAATCCTCTTCAAGTCGCTGTATCTTTAAATTAAAATCAGTACAAACACCACCATTATTTTGTTCTTCTTCTATCTGATGTTCGAGGAACTTTTGTCGTTTATAGTAATAGTTTCTTGAACCAGACGCCCAAATACCATATATAGCTAAAATTAATATTATAGACAATTCACCTATAAATATATACTTTGTACGTAATCTAGCACTATTAATTTCTTCTCTAAACTCTGTAATACCAGTTCGTTCAACCATTTTATCGTGAACATCTATTAAACTAAGAGAATTTTGTTTATGCCCATATATTACCATAGCAGTTACTAATAAAAGTATTATTACAATTATGGATAAATTTCGTTTCGATTTAGTATATGAATTATACTTACTATTATCCATAACTTCTTTTATCATTTTTCAACCTCTATTAAATGTTCTTTCTTATGACATTCTTTACATAATGTTATACCATTCAATTTAGACCATAATTCTGTACAATTGATATTTTTGGCAAATCACCAAACATAAATTTACTGTTCCAACTCCCCCATATTGAGAAGTATTTCTCAGCATCTACCCATTTTTTCGTTAATCCTTTAGACTCATCGTACCAATAACACCAATCTAATACATACCATTCATTATCTTCGCCCAGGTACGTCATCCAAGCGTGTCCACCGCCTTTTACGTTACCAGCATTAAGTCTTATTCTCCAATAAGGAACGCCGCTCATAAGCATTATATTCGCTATTAGGATCGCTCCATCTTCACAATCACCTTTCCTTCTCATATACGTTTCAAATGCGAATTGCCAGAACTCTCCTGTCTTATCTGGCGTATATGTGGTGTTCTTAGCTACCCAATCAAGTGCTTGTGTCGCTATTTCATCATAACTACCTAAAAATGTAGGTAATTTTGCATCATAAGTAAAAAATATTCGTGTATCAACAGAAATATTGGTTGCTCTCCAATCACCATCCTTTTTCTCAAATAATGGTCTTGCTCTCCATCTCCATTGTGTCTTTGGACGTTTGTTATTCCAATATCGTTCAAGTTCCTTTTCAACATCTAATTCAAACTCTCTTATACGTTCTACAAGGCCTTCATTTTCAGCTTCAAGTTCACTTATTTGCTCATTATTACCTTTTATTTCATCATCTTTAGATAATAAATCTTGCCGTAATTCTATTATTTCAATATCTTTTTCTTTATAAATAGCGTTATATAGCTTAGTCTTTATAATCCAAGGTAAATTCAATATTGATTGTAATATAGTCATTTTAAGCTTCCCCTATTTTATAAAGTAGACACACTTTTTCAAGTGCTGGACTCCAAGCAAATTCAACATATATATCATTTTCAAATACGCTTGAATCAAATACCATTTTTAATGCTAATTCGTTTCCACTAGATGCAAAAGTATGTAAAGACCCTGGATTTATCTCTTCCCAATTTACTCCACCATTATTGGATGCAAAATAAGTTATTCCTTCTAATATATCTGGATAATTTCCTTTTATTCTTAATTCACAACTTAAAACATTTGCATCTGTAACAATTGTATCAGCAATTGCTTCTCCAGAACTTTTATCATGAAGTAAATATAATACACCTGTTTCGGAAGAACTTATTCCAGTATTACTTAACGTAAGAACTGGAGGAGACTCAGTAAAATCTATAGTATAAGAATCTGTCATATCGTTAAGGTTACCATATGGTTTTAACATCTCTTCAGCATCAATTCTTTCTCTAAATAGTTCGGATATTGTAGCTTGTCTATCCTTAATTTGTAAATCGGATATAAAACCATTCATTCCATACGACCAACTAACGCTTTCAACCTTATGTTTACCTGCTAATCCACAAAATGGAACTAATACGGTCATCATATCTCCAGGTCTAGCTTTTGGCATTGCCAATGTAGATATTCTACCATCTTCTTCAACATTAGTATTATTTGTTAATTCTACATTTGCTTTTTCTTGTATTTCTTCCATAGTTGTTAAACCGGTATCTGTAATAACTAAATCTTTTCTCCACAAACTATTTTGACTAGCAATATCCTGTTCTGTTTTAAGAAGTATTATATTACTATCATCTTTACCATAAACAACAACCCTATTAAAAATTTTACTATTATCTTTACCATATTTTGGTAATGAAAAAAGATTAGTTTGATAACTTACTGCTTCATCAGTATTATCTACACTTTCTTTTTCAAAATAATGAATGTCTAATGCGGTATCAATATATACGTCCATTTCTGTTCTTCTTGCTATATCTTGTATAGCTTGTATAGCTGAAACGTGTTCATAAGAAACTGTAACTCTTTCTGTAGTTGTTGATACATTATTATAAGTAATGTAACCACTATAATAAGTGTCTATTATTTCTTTAATAGCTGCACTTCCTGTTTTATTTACGAAGTTTTTAACTATTTTAATATCGGCCATTTCAGGAGTTTGCCTACATTCTAAAGTAGCTTTATATCCGTCTTGACCAAATGAAAAATATACGTTATCAAGTTTACCCTTAAAAATCTTATTAGTTGGTGTTGCAGTATCTCCATATTCTGCCCAAATTTCAACTTTTTCTCCACCATTCCATTTATTAAGCCATATACCATTACTATTAGATATAGAAATTTGTGCTATTGCTAATCTACCAAGTGGCCAATCAACTTTAAATGACAATGCATAATCAGTTAATTCTGTTTCTACCTCGGGTGTAACAGACTCGTCAGTAATTAGAATCTTATAAGATACTGAATAATTCCATTCCGGGATAAAGATGAAGCCCGGTCTTGTTTTACGTGTGCTTCTTGCCATTTTTAATCGTCCCAATCATAAGTTCTTACACAATCAGTGCACATACTATCAAATATAAAATTAGGTTCATATACTGCTCTTGAAAGTTCTGCTTGTGTACAAGCAAAATCATGGAATCCCCATAATGTACAACTTCCACCTACTGGTATACTTGAACAATATTCTATTCCGGATGTATTAATATAATTAGTATTTTGTGGTGTTGTTCCATTTATAAACTCTAATGTCATACAATTTAAACTCATACTTGCCCATGAATATTCTAATTTCATATAAACATCAATATTCTCTTCTGTATTATTATTATAAACTGTCCAAATTGGAGTTGAAGCAGTTTGTCCATATGGTTGAACATTTTGTGCAGTAGCAGATTGTGGATAAACTTCAAAATATAATATATTAGTTGGTAAATATTCATCAAATGTAGATACTACAGTTGAAATAACATGACTTTCTGAACTTGCTGAAGTTTGACCATTAGCAGTTATAGTATAATTCTGGTTATCTCCATAAGGATATAAAAAATTAACCTCTGATATTTTTACTATTCCTGGTTCTTCACTAAATACTTCAATAGTCATATTGAATTTACCTTCACTTCCACCAAGTCCATATCTAGCTGAAATATTATCAAATGTTAAAGTAGCATTTTCATCTGAATAAAATTTAATAGGAATTAAACAAGTATCTGTAGTACAAGTTCGTATATAATCATTTAATCCACTATAATTTAATTGGAATGATTGTGCACCAATAAATTGCCCTGTACTATTATAATCTACTTTTGAATTGTTACCAACATTTATTTTAAGATTGTAATGATATGCTGGTACAACTAATGATTCATTAGTATTGGTCTCCGTAAAATCTGTATAAAGTTTAGATTCACACGTCCAATTATCATATAATGAAATATTATCACCATTTATGTACGCAGTTGAAATATAATCTACTCCTGATGTTGGAGTTGCTTCTGTTTCAGTTTTATTTAAAGTTCCATTATAATACCAAGTAAAATTGGCTTTTAATGTTCCTTCTAAATCATCTGGATATTCTACATTTAATATACAATAGTAATCTGTATATGAATAAGGAAGTGGTTTTGTAACTCCACTTGAATTGTAACGTGCCTTTAAATACTGGAATTCAGTATAATAATTATCAAACGTAACATTATCTTGACAAGATTCATTAAATGTTATAGTTCCTGTAGATGCTGGACTCCTATTACCCCATTCTGCCTGTGCACAATTCCAATGAATGTTAGTATTATTAAATGTTGCATTCCAAGTTAAGAACTTTTGTTTTGTAGAATTATAAGTTAAATTAATAGTTCCTGGTGTTCCACCAAGTCTAACTAATACGTTGTTTCTATAATCAAATTGTTCCATATTAGAACCAATAATACCTGCACCACCAGATGATACGCAAATAAAACTAACATCTTCTATACTAAATGTTCCATTAATAGTATTATCACAATCTCCCTGATTACCTGCAAGTATTCCTGCTGTTTCAGTAACATCTGTATCTTTTAAAAACATATATGTTGTACTATGTATTTCGGCATCTCCAGCTTCATTACAAACTCCTGTTCCACCTTTTAATTTAAATGTTGTATTATTATATGAGTATGAATAATTATTATTATAATATAATGCATCTCCGCCATACCCAGCAATACCATCACACCCACTTGATGCTGAATTTCCACCAGTAAGGTTATATGTAGTATTATAAGAATTTAATGTTCCATAATTGTAAAAATATTGGTCTCCACCACTACCAGGACCATAATTATTATCAGTACCACCTGTTCCAGGTACTCCACTTAATAATTTAAATATTGAATTATTAAATATATTTGAATTATATAATTTTAATGTATTATCTCCAGCTGAGCCACCTTCGCTCCCACCACTAGCATGTCCAGCCCCAGTTGTAAAAGTAAAAGTAACTCTATCTACATCTGTGTCATCAATATTAATGTAATTAGCTCCACCATTTCCGGCTTTTGAATCATAATCATCACCACAATCAATGCTTGATACCGAATCATCTCCACCAGCTCCGCCTGTAAGTGTAAATGATGTACTAGTAATACTTCCACCACTGGAAGTAATATTAACATTAATGTCTCCACCTTGTCCACCTACTTGTGTATCATAAAAACATGTACTATAATTATCTTCTGCAGCACAAGTATCAGCATCACTAGCTATACTACCAATTACTGTAAATGATGAACCAATCATTAATAATCCTGTAGCATTAATATTAATATCTACATCATCACCATCTTGTCCAGGATCACCATCATTAGTATATGTGTCACCAGTTCCTGAAGCTACTGCTGAACAAACTGCTTTTGATACACCACATAATCCTGATGTAGCAGTTAATGTAAAATCTGATACAATAAAATTACCATACCAATCAAAATCTAAAACTCCACCTTTACCACCAATAGC
>Ga0307376_10006020_pt1 | contig 10811 bp, 9 predicted proteins | sample TR2MG_FD_202536 | JGI IMG/M metagenome (GOLD analysis project Ga0307376, IMG submission 202536) | Soil microbial communities from Risofladan, Vaasa, Finland - TR-2 | ecosystem: Environmental > Terrestrial > Soil > Coastal area > Acid sulfate soil | place: Finland: Risofladan, Vaasa | collected...
CTGTAGGGGTTACCTTTGTCATGTACGATGAAGCTGGAACTCAGAAAGTAAAATCACCCGGTGTTATAGAGACGCCTTTGGCCAACGGTGTTTTAAAATATGAATGGGCTGCTGTTGATGTTGACACAGCGGGTGAATTCAGAGCGGAATTTGATGTGTCGTATGGAGTAGGTGATCCTATGACACTTCCTTTAGATGGGTATATCATGGTAAAAGTTTATGCCGATCTGGATGGCGCATAGGAGAATAAAATGACAGTTCAAATATTAATCGATGTCACGGGCGAATCCGCTGGATCTCCAGGGGTAGCAAGATCTTTTGCCTATTCAAAGGTATCGCCAACACCTCCACTAGTTACATTGTCTCTTGCTGATGTTACTGGAATCACGGAGTATGTATGGGAACTTGTATCAAAACCAGAGGGTTCATCTTCTTCGTTGTCGAATCCATCTAGCGCTGTAGCTACGTTCACCCCAACGGCTGATGTACATGGTACTTATTTGATACAATGCACCGTTAATGGAGGAGCCGATTACAGCAGGAGCGCAGTGGCGTTTACAACTAAACATCGCGGAGTAAGAATTCCAGCTCCATCCGAAACTACTGAGTTTGGTGCTAGAGGATGGGATTCTGCTTTATCCGATTTCAATGACAAGTTTGATTCCTTTTGGGGTCAGTCTCCTCCTGATGGTGTTGTAACTGTTACCCATGGAGATACGGCTGTAGAAAACGGTACTTTGTTGCTTGCCGCTTATGAAGCAGCAAAGTTGTTAACTCCTAATGGAGTGGCTCTTTCTATAAGCAACAGAGCGATTGTTAAGGTGCCTCCAGGTGTTTATGATTTGGGTAGCGATCAACTAGAGCTTGATACAAACTACGTTGATGTAGAGGGCCTGTCTGCTCCCGTATCAAGAGGTGTTGCTGGGGGTGTTATTTCACCCAGCGTTAGAATAACAAGTTCAGCTGCTTCAACGGTGTATCAAACTTGTGCAAACGTAGGACTTAGAAATATCGCGGTAGAAAATTCTACTGCTGGAAACATTTGTTTGCAGATAGACGAAGCCTCTACTCATGCTTTGGCATCCTGTTATCAAGGTCTTTCTTTTGAATCAAACGAAGCAGGTGTTATTGCAGTTCAATCTGTTGTGGATAAAAGAATAAGCTCATCCTTTGTGGATTGTCATACGGCTTTAAAGGGATTCATTTTAGGTGGAACTTTTAGCGGCATCGCAATGAGATGTTCCGGTGGAAATGGTAGTTTTGCTGGGTGGGACGATGATGAATTTCAAAACAATGTTGTGTGTTCTGGTGTATTAGTTGATTGTGTAGGAGCTTCCTATTGTTTTGGTGCTTCTGCTAAGGGGACCGCCACCTTTTCAGGACGTGCATCAAGGTGCAATTTTGTAACTTATAGCTTTGGGTCATCTCCTAATAGTGATGGTTCCTTTGCGGTTATTTTTTCTGGATTAGTTTATGATTGTACTTATTTGTCTTCAGGAACTGGTTGCTTTGGATATGCGGGAGGAGGAACGGTTTTATTTTCAGGAACAGCCTATCGGTGCACTAGTGGTTCAAAGTCTTTTGGTTGCTGCGCATTAGAAACGGTAATGGTAACCTTTACCGGAACCGTTGAAGATTGTAGTGCTTTAAGTGATAGCTTTTGCAGTAACTCGCACGATGATGTTTCTTCTACTTTTACAGGTAACCTGGTTAGGTGCAAAGCAGGGGCTCATAGTTTCGGAAATCAAGGATATGTTGGCGGGTCAATGAGATCTTGTGTATCCAGTTCCGTTTCTTGTTTCGGAAATACGACTACTGCATCAAGCGGTTTTTTTGTTGATTGTCTGATGGGTTTTGATTTTGGTGCAAGCGTTCCTATCGGTAGTTATGATTCTACTTTTATAAATTGTTCGTTTGCTGCATTTTCAGGAACTGTTATATTACTTCATGGGGATAACACTAAACTGTATAATTGCGACCTATATTCACCAGGGGGAGGAAATAACGCTGTAGATGCAGGAGAAGCTAAGACTGTGAGTATGGCTCATTGTAGAATGCGCGTTGCTGAAGGTGAAAATGTTACGAATTTATTGTCAACTCCGTATAATGTAGTTGAAGACAATTATTCTGTCGGTGACCCACCCGATTTAAAGTGACCCACCCGATTTAAAATTTCATGCTTTTTATTTTATGGATGAACGGAGGTAATTATGACAAGTGGATGGGGAACGGGCGGATGGGGAAGTATAACACCTTGGGGTTCAGTAGGTGTAAGCTCACCAGTCCCAGCAATAGTTAGTTTGGGAGAGTTTGATTTCAACGTAGTTGCTAAGAGCGAAGGCTTTACTATTCGGATCGAATTTTCAACCCCGTCCGTTGCCGATGCACCTTTGTGGTCAAGACGTTTGATCATACTTAGGAAGCGCGGAGAATGGCCTAGATCTTGGGATGACAGCGAAGCCTATACAACCTTGGACAATACATACTCTTCAGAAGGAAGTTATTGGATTGAAGAATCCGATTTGATAGAAGGAGAAATTTATTATTATGCACTGTATACGCTTAGAAATGACGGAGCTTGGATAAACAATATTTACACAGATCGTGGATCGGCGTATCCCTATGATAGATGGGGTTGTGCTACGTATTTATATGACTCCCTTCCTAGGGGTTGGAGGTCCGAAGACGCAAGGGGGACGGGGGACCTTGAAGATTTCACAACAATCTTTGGTGCCATTTTAGATGATGCCAAAACAGACGGAGAACATTTACAGACTTTATTTGACATAGACGCCATCCACGACGATCTGATTTATCTGCTGGACAATAAAATTGGGTGGCCAACTTGGTACGCCGCTAACGGTTTGAAGCGCAGGGAAGAAACTGCAAACGCGGTAAGTCTTTACAAATTGTTGGGTAGAACTTTAGCCTATGAAAATATGCTAAGTGGCGTATCGGATTGGGATGTCGAGATTGTGGAAGGTTGGAAATATGTGATGTGGTCAAATGGACTTTATGGTTCAACGACTCCAGATATGACTAATATTTATTTACAAACTAGAATAGGATGGATCGATGACTATTTGAAATATACAAATTATCTTGATGGGTGGCCAGGTGTAAATGGATTGCGCTTTTATATGTCGGAAATTCCAGGGGTATCCGGCGAATTAACTCAAGATATGTGGGTACGCTTCGGTGAGCTGGTAGAATGGGGAAAGGCAAGTTATGTGTCGACTTCGATTGTGGTTATTCCTACAAGCGAAGAGATTTGGTTACATGCGGCAACAATAGAATGGTGGTTAGATGCTGTTTGGACTTACACTGAATTGCCCTTTCCGATGGCCATTGATACCGATGTAGGAGCAACGACGTCAAGTTGTTCGGTATTTTTAAGCAATGCGATTTTGAGTATAACGAATTCGGTTAGTGACAGAACGTATCACAATGAGTTAGAGTATGTGTAAGAGGTAAACATGACGATCAAAATAATCGGCCGATGGGATGACAAGGTTAGAAAAGTAGGAAGCAATGTATGGACTCCGGGTCTAAACGGGGAATTCGCATGGGGTTACAATCAAATTCAAAACACTTTTGCTGAATTGTTAGCTGCTTGGTGTAGGATGGAGAGTGGTTATGACAGGATCGGTTTCATGGGAATTGGTTCAGGTCTAGTTGGATGGGATGCCACACCACCTGCACAACCTTATGCAACAGCTACGTTGACAACGGAGTATTTTAGAAAAACGATTCCTCAAGTTGACATTGTATTTATAGACAAGACAACGAATATTCCGACTGGCGGGACTGTTAGCTCTAAAATTGAAATAACTGTAACGCTTGCAAGCGCTGACGCAAATGGTACGATGCGTGAATTCGGATTGTTTGGGGGAACTGCAACTAGTGCGTTGGACTCCGGAGAGATGATAAACTGGATTATTCATAGCAGAATTGTTAAAGACGTTTCTTTAGAAATTCAAAGAAAGGTGCGTTTGGAATTCCAAACCCTCTAGGAGAATTTTATGGCTAACACACCGAATATAAGTAGAGATAGTTTTGATTGGACCAAGTGGTACAGTCAAGTTGTTTTACAACAAGGGGTTCCTGTAGACGATTCAGATTGGAACGAGTTAGGCGACATTCAGATCATAGAGAAGATCATTCGTGGTGCGCATGTTTTTGGAGACATGTTTTTACCCGCTAGCGTTGCCAATCTTCAAGGCGAGGACAATCCTGGATATCAGGTTCAGCAGGCGACGGTAACCACGCAGAATTTTAAGATCACTGGCGGCTGGGCTATGTGTAAGGGTCTTTTAGTACCAACCACAACCGGATACCCTCCTATTGATCATGACTATGAAGACGATACAAATCTCATGGGAGTCGGAGAAGTCACATCGGTAAACGGTGGAGCGGTTACTATTTCTGATGACGAAATGAATTGGCAAACGTTTCATGATTTAGTTGGATGTCGAGTTAAGATGACATCTGGCACCGAGTCAGGGAATACTTTTACCGTTGTGGCTAAGACTAACGCAACCACTTTGCAGCTAAACAGTGTTGGAGCTATTGCAGCCACCGACACTTATATAGTCAAGCCACCTGCTTTGACTACGCCATCAGGGGATCGGGACGACGAAGTTTATTTGATGGTTTGGATTGAGGGCGTAGGTGAAATTGAGGACACTGTTTTAACTCATCCAGGAACTGGAATTGCTTCTTGCTATAGAAAACAAATCAAGTGGTGCGTTCGTGTAGAGGAGGGAGGCGTTACTCCGTCTACTCCAGACATTCATGACGTTGCTTCAGCTGGTAGCGTACGATATGTGAAGATGGCTTTACTAGAACGATTAAACACTAACGTGAATATATTGACGGCAATGATTACGCCGGAACCATCAAGCAGCAAGTTATCATTAGGTTCTAGGTTGCCAGGTTTGTTAGTAGCAGAACCCTCATCTCAAACGGCGATTTTTGCAGCCACTGACAAGGTTCAATTGACAGGAACTTTCTATGTTGGCAAAGGTGCTGGTGTAGACCCAACCTCGTTTTTCACGGTTCATGCTAGTTCTCCGCTAGAGAACAGAAGGAATCCTTATATCAATTCAGGAGATCTTGTTACTGTTACTCAAGTAAGGGATTCATCGGATGTTGGCGCTTTGACTATGGCTAGCGATCCTACTAACGCGGGTTTTTATACCGATCCGTATATTGTTCTATCGAAGTCAATCTCGGCTACTGTGTACATTCATTGCATGACTCAAAGTTACATGTCGGATCTCACTCAAGCGACAGCGATATTGATACCGGGTGCAGTAAATGATGTCATTCCCCACGCGGACAGTATACAATCTCCAGCGCAAGCAGGAACGCCTAGTGCTATAACGGCTAACACGATTTCCCATCAGACAGGGCAGATGTTAACTTTGGTGAACAACAGGGTTTCAGCAACTGAGGATTATAACATTACGGGTGTATGGGAATTTGAAGGAGATACTGAGTCCATCGAGGGTATAGATCAGGTTAGGTTTAGATCTGTTCCTTATGCGAATTCTCTTCAAGGCGGATCTTGTCCACCTGGAATTTCTCCTAGACAAATAGCTATGAATGGAATTGGATTCAATAGTGGCGCATATGAAGCTAACGGGTGGGCTTATCCTTATTCTCCGGTTAATCGTCCTACTTTGACAGCAGGATCGAAAGATACTTGTGTAGTTGTAAAAAACGATGCAAGTGGCATACCTCAAAAATATCTGTGCGTATTTGCGAATGGTGGGGCAAGCCCATGTGATCTTCATTTTTTTGATCTTGTTAGTGGAGACGAATATGCTTCGTGGTCTTTTGAACTTGAAACATTTATAACTGGTTCATCTCAAGCCGCTTTAGCATGCTGTTCGGATGGGGACACTGTTTATTGTTTGTTTGGAGATGTTACTAATAACTATCAGGTTCAAGCTTTTGATTGGGTGAATAAGACTTATAAAGCAGGATGGCCTGCTTCAGGAGTAGCATTAAACGGAACTTGGACCACTTCAGTTGATTTATCAGAATATCGCATGTGTATTGCGGATGATACTTATTTAGCGGTCGCTAAAACATGGCAAGCTCTAACAAGTGGCGCCACTTTGGGCATTGCAATTCTTGAATTAGCCGATGGTACTATGACAGAGGGAAATGGAGATTTTGCAGGATCTTACCATTCTAGTTCTAAGGCAAGATGTGTTTGTAGTGATGGGACCTACGTATATTTTTCTGTTTTGAATTATGGTAGTAGTTTTGAAATTCATTCTATTAATCCAGCTTCTCCTGCTGCTGGATGCGGATTTACAGGAATACCAGGGGCTACCACGGCATCCACTCAAGAAATTATTTGCACGGGTGAACAACTAGTTCTATTAGAAGATACTGCAATAGAAGTTTATCCTTTCATAGGAGGAACTCCAGCCATATTTACTATTGCGGATACTGGGGTTGATATTAAGCACATTTGCAGGGGTGCTTTTGATGGGGAGAATATTTGGGTTGCTGATATGGACGCTTCTGTTTATCCAGATACGGCTGGAAATGGTATAGCACTTTTAAAAATACCTGCTGCTGAGTTGAGAAGCAATCATGAATTTATTGACTGTGTAAAAAGAGTTTTTCTAACGCATTCTGAATTATCGGCAGGAACAGCGCAACTGGCGTCCTCCTATCCAATGGGTAAAGTTCTTTTCGATGGTGATTCCATTTGGTTTGTGAAAGATATTATTGCATCCAGTCCTGTGATTGTCAGGGTGCCGAGAGCAATGTACAGATAATCAAGTTTGTACACTATGCCGTTACCCCAGGCTGATGGGGTAGAAGGAGGTCCCGTATGGGAACACAGATGAGCAAATTAGACTGTCTCGCTGTAGCAGCTAGCGGTAGAGCCGCTGAGATGCTCCACGCCAAGTTACTAGACTTTTTAGGAGTTGTTGCGGATGAAACAGCATTGGCGGCAATTGCTTACAACGAAAGAAAGGATGGATCAGTTGTCCTGGTAAAGGCGGGATCTAGTACGTGGTTGTATGACTTTACGAGTACGGCCACTGCTTCTGACGTCGTAATTGCGCCTAGTGATGGAATTGGACGGTGGCTAGCGGTATCCGGTGGAGCTGCTAGCGGAGGAAGTATCTTAGGTGTTAGGGTTGCTACAGCCGCGGCCCTTCCTGCGAATACTCGTACAGTCAACGTTTTATTGGCTGACGCTAATGGAGCTTTGAACGATACGGGTATTGACGGAATTGTCAACTTGGCCGTTGGGGAAATGGTGCTTGTAAAGAACGAAGGTACCGCAGCAAATAACGGCGTGTATGTGATTGATGCTCTTGGTGGGGCTTCTGCAAAATGGCAAATGACTCGGGCCACTATGATGGATTCGTCGGATGACATCGTTCCCTCGATGCTTTTTGCAGTGGCCGAAGGAACTGCAAACGCCGATACGGTATTTGTGTTGACTAATAATGCGGGTGTTGTTCTAAATACTACTGCATTAACTTTCGTTCAGATTCCTAGTCTAGTTGATTTGGCCAGCACGGCTACCAATGAAGGAGCCTCTTTGATAGGGATCGAAGACCCAGGTTTTCTAATTTCTGCCACCAATGTAGAAGATGCTCTATTAGAAAACAGAACTGCTATTGATGCAGCTGAGTTGGAGCTTGATGTTATTCAACCTGGTTTACCTATGATCAACCGGGTTCGAATGTTAGGCGCTCCCGCTGCTATTGCTGCGGCGGACACGGTAACCATTGGAGCAGATGTGTACGAGTTCAGAGCAGACAGCCCACCTTCTGGTGGAACTGCTGGGCGAATTTGGGTGTACAATGGTGCCTCTTCAGCTGATTCAAGGGCAAACTTTATCAACGCGGTGAACGGCGTTGTCGATTCGGGTACGATCACAAGGGATGGAACGAATACTGAAACGGTAGTTGCTTCAGCAGGCATCACAACCGGCGATGTAGTTATTCAGTCCGCTGATGCTATTGGCGGAAATGTGATTCCTTCAATCACTCCCATTGCATGTTCTGAGGTTCTAACCACGGGAACGGATATTTGGGATGCTGTTAATACCTACAATGGTATTGCACAATCCAGTAAACAGATTGTGGCGGTTACTTTGACTTTGACAGCGGCTCAAATCGCGAAGGGTGACGTTCAAGTTTATTGTGATTTCACCCCTATTAGTGTAGTTATTATCAACAGGTCGAGACCGCAAAATGAGGTGTACACCATTACCGGCGATGCGGTTAGTTTGACATTGACGGGAGGCGCGAGTCCTAACAATCAAACAGGCGATGTTTTAGACATCATCATTTTTGGTTAATAACAACTTCAAGGATCAACCTTGAGATAGGAGAGCAGAATGGCTACCTTGAGAATTGGTTATGATTTGTTTGCGGGTTCTTCACAAGCGGGAACTGACAGCAGCATCGTTGGAAACCTTCAGTTGGAAACAGCTAAGGCACTAAAGTATTGTTTGAAGATTCAGAGATTGTCTGATGATTATTGGTGGAACAATACCACGCCCGCGTTTCAAGCGGGTGCCGTAGCCGAGGCCGATGAGCTGGTGTTTTTTGGTTCCGATGCCCTTAATCCAAACGCTACCAGGCGGTGTATGATGAAGATTCCTGCGCTTGCTTTGGCTGGTATTGATGCTGATGGTTGTATTTTGACAGCCTATGCTACTGGAGACACTCCATCCACAGAGGGAGTTTCAATGACGTTGTCTTTCAAGCCAATCACATAATCTTCGTTTTACTATTGTATTTTTTAAAACCGTTACTATAATAAAGACCTCCCACACAGTGGGTCATTTCCTTTCCCCCGCGCTCAGCACAACCCCTCAAGGTGCTGGGCGCATCTTTTTGTTTATTTTTTATTATTCGTGTATACTTTGAATGGAGGTGACTATGGAAATGATAAAAGAGTATTGGGACTTTATGAGTCCTCATTGGCCCGCAATAATGTTTTTCGTTGTGATCATTGTTGTCGCACAGACTTTAAAAACGAGATTACTAACAAAGGAGCTAGCAATTGATAGTGAACTTATCTTTTGGCTTAGGCGAATCTTTCCTTTGATTCTTTTAGGTTTTGGAATTGCGATGGGTTTTATTTGGCCTGGAGAAACTTCTCCAGGGATAACCGAAACCGGTCACAAGTGCTTATATTTTGCGGGATGCTCAGCCGCTGCTATTGTGAGCTTTAATATTTTGAAACAGTGGATAAAGAAAAAATATGACGTTGATGTAGGAATTCAGGAGTTACAAGAATGAAAAATATAGTGACATGGATGAAAAAAAATGCGTTGTGGATCCTTAGTGGGATTGCTTCTATTCTAGCAATTATTTTTGCGGTGAAGTATGAAAAAGAAAAGGTAAAGCAACTAAAGATCGATCATGAAATTGAGAAGAACAAAGCAGAAACAATAAAGTTAGAATGTGAAAGAGATAAAATTTTAGATCATGAAACAGAGTTATCAAAACAGGATGCTACTATTCAAGAAAGCGTTGAGGCTATCAATAAGAAACTTTTAGAGTTAGAAACTGAAAGAAAAAAACTAGATGAGGATCTTGATAAAGAAAAGACTTCTGAACAAATCAGCGATGAATTCAATTCGAGGTACAAAGAAAATGATCCGGGTAAAATTTAAACATCTGTATGTAGTGAGTCTACTTTTTGTTTTTAGTTTGGTAACGCCTTCTCCTTTAAGCGCAGAAAATTCTGTTGGGAATTCTGGCGCTGTAGTCGTTGACGATTGGGACGGATATGATTCTGTGGCTTTAGTTCATAGAGGAAAAAATGGAATTTGGTTTCCTATCGCGATGGCTAATGATATTTTATCTGAGCTAAAACATTGTGACCTTTCCGCCATAGAATTTCATTTGCAAGAAGAAAAACTCCATCTTTTAGATTCGCAATTAAAGCTTAAGGACAGAAGAATACAAGATCTTTATTCAGCTATTTCTTTATCGAAAAAGTTAGAAGACAAGATGCAAGCTACAATTGATTTAGCTGAATCCTCTAGACATAGATCAGATGAAGCAGCTAGGCGAGCCGAGGAAGCCAAAAACGCTTGGTATCGTCATCCTGTCTTGTGGTTAGGTGTCGGCGTTGTACTTACATCAGCTTGTTTCATCTTTGTCCCGCTGGCCTCAAATTAAGTTTTTCCTTTTTAGCCTTGACAAAATTTTGTGCGTTGCTATGCTATTAATAAGGGAGGATGACACAATGAGACGCTCGATGAAAACTTTGGTGGGGATCGTTATTCCGATTGTGGCCGGATGTCATATCCCCTATGTAGAGGAGGAGGAAGTAAATGAAAACGATTTTGACAGTGTGTTTGAGTCTGATGTTGATCCCGATGTTGGCACAGACACAGGCACAGACACAGGCACAGAATCTGGAACAGGGTCCATTGATATCGAGACAGATACCGGATGGGATAGTGATACCTCATCCGAGACCTCATCCGAGACCTCATCCGAGACCGATGACGGTACTGATATTAGTACAGACTCCGATGGGACCGATGTTGATACCGATGTTGATACAACCACAACCAGTGACTCCATGGATGACACCGAGTTACCCGATACGGAATCAACCACAGACACCGACACCGACACCGAAACAGAATCAGAAATCTTTTTCGATACAGACACCGATACAGACACCGACACCGAAACAGAAACCGAATCAGAATTTGACACCGACACCGACACCGAAACCGAATCAGAATTTGACACCGACACCGACACCGAAACCGAATCAGAATTTGACACCGACACCGA
>Ga0307376_10006021_pt1 | contig 10810 bp, 16 predicted proteins | sample TR2MG_FD_202536 | JGI IMG/M metagenome (GOLD analysis project Ga0307376, IMG submission 202536) | Soil microbial communities from Risofladan, Vaasa, Finland - TR-2 | ecosystem: Environmental > Terrestrial > Soil > Coastal area > Acid sulfate soil | place: Finland: Risofladan, Vaasa | collected...
CCTGAAAGCTCTCCGGGTTAGAGGACGCGAATTCCGCCGCCTGTACCAGCCTATCGGCATAGCAGCGATAGACCTGAATCACCGACCTGTCCTGATTCTCGCTGCGTCCGTAGGCAGGATCAACGCCCATGACGTACTGACCGATTTCAGATGGAGGCTCGTAAATCTTCAACTCCGCATCTTCTGCGTTTCGTACCTGGGTAATCTTCGTGTCCATGAACCCGTCGCCAAACTCGTAGGCGTAGCCAATGAAGGGCGGCGGGTTGTCCGACAGTTCGCGGATGATGGAGGCCATCTTTTTGACGGGGAAGAATGTCTGCCCGGTCTGCAGAAATGCGTCGTCTTCATCCCAAGGAAAATCCTGATCCATGAGCGCAGTCGATGCCTGGCGCGTCTCTGACTTCCAGCGATACCACGCCAACTGCTGCGGCGTGATGCGAACGCCGTACTTTTCCCACACGTTGTTGATGCGCTCTTGTTCGTCTATCTCAAGAGTGTCATCCCAATAGCGCTTGAACAGTTCCGAGTTTTCGTCTAGCGCATATTGCTCGTTCGCCCACCAGCCGATGAACGCGGCTTTCTGCGTCATGGGATCTGCGCGGGCCTGTTCCCATAGAGTCCAAAACAGGTTGTAACCCTTTGCGGTCGACTCGAAGATGTAGAGGCGATGCGGATGCTTTTCTGCAAGCGTCGCGAACAGCGACACGATGCCCTCGACGGAGCCGAAGTTCGATACCTCAGTATTTCCTATCGCCATGTACGGAGTGCGAAACGTGTGATCGTCGTGATCAACTGATATGTCCCACATGAACGGTTCATCAATGCCACGGTCAATCTTTCTTATTTTCAAGTAGACCTGACCAGCATTGACCGTGTATTTTTCAACAAAGTTTTTCCCGGAGCGGTGAATTTCAGGGAGCCCCATAAGTTCTCGCAGAGCGTATGCGGCCGACCCGCCCCACGTTACTCGCCATTGCGGCTTACACATGCGCCCAGATATTTCTTTTGCTGGAACATATGACATTGAACCCCACCCATACCCAAGTGACGCGGCAATGTCTCTAATCTGCACCGCCAAACTAGGATGGATTGTTGGCAGCGCAACAAGATTGGTGCTGTAGACGGCATCCTTTACCGCTTGCGTGCGGGACTTGAATGTGTACTTTCTTTTTGCTACTGGTTTTTTGCTCGCTTTAGTTTTTGTGCCGGTCTTGCTCCCGTCACCACACAACAATCCAGACAAGAGTCCCTTGCAGAAATCTACCCCCCACTCAAACACATCGTCGGGGATAAACTTTCCCCAAGGACCGCCAAAGTTATCGGCAAGCCATTGTGCAAGCGGCGTGCCGTTCACAGTCACCGTAGTAGTTAGGCAGGTTTTCTTTTCCCTGGTTCTGACGTTTCCAGTGGTGAATTTTCGTATTGCGTTGATCGCCCTATCAGAATAATTCTGTTCGTCCCTATGACGCGCGAATATGATCGCAGAATAGTTGCCGTTCCACGCCCTTTGAAGACACCCCTCGGCAAGATAATATCCAACGAAGAATCCGAATTCCTCAGTAAGAGGAACCTCCATTCCTGCGCCAGCAGCCTTCGTGCGCGCCCAACCTGTTGCGCGATTTACATGCGGCGACGTGGCCGTCCTCGTTTCTGGCAGACGGACAGAAGTAACCAATGAGGAAATATTCCTGACCGGCATTAGCAGCAGATCATCTTTCCTCAAATCTTTCGCTTCGATGATGCCGCGCTGCGTAGGAATTGTGTGATCCAGGGTGCAAAGTATTTGTTTCCCCAGCCAAGGCGTTATTCTGATCATCTTTCCCTTGGTGTTTGGCTGGCCAAGGATGTCTATAACGGTTGCGTTTTTCCCGGTATGTGTCAAAACCTTATCGCCAACGCGCACATCTTCAATCGCCTTTATCCTTCCGTGTTCAGTGATTACAGGAGTACCAGGTGCGACACAGGCGTGGCAGAAGTTGTAAGCGCGCGACCGCCCGACTTCCGTTGCGGTCTTTCGCGTTCCGGCGACGATGTAGTCGAGCGTGCTGCCGTTTTCCAGAACGAGGTTCGCGCGGTTGTGCGCTTTGACTTTGATCGCGTAGCTTTTCGGAAGCGACGCGATGAAGCGCGAAATGAGGATGCGAAACTTGTCGCGGTTGCCATCAGTATCGGTGATCAGCGCCCCCTGCATGCCGGGATGCACAACCAGCCAAAACAGATCGACGGCGAGCGAGACAGTTGAAATTCCTAACTGCCGGGCCTTCAAAAATACGAAGTGATGGATGTCATTGTCGAGCCCGTCAATCAACTCCGCGAGGAATCGGCGCTGCGACCCATACAGATTCAGCGGGCCAACGCCGGTTTCCTTGCTGTCGATGGTCAGGTTCGAGATGAAGTCAAGGAATAGTTCCAGCCATTGACGTTGACTTGGCCGCTCAACGACCTCGTTTTTTTGCTTTTTCCTCACGCTTGAGCCGCCTTCTATCGTTGATTTCGGCGATCATGTCGCGCATGCCGCCGGTTATATTGTTTTCCCATCGCCGCGCCAAGGTGACGCGACTCGGTTTTCTTCCCCTGCGTTTCTTGATCAAGTCCTTGCGAAAGTGCCAGTACAGGGTTTGCCGGCTCATCGGTTTGACGAGATGGTAGCGTTCCCCGAGCGCGACGCAAATCTGGCGCACGCCTATTCCCATCACGGACAGGCTGCGCACAAATTTGTGATCGTCAGGCGTTGGCGCGATTCCTAGCTGCTTGCGATCCCCTGGGATGCCGTGATAGGCCATTACCCCTTCTTCGGCAAGCTCAGCGTCGTCGTCGCCTTCTCGGGCATCTTCTCGTCGCCCCGGTCGATTTCCAGCGTGTACTCGCCGTCCGGTGTCGGGTGCAGCCATACGCGCTGCTTCTTGTGGTCGAACGCGATGTAGACCGGCATGCCGCGGATGTGCGATTTTCCGTTATGCGAGAATTTCTTTTGCATGGTCTCCATGTCGAAAGGCGTGAGGATGTTCAGGTGAATATCCCTGCCCGCGCGACGGCCAATGATCTTCGCGCCAGCGATATGCTCGCGCATGCAGCGATACGGGTAATCCGGTACTCCGATTTTCAGTAGCATTATTGTTTCTCCGTTCGTTCGAGTTCGGCGATGATGGAATCCGCTTGTGCTACGGCGCGTTTCGATAATTCGTGCATGGGTGGCTCAAGCAATCCCACTGGCGCGCTAGGCCGAGACAGCATTGCGTGCAACACTGATATAGCCACCAACAGCCGCGCTTCGTCAATTTCTGGCTTCATTGATTCATCCCGGCGCCGAACGGCTTGGCGATCCTGTTAAGGTCCGCCGCCTGTTTCTGCGCTTCGCTGTTCGAGTACAACTGATAGCCAACTTGGCGGCGAACGTGCGCCTTCAGGTGCTCGTCGTTCTCGAAATCTCCGAACGGCGTGATGAGCCCGCGAGCCTGTGCAAGATCGAATAGCTCCGTCGATATGTCGAGCGCGTATTTCGCAACCCGTTCCTGCGGCCATGCACTCAAATTCGCCATGACGGGGCTATGCGAAAGCAACTCCATTGCGAAGCGCACGCGGAGGTCCAGGCATGCGCCGCTTCTGAATCCGTCCAGTGCGTTGTCCGGCAGCGGGATCGGCCCGGCGGCTTCATCGAGCGTCTTGAATTCGGCTTTGCTGATTTCTGCTACTACTTTTGCGGCTTCGATCATGATTTCTCCTAGAAAAAAGTCGGCTGCGCGACGGCGCGGGTGAGCGCCATCAGGCCGGTTTGAAAGTCGGTGCGTGCGATGGCAACCCAGCGCTCCGGGCACGCGAGATGGAAGCGATTCGCTTCGTCGCCAGTCGCTGCCAGCTTTTGCTTCACCAGATGTCCGATGACCTTCTCGACGACCGCATCCAACTGAGGTCCGAGCGCCTTGATTTCATTCATCAGCGCGATTTCATCTTCGCTCAAGTCGCGATAGCCGCTGATCTTTCTGTGCTGATTTTCCATGACTCCTCCAAAAGTTAAATTGAACTACGGTTGAAACAAATCTACCCCGCGGCCTTTCGCGCCTGCCGCAGAATGTCCTTCAGCTCGTTGTCGCGCGTGCCCGTCGCCGTTTTCTCCCAGGCGAGAAGCGCCGTTACCACGGCTCGACATGTCGGTTTGCCCTCGATATGTTTTCGCGTCGCCTTTTTCTTGCCCGCGCTGCGCGCTTTTTCCGCGCCCGCCGTCAGTTTCTCGGCCGCCTTGTCGCCGTGCTCCTTCAGCGTGGCGATGGCCTGGCTTGCCGACACGGTTCCGTCCGCAACGAGTTTGCGCACGGAAGCCGGCGCCGCTACGAGGTTCAGTAGATCACCCACACGCTGTGCCGACATAGACAGACGGCGCGCGATTTCCTTTTCTTCCCAGCCGAATCCGATCAGGCGCTTGCAGACAATGCCGATTTCGTACTGACTCAGCGCCTTGCCGCTATTGTTCGTGACGAGGCCGACCGTCAGATCCTCGATCGAGGTGCCCTTTGGCGAGACGACTACCGGCAGCGCCTTGATTTCGGCGCCGCGTTGCACGGCTTCATTCGCCGCTTCCAGGCGGCAATGACCGTCCGTGATGTAGATGATCTGCGCGCCTCCCTCCACGGCGACGTATCCCGCCAGCGGCTTATTCTGGTAGAAGCCATTGGCAACGATCGAATCGGCAATCTCGCCGACATGCGCCCGGTGCTCGGCGCCGTTCGCGCGCACGTTAAAGCCGTCGATCACCTTGATCTGATCGAGCGGCACTTTCCACAGATCAGACGATACCGCTTCGGCCGACCTCATCGCCGCCTTGACATTTCCTGCCGTCAATTCCATTTCGGTTCCTCCATGAACTTCCGCGGGAAGGCCGCGGGCCTATGATATTTACAACCCCATCCCCGCCCGCTGCAACAGCCGCACCAGCGCCGCATCGGCTTCTTGCGGAAGCTTCGCCGGCAGGCAATCCATCAGCGCGCGCAGCCCCCTCAGCTCGTACTCGACGCGGCAAATGGAGCCCTGGATAATTTCGCGCGCTATCTCGGGTCGCCTCATCGCCTCAGCGTCGGGGGAACGGCTCAATCCGGCCGCCTGGGCATCGAAGCGGCAGGAAAACGGCGGTAGACCGCTCCCGTTATAGTCTTCGAACCCTGCCTTTTCGTGAGTAGGTATTCCTTCAGTGTGATTCATCATTTCTCCAAAGTGATTTGACTACGGGAAAGGGTTAAAGGATTGAGCCCGCGCCACGATCAGCAGCGCGGGCTGTCTCGCCTACTCCGGCGTTCCGAACAGCACAGCGGTCTTGCTCGCCTTCTCGATTTCCTTGAGCAGATCCTTGAAAGCTTGCTCCATCACCTTCGCTGGCCGAATCAGGTCGAACTGAATCTTGAGCGATCCGCCGGCAACCAGCCGGTAGCGAAACCGCGCGTCGACCTTGTATCGCGCCGCATCGAGTCCCTTGAACACCGGAATGTTGATCTGGAACTTCTCCGGAATAACGAGCTTTCCCGAGGCGCCGGCCTGGGCCGTTACGTCGTTGACGTATTCCAGCACGATATTGCCATCGTTCAGGTTCACCTTGTTGCCGAACACCTGCCCCTGCTTCACGCGCATGTTGAGCGCGATGTCCATGAACTTCGCCGGGTCCGGCATCGAGATGTCGAACAGGTTTTCTTCCAGCCAGTAGGCAAACGCTTCGTTACCGTCGAACGGCTTGCCGGTGCGGCCGGTCCAGATATTCCATTCGTCGGAGTGTTGGAGCGCGTATAGCGCGCGGTGGTCGCGCCAATTTGCGCCGGCTGACGCAGCGCTGCGAGTGTGCTCGTTGAACACAGCCAGGAACTGCGCCGGGACCATGCTGCCGTAGATGTAGCTGCCGGCATCGAATTGGCGCTTCCAGTATTCGATGAAGCTCGCCGAATCCGATAGCTTTACCGTACCCGATCGCCGCGGAGGGAACTTCGGCGTCTCCAGATATTCGAGTTTGCTCCCGTCCGGCACCAGGGTATAAGGGCGGCCGTAAGACTGCGGGTTCGCTTTGGCTTCGCCGATGAGCGTGCCAGCATCGATGCAATCCTGTTCGCCGGATTGCTTTTCGCGCAAGATCGAGTCAGTCATTACTTTTTGCTCCCTTCTGCGGTTGCGCCGGCAACGGCCAGGTTGATTTCCTGCTGGCGGGTGAGATTGCGGGTAGCGTTGCCGTCATGGTCGACAAAGAATATCGTCGCGGGCGGCGTCGCCTTCGGCAGTTTCGTGGTGACTTCAGCCTGCATGATGATGGGCGGCTCTACGAGTTTATGCTGCCCCTCGCCCAGCGTCCCGACAGTGATTCTCAGGTTCACGGTCGCAGGCTTTCCGTGTTCCCGTACTGCAGCTATCGCGTCATGGAATGCTTGCGCCAGTTGTTCCAGCGCGTTGCCATCCTCGATTTCGTTCAAGATCGCCTGGGCGGATCTGATTTTCATATGGTGCTCCTCGGTTGAATGATTGAAAAACAAAACACCGCTACTACCTCCTCAAAACAAAATGTGGTGGCAGGGCGCTACGCCTGCTCCCGGTGTTGCAAGCCATTCTCCTGGGCACCAGTTGCCAGTTTTTCGCGCTCGGCCACAGCCAAGACATTTCGACGACGATAATACCGGGACAGGTGCTTGCGACCGAGCTTCAACGGTATGGCTCCCGCTCCCATGTCTGAACTCCAGACACGGGCACGCCCATGGCGTTTTCCAGCCTCTCGTTCCCGCCGCCCCGGATTACCATTTCTACGCGCCGTCATGTGGACTGTTCTCTCATTGCGCTACTCGAATGTGCGTGTCTGCTTTCCACGCCGCACCACGGCTGAAACATAGCACAGAAAATCGCTCTTGACCAATTGTTTCCTTATACCGATTCGGAGCAAGCCAAGCCGGCTTCATAACTGAATTGCATAAGCGGGCGCCGACGCCAAGCCCAACCTAAATGCCGCCACCGCCAGCCCAACCCCAAACGGCACGCTCACCCCAAACCCGAAATCAGAGGCAACCCCAAGGGCACGCCGCAATATCAGCCTGGGGAAATCACAAACTTTTTTTTGGGGTAAGCGAGGGGGAGGGACTGTAAAAATGTCGGCGAGTGGGCCGACGCTGCCAGCCAGCCGGCCGCGCTCCGGAACGGTCAAGGATGCTGCAGGCACCCGCAAACCGCGCGATCGAGCGCCAGGCCGAGCCCGCGCGACACTTACCCACAGGCAAAGGCGAAACCGATAAACCGCTTTCCCTAATTAAATCAATGAAGTGCGATTTAACATAATAACTATATTAAAATGTGCGGTCGCACATCCAATGCAATCAGCGGGTTATCCTGTAGATAACTCAGAGCACTGGCGATTATTTCGTGGTGCGCTGCATCATGCAGAGTTATCCACAGATCCACGCACAGGCGACGCCAGCGCTACCAGGAACGCGATCGAGCCTCGATCCAGCTCGAACGGCCGGCCGACATTCCGGTATCCGGAATGCGATTCCGTATTACGGAGCGCACTACCGTAGATGCGGTATTTCTGAGAATCGGGACTTTTGAGCAGGCGCTGGATCGAGAGAGGGGAATATCTCAACTTCTACCAACGATACCCCTAGGATTGTCTAAAACAGCCCTAGAAGGCGTTTTCTTGTCCTTTGTGACAGGCTTAGTACTGATATGCTGGACAACGCTTGTGCGCCATCTTTGAGTGTCAAAAGGGTATATCGTCCTCATCGTCCTCATCGTCCTCGAATGCCTGGGGTGATTGGCGTTCTATGTCCGCCGCGATGGCCTCGGCCAGGCTTTGCTTGCGTGGTGGTTCTTCGTCCTGCCACCGCTTTGCATTCAGCCACGATGCCGGTAGAGGAATCACGCTGCGGCCGTCCTGTGCGAATGCTGTCTGTAGGCACCCTGTCAGCTTTTGCTGGTCTACCGCTTGCAGGATTTTCTGTTCGAGCGCTTGGTCTGGCTTTAGGCTGATCCATGCTTTTTCTGCTTGGCCTTTGGCTTCGTGCCGTGGATATGCCGTCCAGAACTGGATAAATGCGCCGTTCAGGTTTATTCGCCGCGATTTGGACAAGGCTGTTATAGGTGAATCAGGAATCAGAGAATCAGGAATCAGAGAATCAGCCGGGCTAGGCCGTGCCTTGTCTGTGCCTAGCCCGGGGCTAGCCCTAGGCTCGACCGGCTTTCCATCAGCATTAAGCCTCGGGCTTTCATCTGATTGCATGGCACTAAAGCCCGAGGCTTTTACATCATCATAATGGGTCAAAAGCCCGAGGCTTTTTTGTTCGTCAGTTGGTGCCGGAATAGTGCTCGGCGACTCGCGAAAATGGGGGTTTTGATGTTTATCGAACTTTATGATTTGTATATATTTTTGTCCGTTAGCCGTGTACCGTAAAATAAACCCTTTTTGTGCTAATTCTTGCAGCATGGGCTCTACGTTTTTGTCGTCGAACGGCAATAAATCCGCCTTGATTCTTTTTGGTCTGTCTTCGAGCCTTCCGGACTTGTCCGCAATCGTCCACAGACCGGGGAATAAATAGCGCGACCAAATCGAACATTCAGCCAGTTCTTCGTTTTTGTACAACCCCGGTTTGATATTCCTCGATCTAGCCATTACCCCATCCTTTATTCGTCATCACTGCCAGGAACGCGATCAGGCACACGCTCGTCACGGTAAGGCTTATCGGTGTCCCAATCCGCTCCGCAGGCCGCCATTGCCGCTTCCAACTGCACCAGCGAGACCTTTGCGCCCGACCGGTGTTTGTCCCTAACCTCGTAGGCCCACCAATTTCCAGGACGGCGCGAATGCGCTATTTTTCGCCGTGCCGCTTCGATGCTACGCTGGCCGTACTCGGTAACCGGGGCCGGCTCGGATGGGCCTTTTTTTTGTTTGTCTCGCAGGCGCTCAAAGTCGCGAATCTGCTTCAACGCCGGCAAGATGTCCGCCACCTGCGGCGCCCGCGGATTGCTGTCGCGCCAGACCGATAGCTTCGCCTTAACCTGGCGCCACTCGAACTCCACCAGCGCATCCGCCCACTGTTTAAGGGCGCCCGTCGTGTACGCCGGTCGGCCGTAACAGTCAGCCAAATCACCCATGAACTGCTGGAAGGCGTCAAGATCGTACGGCTTCACAATTAAGTCCTTTCAGCACCCCCGCCAGTCACGCATAGGTGATGGACGGCGAAGGACGGCGCCGGAAGGCTATGCGGTGCGGGGGTGGTGGAAAGACTCAATCGGAAATCCTTCAAAGGCCCATCACGGCCAGAGACTTCAATATGCGCCACATCGGCGCGCTAGTCAAGCGCTGCGGCGTCTAGCCCTTCGGCGTGCGCGGTTTCTTCGGCGCTTTGCCAGCTTTGCGAGCGATAGCGCTGCGCTGATTGGCGGTCAATGCCTTGGCGCGAGCCTTGCCGCCCTTAGCACCCTGCTCGCGTAGCCATTCCTTGATTGATTCCGGCGTATCCATGCTGCTAACATAGCAGATAACTTTATTTCACGCAAGCCGTAAATAGTGCTTGACATGGCAGCTAAGATAGCGTATCTTGAAACTGTAGCAAGAGCAGTCCAACAACTCAGGAGATGAAAATGAAACTTTCCGAACGTGATCAACGCATAGCGAATGCAGTCTCAATTCTGCATCATCACGGCTGGTCGAGTGCGCAAGTCGAGCGGATGTTGGACGGCTTGACCCGCGATGACATGGCCGACGCAGCGGAGCGCGCGGTAGCAGCCATCCCGGATGAGGACTGCGACTATTAATCCCCACACCCTAGCGCCTAGCACGGGCGCTATGCTCTAGTCAAGATCAACGAAACGGAGAACGAGATGACCGGAGAAAAAAGTTACTTGGTGCGCTACGGATTCAGCGAGTCCGACCAATGGCGTAATGCGCTTGGCAATTCCGCGCCGCTGTTGTTCTGTGCCGATGCGGGATATTGCCTTGACGCACCGACGCATATCCCAGCGGGCGCGATGCAATCCAACAAGTACGGACCGATGGGGCAGACAGCTTGCCGCAACGCGCTCGACCAGTAAGCCGACAAACGAATAGGGGAAAATGATGAAATCTACCGACCTACAACAATCAATCGAAAGCGATGTGTCCGCATCATTCTGGCTCAAAAAAGCGCTGGTAACAGCAGAAAGCCGTGATCCATTGGACGCTCTACGTGATGCCGAAACGCTGCAAATGTACTGCCAACTTCGGTTAGACGAAATTCGCTTCGGCCAGTCTCGCCGCAAGTCCGCCTAACCACTCCGACAAACGAACGGGAGAATGAAGATGCACAAAGTACGATACACAGGATCAACGGACGCGCAGGCGCAATGGGGCGGAAACGATGATCCTCGCGGCTTGCTGGTGGAAGGCGAGACTTACACTCTTGCAGGGCGCGACATTCATTCATTCCATACGAAATACGCGCTGCAAGAGTTTCCCGGAAGGTGGTTCAATTCCGTTTCGTTCAAGGACGCAGCCTAGCCGGCCACGGGCATCAGTGGCGAGCGGATTGCCGCAGACACGGAGGGATGATGAGCATACACCTATCAGACGAACAAATGCGCGTAGTCAACGCAGGATGCAATCCAGAGCAGACGCAGGGCTGGACGATTCTTGATCTGCCTGTCGGCCCGCAACCGTTGCCAGAATGGGCAAAGGGACTGCGCGTAAATTGGCGCGAACAGTACGCCAATTCCCCTGACCTAACGCTCAAGACGAACAGCAATTTGCGCGACTGGCCGAATCAGCAATTCGAGCGCATCGGCAATATGTTTATTGCCAAGCACATTGATGGGCGCGCCGAAA
>Ga0307376_10006032_pt1 | contig 10800 bp, 7 predicted proteins | sample TR2MG_FD_202536 | JGI IMG/M metagenome (GOLD analysis project Ga0307376, IMG submission 202536) | Soil microbial communities from Risofladan, Vaasa, Finland - TR-2 | ecosystem: Environmental > Terrestrial > Soil > Coastal area > Acid sulfate soil | place: Finland: Risofladan, Vaasa | collected...
GCCGTTGAGATTAAGGCCGGGCGTGATGATGGTCGCCTTGATCGGGTCGAGCATGTTGAATCCGGCTGCCAGCTTGCCGAAGCCATGCCATTTATCGGATGTTTTCAGCATCCAGTCTTCCCGCGAGCCTATGCCTTCATCGGCAATATTCTCCGGCCCCCACACCTTGAACCACCAGTCCTCTCCATACTCTTCGTCCACCTTGCGCATTGCTCGGCGGAAATCCATCGCCTCGGCAATGCTTTCTTCCACCAGCGCCGTGCCGCCCGGCGGCTCCATCATCGCGGCAGCCACGTCGCACGAGGCGATGATCGCGTATTGCGGCGAGGTCGAGGTATGCATCAGGTAGGCTTCGTTGAACACATGATTGTTCAGCTTGCGATGCTCCGGTTCGCGCACCAGTATTTGCGAGGCCTGCGACAATCCGGCCAGCAACTTGTGCGTCGACTGTGTGGCGAAGATCATCGATTCCTTGGCGCGCGGACGATTCTTGCCGATCGCATGCATATCCTTGTAAAACGGGTGGAATGCCGCATGCGGCAGCCAGGCCTCGTCGAAGTGCAGCGTGTCGATCTTGCCGTCCAGCATCAGCTTGAGCATCTCGACGTTGTACACCACGCCGTCATAGGTGCTTTGCGTGATGGTCAGGATGCGCGGTTTTTTCTTCTTGTCCTTGATGAAAGGATTTGCGTCGATTTTTTTCTGGATACTCTCGGGTTCGAATTCAGATTTATGGATCGGCCCGATAATGCCGTAATGGTTGCGTGTCGGTCGCAGAAACACCGGCACCGCGCCGGTCATCATGATCGCGTGCAAGATGGATTTGTGACAGTTGCGGTCCACGACGACGATGTCGTCCGGCGCTACGGTCGAGTGCCACACGATCTTGTTCGATGTCGAGGTGCCGTTGGTGACGAAGAACAGGTGGTCGGAATTGAAAATACGCGCTGCGTTGCGCTCTGAGGCCGCCACCGGACCGGTGTGGTCGAGCAGCTGACCGAGTTCGTCCACCGCGTTGCACACGTCTGCGCGCAGCATGTTCTCGCCGAAAAACTGGTGGAACATCTGCCCGACCGGCGATTTCAGGAACGCCACGCCGCCAGAGTGCCCGGGGCAATGCCACGAGTAGGAGCCATCCTGCGCGTAGTGCAGCAGAGCGCGGAAGAACGGCGGCGCCAGCGAGTCCAGATATGACCTGGCTTCGCGAATAATGTGGCGCGCGACGAACTCCGGCGTGTCCTCGTGCATATGGATGAAGCCGTGCAATTCGCGCAGGATGTCGTTCGGAATGTGGCGCGAAGTACGGGTTTCGCCGTACAGGTAGATCGGAATGTCGGCGTTTTTGAAACGTATTTCCTTCACGAAGGCGCGCAGGGTTTTCAGCGCGACCTCGGTTTCCTCCTTGCTGCCGGCACCGAATTCCTCGTCGTCGATCGATAGCAGAAAAGCCGAGGCTCGGCTCTGCTGCTGCGCGAACGATGTCAGGTCGCCGTAGCTGGTGACGCCAAGGATTTCCATTCCCTCTTTCTCAATGGCATCAGCCAAAGCGCGTATCCCCAGCCCGCTGGCGTTCTCGGAGCGGAAATCTTCATCGATGATGATAATAGGAAAACGGAACTTCATAATATTGCGCTCCTTTAGAGGGTGGAACGGAATGCAGCGCTTAGGGTGTGTTCTTCACGCAGGGCGATGTGCAGTTTCAGTGCAGGCTCATATTGGCCGCAGGCCGATGTGACGCCGAAGCTAAAGCGGAATTTCATGGCTTACTCCCTTTAGGAATAACTGATTGGATGGGGATAGCAAATTGGCGCGGATTGTCGCAGATTCCAGCAGTGCTGCAAGCGGGAATTTTGCCGTTCACGGCGGTAGCGCATGGACGGCGCGGGTTACATTTTCGGCAGGGTCACGCCAACCTGCCCCTGATACTTGCCGCCGCGATCTTTATAAGACGTCTCGCAAACTTCGTCGCCCTCGAAGAACAGCACCTGCGCCACGCCCTCATTGGCGTAGATCTTGGCGGGCAGCGGCGTGGTATTGGAAAACTCCAGCGTCACATACCCTTCCCACTCCGGCTCGAACGGCGTGACGTTGACGATGATGCCGCAGCGCGCATAGGTGGACTTGCCCAGGCAGATCGTCAAGACACTGCGCGGGATGCGGAAGTATTCGACCGTGCGCGCCAGCGCGAAGGAGTTGGGCGGAATGATGCAGAAATCGGCATTGACCTCGACGAAGGAGCTTGGGTCGAAGTTTTTCGGGTCGACGATGGTGCTGTTGATGTTGGTAAACAGCTTGAATTCATTGGAACAGCGGATATCGTAGCCATAGCTGGACGTGCCGTAGGACACGATGCGCTTGCCGTCGACCTCCTTCACCTGGTTAGGCTCGTACGGCTCGATCATTTTGTACTGCTCCGCCATGCGGCGTATCCATTTGTCTGACTTGATGCTCATCGCGATCCCTCTAAATTGTTCCGTACTGCATTCTGCAAGGGCGCGATTTTAACCAATTCGACGCTGTCGCGCGCGATTTGCTAAAATCCCCGCCTTGATCGCATTCCGGCTCTTAACATGAATCCCCGCAAAATCCTCGTCACCTCCGCCCTGCCCTATGCCAACGGCAGCATCCACCTCGGCCACCTGGTTGAATATATCCAGACCGACATATGGGTGCGTTTCCAGAAGATGCAAGGCAACGAGTGCCATTATGTGTGCGCCGACGACACCCACGGCACCCCGATCATGCTGCGCGCCGAAAAGGAAGGCATCACCCCGGAGCAGCTGATAGACCGGGTGTGGCACGAGCACAAGGCGGACTTCGACGGATTCCATGTCGACTTCGACCACTACGGCAGCACCAACAGCAACGAGACCAGGGAATACGCGCAGTCCATCTACCGCAAGCTCAGGGACACCGGCCTGATCGAGGTGCGTTCCATCGAACAGTTCTACGACCCGATCAAGAACATGTTCCTGCCGGACCGCTTCATCAAGGGAGAATGCCCGAAGTGCCATGCCAGGGACCAGTACGGTGACAATTGCGAAGTATGCGGTGCCGCCTACGCGCCCACCGACCTGATCAATGCCTACTCGGCGGTGTCCGGCGCAAAACCGGAACTGCGCAATTCCGACCACTACTTTTTCAAGCTTTCCGCCGAGACCTGCCAGCAATTCCTGCGCGAATGGACACGCAGCGGCGCGCTGCAGCCGGAAGCCGCCAACAAGATGCAGGAGTGGCTGGGCGCCGATGGCGAGAACAAACTCACCGACTGGGACATCTCGCGCGACGCGCCCTATTTCGGCTTCGAGATACCCGATGCGCCGGGCAAGTATTTCTATGTCTGGCTGGACGCGCCGGTCGGCTACATGGGCAGTTTCAAAAAGCTGTGCGATGCGCAGGGCATCGACTTTGACGAATACTGGAAGTCCGATTCCAAGACCGAGCTGTACCATTTCATCGGCAAGGACATCCTTTATTTCCACGCGCTGTTCTGGCCCGCGATGCTGCAGCACGCCGGCTTCCGCACGCCGACCCGGTTATGTGCGCACGGCTTCCTGACCGTCAACGGCGAGAAGATGAGCAAGTCGCGCGGGACTTTCATCACCGCCGACAGCTATCTGAAACAGGGGCTCAATCCTGAATATTTGCGCTACTACTACGCCGCCAAGCTGAATGGCTCGATGGAAGACATCGACCTGAACCTGGAGGATTTCGTCGCGAAGGTGAACAGCGACCTGATCGGAAAATACGTCAACATTGCCAGCCGCTGTGCGGGGTTTCTCACGAAGTTCTTTGACGGTAAGCTTGTCTATGCAAACTCAAAACCGTTGCTTGACGGTGCCATCACCAGCGGATTAACTGTTGCAGAATCTTTTGAATCGCGCGATTACGCACGCACTTTGCGCAACATCATGGCCCTTGCCGACAGCATCAACGGAGAGATCGCGATCGCGGCTCCATGGACACTGGCCAAGGATGAATCCCAACGCGCGGCGCTGCACGACATTTGCTCCCGCGCGCTGCATGGCTTCTATGTGCTGTCGGTCCTGCTGAGCCCGGTGCTGCCGGTGCTAACTTCCAGAGTGGCGCGCGAATTGTTCGGCATGGACCGCGACTTCATCTGGTCTGACCTCGCTGGGCTGCCCACCCATATCAATGCATACCAGCATCTTGCGACCCGCCTCGACCCCAAACTGGTCGAAGCGATGGTCGCCGCCAACAAGGAAAGCCTGCAACCCATGACCGACACCCATTCGCCAGCACGCCACGCCGAGCACCAGCAACATGTTATAGCGCCCATTGCCGAAACCATTTCCATCGACGACTTCAGCAAGATCGACCTGCGCGTCGCGAAGATCGTCAACGCCGAACATGTGGAGGGTGCGGAGAAACTGCTGAAGCTGACGCTGGACATTGGCGAGGAAAATCCGCGCACCGTGTTTGCCGGCATCAAGTCCGTTTACGATCCGGAAAAACTCAAGGGTCGCATGACGGTGATGGTCGCCAATCTCGCGCCGCGCAAAATGAAGTTCGGCCTGTCGGAAGGAATGGTATTGGCCGCTTCGGGAGAATCGCCCGGATTGTTCATCCTGTCGCCGGATGACGGCGCGCAGCCCGGTATGCGCATCAAGTAAGTAAACACCGTTCGTCCAGGGAACGACTAAAATTCTTTTTTGGGATGAAGCGCAAGGAGCCGCACATAACCAGCGACTTGCCCGCTTGCGGGCTTAGTCGAATGGCTAGTAGTATCATCAGCGAATGACGAGACATATCGAACGGATAGGCGAGGAATGAGCGAGCACGCGACGCCGCGATTCGCCCAAAAAATGGATTACGACGTACTGATTATCGGCTCTGGCCCCGCCGGACAACAGGCCGCGTGGCAGGCGGCGCGCATGGGCAAGCGCGCCGCGATCATCGAGCGCAAGCCCAAGCTGGGCGGCGCGGGACTGCAGACCGGCACGATACCCAGCAAGGCGCTGCGCGAAGTGGCTTATCTGCTGTCGCGCTCCGGCGGCATGCGCCAGGCGCTCGCGCCGGATAGCCGCAGCCGCCATGGTTTGCTGGCCGATGCGGTGCGGCGCAAGGAGGCGGTGATCGCGCAGCAGGAGTCCGTCATCCTGCAGCGGCTGCTGCGTTCGGGCGTGGCATTGATTCCGGGTGAGGCATCCTTTGCCGATGCCCATACCATCCGGGTAAGCGATGCCGCAGGCAACGAGCGCAAAATCTCCGCCGAGGCCATCATACTGGCCACCGGCTCCAGGCCGCGTCGCCCGGCCAATATCCCGTTCGACAAAAAGACCGTGCTGGATTCGACTTCCATCCTGAATCTTCGCCATCTTCCGGACAGTCTGACGGTGGTTGGCGGCGGCGTGATCGGCTGCGAATTTGTTTCCATTTTTGCCGCGCTGGGCGTGCAGGTCTGCGTGGTGGACAGCCACAGGCAACTGCTGGACTATCTGAGCGAGGACGTTGTGGGCGTATTGGCGGAAAGCTTCCTCGATATGGGTGTCACGTTCCACATGCAGGAACGCGTCGCCGAGATCCGCCGCGAACAGAACGGCACCCTCACGGTGCTGGAAAGCGGCAAGCAGATACGCACCGACGCGGTGCTGTATGCGCAGGGCAGGCAACCCAACAGCGAGAAGCTGCATGTCGAACACGCCGGTATCGTCGCCGAAGACGGCTGGATAGAAGTGAACCAGAATTTCCAGACCAGCGTGCCGCACATCTACGCCGTGGGCGACCTGATCGGCCGGCCCGCGCTTGCCTCGACCGGAATGGAACAGGGCCGCGCAGCGGTACTGTATGCCTTCGACCGCGAGCAGCATGTCACGGCCGAGAACCTGCCGATGGCGGTCTATACCATTCCGGAAATCTCCTACGTCGGCAAAACCGAAAAGGAAGTGCAGCAGCAAAACATTCCCTACCTGGTCGGCCGCGCGAATTTCAAGGACAGCGCACGCGGACAGATCATCGGCGACGCGCACGGCCTGCTCAAGCTGGTGGTGGACAGGCGCAACGAAAAACTGCTGGGCGTGCATATCGTCGGCGAACAGGCCAGCGAACTGATCCACATCGGGCAACTGGTGATGAACTTCAATGGCACGGTGCGCGACCTGGTCAGCAACGTATTCAACTACCCCACCCTCGCGGAATGCTACAAACTTGCCGCGATGGATTGCATGCACCAACTGAAACAACTAAAGCAAAGCTAGCCGCCATCCCAAGCCGTTTATAGTTAAAAGAGTCGAAATGGTGAGTGAGCACGACACGATTCCCGTGTTTACTCACTATTTGCAATTGATCGTGCTTACAGAATCGTGTCCAGTAGCAACCAGAAAAGCTCCGCCCACTTGTTCTTTTTTTAAAACAAGATAATGTCCGTTTTGTGCCAGAAAGCGGGCGTAGGAATAATAGGAAATGGGTATGCGCAAAAGGCGGAAACCGACCAATAACTGCCGTTGACCACCGGCTGCTTTATGGAAGGCAGTCTAAGCAGACTTTCTATCTATCAAGCTTCGGAGAGGCCAGTCAGAGGAACATTCGTGATGCTATGATCCTAATATCGTCCGAACCAATAACGTTTGGCAAGCGCAACCCAACTGAAAGTGGATATTTTGCATAAGTTCCAATCGGGTATAACTTTAACGGAGTTGGTCCTAGTAATTGCTATTATGGCTGTCCTTGCCGCAATTGCAATTCCGCAATTCCGAGGCTACCGAGACCGCGTAGATGTGGCCCACGCCGTTTCTGATATCGCCGACATCAGTATGTTTATCAAACAATATGAAACCGAATCGCGCGAGCTTCCAGCCAGCCTGAATGATGTTGGACTTGGAAACAAGCTCGACCCTTGGGGCCATCCCTATCGATACTACAATATCGAGACAGCAACAGGAAAAGGCATGCTGCGCAAGGATAAATCTCTAAACCCGATCAATTCCGATTACGATCTTTACAGCATGGGCAAGGACGGCCAGACCTCAACCCCGCTTACGGCACCGGTCAGCCAAGACGACGTGATACGGGCTCGTGACGGTCAGTTTGTTGGTTTGGCTTCAGATTTTTAAGCAAAACTGCCGATGAGATTCGACAAGGCATTCATATTTGGCAAGGTGTCTCGCCGTATTTTCGCTTTGTTCGTACTCTCTGCATTTGTCCCAATGTTGGTGATGGCAGTGCTCACCTACAGCCGGGTAAGCAATCTTATTGCCGAACAGGCGCGCTCCAAATTGGTTGGAGCGAGCAAAGATTTCGCCTTGTCCGTAAACCAACGGCTGATCCTGGCTCAGGAAGTCTTGTACAGGTCCACGCTGAGGTTGCGCACAAGCGGATACAGGCCGAGTGAACAGGTTTTGGAATCCATGAAGGACATGTATTCCAGCCTGTCAATTGCCGGTCCAAATACAAAATCGCTCGCGATCTTCGGCAATGCGATTGCATGGCCTTCCATAGGTAAAACCCAGATTGCACACCTGTTGAAGCACAAATCCGTGCTGATCGTTCAACTTGATTCCGGCTCATCGCCGCGTATACGGCTTCTGCATATTATTAATCCAGCCAGTTCCAGAAACTTCGGATTAATCGCAGAACTCAAGACCAATTATCTTTGGGGAGGCGATGAAAATTTCCCCTATATGACCGGCTTGTGCATATTTTCCGAATCCGGAATTATGTTGTTCTGCTCGAAACCGGATCTTGCAAAGGCATCCGCCATTCTGGTAAGCAAGCTTGCCAAGCCTGATTTTTCGTCTCAAGTTCTGATTGGCAAGGTGCCCAGCATAATGGGCCAGTGGCAACTCTACTTGAAACCCGAGTTTGATTCCCTGTCATGGACGGCGCAAGCAGTGCAACCGCTTGCTTTTGCCATGCGTCCCGCCGAAGATTTTTCTCGAATATTTCTTTATGTCATCGTGCTTACCCTACTTTTGGTAACGCTGTTGAGCGTCATTCAGATCCGTCGCACCATGGTACCGCTTGAGAAACTGATCTTGGGGACAAGGCGCCTTGCCAAAGAAGATTTCGATTACCGTGTTGATGTGGTACGCAACGATGAATTTGGCGAGTTGGCAACCTTGTTCAACGATATGTCTGCCCGACTGGGCAGCCAGCTTGGCGCCCTCAAGGCTCTTTCCAGCATAGACCAGATCATTCTGACAAAACAAGATATCGATCCTGTTTTTGAAATTGCTCTGACCCTCATAAGGACAATCATTTCTACAGGATTTTTGGGAATAGCCGTACTGGATAACCATGCCTCGGAGGCGCGGCTCTATTCCCCCCGCTCGGCACAAGCCGGGGGAATAGAAATGAACAGAATAAGCGTGGTTACTGAGGCGGTACCGGAGCTTGCCTCACAAGCCGAAGGCTGTTGGCTGGATGGCACAAACAACCTGAAACATTACATGCTGCTCCCCGGATTACAGCTTTCAGGGAAAATTTTTATATTACCCATCCTGGCTGAAGGAAGCGTAAACGCCTTTATCTGCATCGAGGTAAATAGTAGAAATGACTTGCCGCAACACGCACTGATTCAACTGCGAGACCTTGGCGATCGTATTGGAGTCGCATTGTCTGCAACTGCACGCACCGAACAATTGATTCATCAAGCCCGCCATGATGACCTGACCGGCCTTCCCAACCGTCTTTTATTCAGGGAGCGGCTGGCAAGCGAAATCGCCCTCGCTCAGCGTGAAAACAAGATGCTGGCTTTACTTTTCATTGATCTTGATCATTTCAAAAACATCAATGACACACTCGGCCACTCGGCTGGCGATTTGTTGTTGAAACAAGCCGCGCAACGATTGAGCAGCAGTCGGGGGAGCGATACTGTCGCACGCCTTGGCGGTGATGAATTTGCCATCATTCTGCCGGGTATCAGCAGAATTCAAAGTGTCACAACGGTAGCCGAGAACATCGTAAATAAATTCTCGGAATCTTTCATGATTGCGGGAAATGAATGTTTTATCACTGCCAGCATCGGTATTGCCATTTCCCCGACTGACGGTCAAAACGCCGAAGTATTACTGAGAAATGCGGATACAGCGATGTATCGTGCCAAATCGATTGGACGGAGCCGGTTCGTCTATTTTAAGGAGCAGATGAACATAGTGGCAAACGAGCAGATGAATCTGGAGCGTGAAATAAGACAAGGCCTGTCGCGCAACGAATTCGTGCTTTATTATCAACCCAAGATGGATTTGGGTACCGGAAAGTTTGCCGGGGCTGAAGCACTGGTACGCTGGGTTCATCCGACCCGTGGTTTGATTCCTCCAAGTGTCTTCATCCCTGTGGCCGAGGACACCGGACTCATAGAGGAAATGGGCAGGCAAGTAATACAGAATACATGTGCTCAATACGCAGCCTGGGATAATGCGGGGGTGCTCATCCCGCATATCGCCGTTAATGTATCCATACGTCAGTTCCGACGCGGCGACCTTATGAAGGTCATCAAGGAGGCGCTAAATTCCTCATCAATGCCGCCCGGTGCGTTAGAAATCGAAGTTACCGAGAGTCTCTTCATGGACAAAAACAATGAAGGCATTTCTACCCTTGAGAATCTAAGGTTGATGGGAATCAGGGTGGCAATCGATGACTTCGGTACAGGCTATTCCTCCTTATCTAAATTGAGATATCTTCCAGCCGACATTTTGAAGATAGACAAGTCATTTGTTGATGACATGATCAACGATGAAAGCGCACGCGCTATTGCAAAGATGTTACTGGAACTGGCACACACGCTAAACAAAACGGTTGTGGCTGAGGGGGTGGAAACTCTGGAACAACTCAATCTGCTGCGCGAATGGGAATGCGACATCATCCAAGGCTACTGCTACAGCAAACCGCTGACCCCGGATAAATTTATCGAGTTTGTATCGGAAAAAATACGGTAAGTTTGCCAGGCCGGCCTGCAATTGCATTTAGGATTCGATCATCCCCAGATCAACTTTCCTTGCTTCGCAAAACAGACCTCGACCAAAATATTCCATGGTGAGCAAATGGTATTTGGAATTTTACCGACCAGCTGCTATGTTTCGTTTTCTGAATTTTATGTATGACCGGTTTCGGGCATCCAATTTAGCTGGTCGTTTATCGTTTTCGGGTCGTGAAGACACTGTTTGTAGTCGCTAACATTATGTCGCACCCCAATAGTAGCCGTTCGCATTCCCAGCGTTTGATAGAAAAGGGTCCCGTGGTTTCAGACCGGAGCCCCCATTTTGCAACTCATTTTACTCGCGGCTTGCCGCCATCCCATCATTTTTTCTTGCTGACCGCGGTGAGTATGCCCTGCAGTATCGCCGTCGGCGTGGGCGGGCAACCGCTCACCATCACATCCACCGGAATCACATTGGCAACCCTGCCGCAACTGGCGTAGCTTTCGCCGCCGCCCCCGGAACAAAAGATTCCCCCGTCGCAGGCGCACTCGCCGATTGACACCACCAGTTTGGGTTCCGGTATGGCGTCATAGGTGCGCTTGAGCGCGGTCACCATGTGGCGCGACACCGGGCCGGTGACCAGCAGCAGGTCGGCGTGGCGCGGGCTGGCAACAAACTTGATGCCCAGCCCCTCGATGTTGTAATAGGCATTGTTGAGCGATTGAATCTCGAGTTCGCAGCCGTTGCATGAACCGGCATCGACCTGGCGTATATTCAGCGCACCGCCGAACACGCGCAGTATTTCCTCGTTCAGCCGCTGTGTTCCGGTGCGCAACGCCTCGTCCGGCAATGGCGCTGCCTCTGTCTTGATGCCGGTCCTGATGAGTTGTTTGACAAGCTGGAACATGGGAGCCTCTAGAAA